>Ga0209607_1001471_pt1 | contig 19749 bp, 16 predicted proteins | sample AD_UKC117_MetaG_FD_184413 | JGI IMG/M metagenome (GOLD analysis project Ga0209607, IMG submission 184413) | Active sludge microbial communities of municipal wastewater-treating anaerobic digesters from Hong Kong - AD_UKC117_MetaG (SPAdes)... | ecosystem: Engineered > Bioreactor > Anaerobic >... | reverse complement strand
TCGGCCGGAATCGCCCTGCTTGCCGGCCTCGGCGGTTGCGCCCCGGCCGGAAAAACCAGCTCCCCTGTTGGGCGAGTTGCTGGCGGAATCGCCCCGCTCCCGCTCAAATCCGTCCGGCTGGGCCCATCCCCCTTCCTCGACGCCGTCCGGATCAACCGGGACTATCTCCACGCCCTCGACGCCGACCGCTTCCTCCACAATTTCCGCAAACAGGCCCTGCTTGAGCCGAAGGGCGAGATTTATGGCGGCTGGGAGAGCGACACGATCGCCGGCCATTGCCTCGGCCACTACCTGTCGGCCTGCGCGCTCATGTACGCCCAGACCGGCGACGAGACCTGCCGCGACCGGGCGCACTACATCGTCCACGAACTCCTGATCTGCCAGGCCGTGCGGGGCGACGGCTATGTCGCCGGTTTCACGCGCCGGAAAGACGACGACACGATCGAGCCAGGCTTCGTCGTGTTCGACGAGATCGCGCGCGGCGACATCCGCCCGGCGAAGTTTTACCTGAACGGCTCCTGGGCGCCGCTCTACAACTGGCACAAGCTCCTCGCTGGCCTGCTTGACGCCCACGCGCACTGCGCCTCCGACGACGCAATCCGGGTTGCCGAAGGCATCGCCACCTATCTCGCGGCCCAGACCGACGGTCTAACCGACGATCAGATGCAGGAAGTCATGGTCTGCGAGCATGGCGGCCTCAATGAGTCGCTGGCCGAGCTGTCCGTCCGTACCGGCAATGACCGCTGGCTCGCCCTCGCCGGGCGCTTCTACCACCATGCCGTGCTGGACCCGCTGGCCGCAGGCGAGGACGAACTCGCCTTCCTGCACGCCAACACGCAGATCCCGAAAGTCATCGGCCTCGCTCGCCGCTACCAGATTACGGCCCAGCCGGAAGACCGTACCGCGTCGGACTTCTTCTGGAACACGGTCACCGGCCAGCGCTCCTACGTGATCGGCGGGCATGGCGACCGGGAATATTTTCAGGAACCGGGCGCCATCGCCGCCTACATCACCGAGCAGACCTGCGAGTCATGCAACACGTACAACATGATGAAGCTGACCCGCCTTCTCTATGAGGAGGCGCCGGCCAGGCAGTATTTCGACTATTACGAACGCTGCCACTTCAATCACATCCTCGCCCAGCACCGGCCAGACGACGGCATGTTCGCCTACATGGTGCCGCTGATGGCCGGCGCGCACCGGGACTGGTCCACCCCCTTCGACGATTTCTGGTGCTGCGTCGGCTCCGGCATGGAAAGCCATTCCAAGCATGGCGACTCCATCTGGTGGCAGTCGCCGGGGCGACTGACCGTGAACCTCTATATTCCGTCCACGGCGGAATGGACGGAACAAGGCGCCGCCTTCTCCATGGAAACGAATTACCCGCAGAATGGCGACATCCATCTCACGCTCGGCCGGCTGGACCGGCCCCGCAAATTCGCGCTTGCCCTTCGCATTCCGGAATGGGCAGAGGGTGCGTCCCTTAGAGTGAATGGCACGCCCGTCCCGGCCGAGCCGGACGCCAAGGGCTATGCCGTCATCGAACGCAGGTGGGCGCAGGGTGACCTTGTCCACCTGTCCCTGCCCTTCGCCCTCCGCATGGAGGCAACGCCCGACGATCCGGACACGATTGCCCTTCTCTACGGCCCGCTTGTGCTGGCCGCAGATCTCGGACCCGCCGGCGCGCCTTATGACCAGCCGGCCCCGGCCCTCGTCGCCGACGACATCCTCGCCGGCTTTGCTCCCGCCGCCATGCCCGGCTATTTCGACGTGACAGACATAGCCCGCCCCGGCGCCCTGGCATTCGCACCCTTCTACAGTCTCTGGGACCGCCGCACCGCAGTCTATTTCAAGCGCTTCACACCCGCCCAGTGGGACGCGGCACAGGTCGCCTTCGCCGCAGAGAAAGCCCGCCTCGACGCGCTCGACCGGCGCGCGGTGGACTCCTGCCAGCCGGGCGACGACGCCTCCGAACAGGCGCACGCCTTCGCTTCCGGCGAGCGCTCCTATGCCGTCGAGTACCGGATGCGCAAAGGCCGCGACGCGCGTACCGGCGATTTCTTCGAAGTGACGATGCGCACCGCAGAGGGTCCACTCAGCCTGCTTGCCACCTATTGGGGCCGCGAGCGCGAACGGGACTTCCACATCCTTGTCGACGGCACCCGAATCGCATCGCAGACGCTCGACGGCCAGTACGATGCCGCCTTCACCGATATCTCCTACGAGATTCCGGAAGACCTGACCCGAGGTAAAAAATCCGTCCGCATACGGTTCGAACCGGAGCCGGGCCGCACCGCCGGCCCCGTCTTCGGCCTGCGCCTCCTGAAGGCCAGCGCCTAGAGGAAGGAATAGGGGTCGATATCCACCGATAGCCTGACCCCGGACGGAAGTTTGATCTTCGCCAGCCACGCTGTCATGTAGGCGGAAATGTCCACATTGCGCGGCGTCTTCACCAGGAAACGCCGCCTGTGGCGCCCGCGCAGCACAGTGATCGGCGCCGGCGCAGGCCCGAAGAGTTCGATCCCCTCGCCGTTCGGTGCCGCTTCCACCACATGCCGCGCCGCCTCGTCCACCATTTCGGCCGAAGGCGCCGACATGATCACCGCCGCCAGCCGCCCGAACGGCGGCAGGCCGAGTTCCGCGCGCACATCGCGCTCGATCTGCAGGAAGCCGTCCCGGTCGCCGTCTGCCAGCGCCAGCATGGCCGGATTGTCCGGCGCATAGGTCTGCACCAGCGCCCGGCCCGGCCGCTCGGCCCGTCCCGCCCGGCCCGCCACCTGGCTCAGCAACTGGTAGGTCCGCTCGCCCGCGCGCAGGTCGCCGCCCTTCATGCCGCTGTCGGCATCGACAACACCCACCAGCGTGAGGTTCGGGAAGTTGTGTCCCTTGGCGACGATCTGCGTGCCGATCAGCACATCGATCTCGCCCTTCTCCATCCGCTCCACGATGCCGCGCGTCGCCTCGCCGCCCTGCGCCGTGTCGGACGAGAATATCTCCACCCGCGCCGTCGGCATCAGCACGCGCACTTCCTCCGCCACCCGCTCCACGCCCGGCCCGACGCCCATCAGCGAATCCGAGGCCCCGCAGTTCGGACACTTCTGCGGCTTCGGAATGGAGTATCCCGTCACATGGCACACGAGCCGCCCGGAATAGCGGTGCTCTGTCAGCCAGTTCTCCGTGCCCGGCGTTTTCAGCCGCTCGCCGCAGGCCTTGCAGATCACCAGCGGCGCATAACCCCGGCGGTTCAGGAACAGCAGCGTCTGCTCGCCGGCCTCGAAGGTCGCGCGCATCTCGTGCACCAGCCTCGAGGACAGCCACATACCTTTCGCCGGCGGGTCCGCGCGCAGATCCACCAGTTCCACATCCGGCAACCGCGCCGTCCCGGGTCGCGCCGACAGTTTCAGCCGCGTGTAGCGCCCCGTCTCGGCATTCACGATGGTCTCCAGCGCCGGCGTCGCGGAGGCCAGCACCACGACCGCCTCCTCCAGCTTGCCGCGCATCACCGCCATGTCCCGCGCGTGATAGGTGACGCCGTCTTCCTGCTTGAAGCTGCCATCGTGTTCCTCGTCCACGATGATCAGCTTGAGCTTCTGGAACGGCAGGAACAGCGCCGAGCGCGCGCCGATCACGATGCGCGCGCGCCCGTGCGCCGTCTCGCGCCAGGTACGGCGGCGTTCCTTGTCGCTCAGCCCCGAATGCCAAGGCGCCGGCGGCGCCCCGAACCGCGCGGTAAACCGCGACAGGATCGCCTGCGTCAGCGCAATCTCCGGCAACAGGACCAGCACCTGCGCCTCCGGATCGGCCTTCAGCGTCTCCGCAATCGCCTCGAAATAGACCTCCGTCTTGCCCGAGCCCGTCACGCCGTCGATCAGGAATGTGTGGAACGCTCCGGTGCGCGCCGCCTTGCGCAGCTCGTCCGCCGCCTCTTCCTGCTCGCCCGTCAGCACTGCGCCCGGCAGGTCCGGGTTCACCGGCGGAAAGGGCGGATCGGTCGGCAGCTCGATGGCCCTCAGCGCGCCTGCTTCCGCCAGCCCTTTCACGACGCCGGCCGACACGCCCGCCGCCTCGGCCAGCTGCGCCGCGCTCATCGGCGCCTCCGCTGCCTGCGCCGCATCCAGCACCTTCGCCCGCGCCTCGGTCATCCGCAGCGGCTCGGCCCCTGTCGCCTCGAACATGGTCTCCACCGGAGAGGGCAGCAGCGCCGCCCGCGCCCGCAGCGCCATGCTCAGCAGATGCCCCGGATGGCTCACCGTGTAGCGCGCGGCAAAGCTCAGGAAATCCCGCATCGGCTTCGTCATCGGCGGCGTCGGATAGACTTCCGACACGGCTTTCAGGGTGCGCCCTTCACCCGCCGCATCGCCCAGCATTTCCACAACGATTCCAAGCCGCTCGTGCTTGCCCAGCGGCGCCGCGACATAGCTGCCCTCGGACACGTCCATGCCTTCGGGCACCGCATAGTCGAACGGCTCCGGCAGGGGCATCGGAAAGAGAATCCGGGCAACGGGCATGGGCCAAGGCTTAGCGCCCTTGCGCCGGTGCGTCATCTTTCTCCGGCAGACTAACGGCCGCGGCCGGGCACCTTGTACATGTCCATGATCACCCGCTCGAACCAGGCCGCCGGCAGCACCGGCTGCAGGAACAGGCCCATCTTCTCCACCGCGTTCGCCTGCAGGTACCGGCCCTTCGGGCACCTCATCGCGGCAATCGCCAGCACCCGCCGCGCCATGTCGGTCGCGGGCGCTCCGGCATGTTCGCTCGCCTCCATGATCGCCACCGCCCGCTGCGCCTGCGGCTGGTACACGCTGTCCGGCCCGCTCTCGGAGGGCGGCCGCGCGGCGCCAAACGCCGTGTTGTGGTCGCCCGGCTCCACCAGCACCACATCGATCCCGAACGCCGCCGTCTCCATCCGCAGCGCATCCACATAGGAGGCCACCGCCGCCTTGGAGGCGCTGTAGAAGGCCTGGAACGGAATCGCGATTCGCCCCGCGACCGATCCGACAACGATCAGCCGCCCGCTGCCCCGCGCCCGCATGCCAGGCAGCACGGCCCGGACCATGCGGTGCACGCCGAAGAAATTCGTGTTGAACTGCGCCATCGCCGCCGCGACGTCCGTGTCCTCCACCGCCCCCGAAATGCCGTACCCGGCATTCAGCACGATCAGGTCAGGCACGATCCCCGCCGCCTCCAGCCGCGCCGCCAGCGCCACGACGGAAGCATCGTCGCACACATCCAGCCGGGCCATGGTCAAGCCCGTCTCTGCAACCGGCCCGTCCTTCGGTGCCGACCGGCTGGTGCCGATCACCCGGTCGCCGCGCGCCGCAAAGGCCTCGGCAATCGCCGCGCCGAACCCGGTCGACGCACCGACGACCAGCACAGTGCCCACGCTCCTGTCACCGCCCATATCGCTCTCCCGCCGCTCCGGCACCCGTCCGTCCGGACACGGCGCTCACCTTCCCGGCGCTGCGGTCTTCCTGTCAATCGAAAGCACCGGCCGTCAGCCCGGTTGCGCCGCCTCATACAGCGTGCGCAGCTCCGCCGCGGCCAGCATCAGCGGTGCGTCATTGCCGGCCACGCGGCACTGGATCACCGCACCCTCCAGCGCGCCGATGGCGAAGCGCGCCAGCGGCGCCCCGCGCTCTGCGGGAATGCCTGCCTTCATGGCCGACGCCTCCAGCACGGCTGCCCACGAGGCAAACGCCGCCAGCCCCGCCTCCCGGATCGCCGCATGTTCCGGCACGGTCTCCAGGAGGGTTGTCGTGATCGGCGAACCGTCGCGATAGTCCGAAGCCGCCATCCAACCGGCCATCAGCTCCAGGTATCGCTCCAGCAGTTCGCCCGGCCCGCGCGTCTCGCCCGCCAGCTGCGCCAGCGTTCGCGCCACGGTCTCCCCGGCGCGCGTCACCGCCGCTGCGCCGATCTCCGCCTTGCCGCCCGGAAAGTAGTGATAGAGCGAGCCCTTCGGCGCGCCACTCCCTTCCAGGATGTCGGCAAGTCCCGTGGCCGCATAGCCCTTCTGCCGGAACAGTTTCACTGCTTCCGCCAGGATCGCTTCCCGGTGTTTGCCCGCCGCCGCCATGCTGCCTCCAATAATTATATAGACTGGTCTATATCGTTAGAGTACATTGGCCCCCGTTAACAGGCAATGAGCGAGGACACCGCAATGGAGACGGCGACAGGCATTCCGGACGGCTTTGCGCCGCACTTCAAGAAAAGCGGCCTCACCGACCCTTGGGAGCCGCTCTATTCCCGCAATACGGGCGAAGCCCTGCAGATCGGCCTCCGCGCCGGACCGGCCCACACCAATTCCCGCGGCTTCGTGCATGGGGCGCTCATCACGGCGCTCGCAGACAATGCAATGGGGCTCAGCTGCGCGCTGTCCCTCAACGGCCTGACCGGCCTTGTCACAGTCGGCCTGTCGGTCGACTTCCTGTCCTCGGCGCAGATCGGCCAATGGCTCGAGGTGCGCCCGGTCGTGCTTCGGGCGGGGAAAAGCCTCTGCTTCTCCACCGCCACGATCCATGCAGACGACTCGCTGTGCGCCCGTGCGAACGCCACCTTCCGCGCCATGCAGGCCGCCTGACCCGTCAGGGCGTGATCGTAAGGGTCACGCCCGCGCCGGCATCGCTGCCGTCCCCGGCGAGGCCGCCGGAAAGATAGGTGCCCAGCGAAACCGTCTCCGATAGCGGCACGATCCAGCTCACCGACAGTTCCACGATGTCTTCCAGCGCCGGGTCGGCCGACTCTGTCCAGGCGAGGTCCGAACCAAGCGTCCCGCCGGAAATCAACCGGTAGCGCACGCCAATCCGGGCAAATGCATAATCTTCCAGCGCCAACAGCGGCGGATCCGCTTCCGGGTCGGCCTCGCCCTCGTCTCCCAGCCAGGCATAGCCCGCCGCCCCGGTGAGCGCCCAGCTGCCCATCCAGCGCTCGACCGCCAGTTCCGCCAGCAAATCCGTCGAGCCGGTGCCGAGGCCCTTGTCCTCATCGCCTGTCGGCAGGGTCGCCATCACGGTCACGCCCAGCCAGGTCGCTCCGGTTTCAGGCGTCAGACGCGTCGTCACACCCACCGTGGCATCGCCGATACCATCGACCGAGCCCGCCGGATCGGTCCCGTCCAGCCGGCTCGCGAGGCGTGGAAAGCGGGACGTTGCCGTTCCGCCAAGCTGCCCGGCAGTCGCTGCATCGGCCGGGCCGTCGGCATAGAGCCATGGCAGGTCCGCAAACAGCGTCACCCGCCCGGCGCTCACGCTGATATCCAGCGGTACACGGATAATATCCGTCGTCTCGTCATAGCCATACTTGCCGGTCGTGTAGAACACGCCGGTCGAATAACTCGCCTGCGGCCCCTCACCCTCGGCAAGCGCCAGCGGTGCCGTAACCAGCAGCGCGCCCGCAAGAGCGCCGAACCTGTACATGCAATTCATCGGGATTTCCTTTCCGGTACGGGCTCTTTCTGCCCCTTCGGAGACGCGTTCTGGCCGACGCGTGTAACCCCCGTTTTTCCGTCAGGTTTCGCTTTGTAGCGTTTTGTAATCGATGGCCCCGACTATTTCCGGGAGCCTTTCATGAGGCGCGCTCGGTCATAACGCCAAGCCAGAATGCTGGAAGCCACGTTGAGACAAATATTCAACGGCGTAGACGCTCTGTGCACAAAGCCCCACCGGCGTCCGAGCACCGGCACATGAGAAAGCATCGGCCTAGTTACATGATCGACAATTCTCCAGTCGGCCAGAGAACGGCGATATCCAATGAAACCATTTTCCTGCATGTTCCACTTAGCTTTCAATGCGTCGTGACTTCGCTTCTGCCAGGAACGCGACCATCGCAGAAGAAAGTAAGGCAGGTCCACAGTTCGGACAGGATCCTCTTCCGACGGGATCAGGAAAGTGATAACTGAATTTGGTTCGAACCAGATAGTTTCTCCTGCCTGTCGCGCACGCCAGGAAAAGTCAAGATATTCTTTCGAGACGATGTCCGGATCGAATGCCCCGATACGGCTGAACAAACTGCGTCTTACCATGAAACAGTGCATCTCGACGCTCTGTGTACGACGCCGTTTCAGATGGAGCCGGATCTCATCCAGCTTCCTACCCTGTAGGTAGAATTCTTCATGGAAGTCCTTATACCCCTCGTCTACCACTTCCAGCGTCTCGTTATTGTTTTCTTCCGGCCCAATGTGATGGACGATGGTGTGAATCGGGCGCCCCTCGCAGGTCAGTGGGGCAATCAAGCCTGCACCTGTCTCATCGCCGCATTTGACCAGCGCTTCCAGCCAACCTTGTTGGTACATGATGTCGTTTTCAACAAAGGCAATGTACTCGCCGCTCGCATGCTCCAAGCCTGTATTGCGGGCTTCTGCCGGCGTCAGCGGTCGGTTGATAGATATATGGCGGAACCCCCTACGCGCAGCCTCCTCATCGCACCAGCGCTTCACGCCGGTGGGCGCTGCGCCGGTCACAACGACCAGTTCGAATGGATAGCCCGTATTTTCGTAAAGGTTCCCTATCGAGTCCCGCATGAGACTGTAGCGGTCTCGTACCGTTAGAACGATTGTCGCGCGCGGTGCCCCGTTAATCATGATTTGCAATCCACTCCCACCCAACAAGCATATCAAATATATCGCACCCGCGCGGCTCTATCCACGTCCTGATAGGAGAATCGGAAGGATAATTCCGAATAAATATTCCGAAGGTATTTGCCGTAATCTCCTGACAGGCGTGAGCAATCCGGGCATACTTGGATAGAGCTATTCATTCGGTCGTAAAGCGCGCCATATTTGCGCATGATAGACCCAGCCTTCTCCGCAAAGAATTCGACGCCATTGACCATACGGAGGAGGAGCTCAGCGGGGGCGTAGACTTTGACCGGAAGGCGTCCTTAGAAACGTCGCAGCTCGGGCGAGATGCAGCGACGGCCAACCTGATCCGCAGTCTGATCTTCACCGCACATTAGTCTGTCTGACCCGATCTCTTCATGTTGGAGCCAGACGCGAACTGCCCCCTCGCAATCCAACGAGGGTTTCCCGTACGACTGCGCGCCCTTCCTTATACCCCGCGTGTCAGGGAGCTCTCTGCGGATCCTCCGGACCATTTCCGAAAACCGGCCCTGGCTCGCGCCGCTCCGCTTCGCACACCGCTGGCCGGTACATGTCGCGCTCGTGGCTGGCGCTGTCACCGCACGACTGCAGGAGGCTTTCCGCGGCTGGTCCGATACGGGCTGAATTTGTTCAACAATCGAGCCATTTGCCGGAGCGCCGCGGGCGTTTCCGGGCGGAGGCGCTGGCGGGCTGCCCCCGCGACAAGGCTTGCCAGCCTGTGCCCCCCGCCCTACCCCTTTTGCATGGCAAAAGACCTTCTTACCGGCTACGAGCCCATGACTTCCGTTGACGCGATCACCGCGGGCCTGGAAGGCGTCGGCTACATTTCCACACGGCAGATTTCCACGGCGGTCTACCTCGCCAACGGCCTGCGAAAACCCATCCTGATCGAGGGCCCCGCCGGCGTCGGCAAGACCGACCTCGCCGCCTCGCTCTCCCGCTGGCTCGACGTGCCGCTGCTGCGCCTGCAATGCTATGAGGGCCTCGACGAGGGCAAGGCCCTCTACGAATGGAAATACGGCAAGCAGCTGCTCTATACGCAGATCCTCAAGGAGAAGCTGAACGACGTGATCGGCGATGCCGAGACGCTTCAGGCCTCCCTCGGCAAGCTCTCCTCCTTCGAGGACCTGTTCTTCTCCGAACAATTCCTCGAATCCCGGCCCCTGCTGACCGCGATGAAACAGGAGATCGGCTCGATCCTCCTGATCGACGAGATCGACAAGTCCGACGAGGAATTCGAGGCCTTCCTGCTCGAAGTTCTCTCGGACTATCAGGTCACCGTGCCCGAGATCGGCACGATCCGCGCCAACGTCCCGCCGATCGTGATCCTCACCTCGAACAATGTCCGCGAACTCGGCGACGCCCTGAAACGCCGGTGCCTTCACCTCCATATCGGCTTCCCCGACCATGCCCGCGAACGCCGCATCGTCCGTGCACGGGTCGACGGCATCGAGGAAGCCCTGCTCGACCAGATGATCTCCTTCGTGCAGGCGATCCGCGACGTCGATATCAAGAAGCGTCCCTCCATCGCCGAAACGGTGGACTGGGCGAAGACCCTGCTTCTCCTCCACGCAACCGCCCTGGACGAAGCCTTCGTACGCGACACGCTGAACGTTCTTCTGAAGCACGAGAGCGACATCGCGGTGATCGGACCGGCCGTGCCGAAAATGCTGCGCGAAGCCGCCGCCCAGAAACCCGGCGGACGCACCTCGTCCGGCTATCCGGACCTCGACGGCTGACAGGAAGGACTGACGGGCGATGGAACGCCCCCTCACGAACTTCATCCGCGCCCTGCGCTCCTCGGACGTGCGAGTCTCCACCGGCGAAGCGCTGGACGCCGCCCGCACGCTGAAACTGATCGGCTATGCCGACCGGTCCATGCTGAAGGACTCCCTCGCCTGCGTGCTGGCCAAGTCGCCGGACGAGAAGATCACCTTCGACGAACTCTTTGAGCTCTACTTCTCCCGGAGCGACATGCCTCCGCAGAACCGGGAAGAAACGGAAGAACAGGAGCAATCCGGCGGTACAAGTGAATCGCCGGACCTGGTGGACCTGATGGAGTCCGGAGACGAGGCCGCGATTTCTCTGGCGCTCGAACGCGCCGCCGAGGCTGCCGGAACGGACGACATCCGTTTCTCCACCCAGGTCGCCTACTACGCCCAGCAGATGGTGAAGCAGATGGGTGGGGAAAGCCTGCAGGCCCGCCTGCTCGAGGCCCTGCAACGCGGCGGACAGGACGGAGATTCCGAAGCGCAACGACTCATCGACATCCGCCGCGAACTGACAATGCGCGCCCGCGAACGCGCTGAAAAAGCGTTCGACGTTTTCGGCGCCGGCGAGACGCAGCAATTCCGCGACGACTACGCCGCCGACAAGAAGCTTTCCGCACTCGACCGCAGCGACATGGAACGGATCAAGCGTCTCGTTGCAAAGATCGCCAAACGCCTCGCCATCAAACACTCCCGCCGCCGCAAGAAGCGCAACCGCGGACAATTGGACGTACGCCGCACCATGCGCGCCAATGCAGGCGTCGATGGCGTGCCCTTCAATGTGGTCTGGCGGCAGAAGCGCAAGGACAAGCCGAAGATCGTCGTGATCTGCGACGTCTCCGGCTCGGTCGCGCAATATGTCCGCTTCCTCCTGCTCCTCCTCTGGTCGATGAAGGATGTCGTGCCCGACCTGCACGCTTTCGCTTTCTCGTTCCGTCTCGGCTCGGTCGACGAAGTACTCGAGCAGAACGACTTCGAAACCGCGATGGCAAAGATCCTGCGCGAATACGGCATGGGCTCGACCAGCTACGGGCAGGCCTGGTCCGACCTCAAGATCCATCACGAACAGCTGATTGACCGCCGCACGACCCTGCTCGTGCTGGGCGATGCCCGCTCCAACTACGGCGACCCGCGCGTGGACCTGTTCCGCGAGTTCGCCAGCCGGGCCAAACGCGTGATCTGGCTCAATCCGGAAGGACCGCCGCTGTGGGGAACCGGTGACAGCGTGATCCCACGCTACAAGCCGTTCTGCGCGCAGGTCACGCATGTCGCGACCCTGAAGGACCTCGAGCGCGCGGTCGACGAGATCCTGAGCGCCTACAACTGACCCCACAAACAAAAAAGCCCCGGCAGCGAGCCGGGGCTTTTCAATTCGCTTGTCAGTCAGATCAGATCTGCTGGCCTTTGCAGACCGGCGCTTCGTTGAAGGCCTTCTCGGCCGCATCGAGACGCTCGTTGATGGTCTTGCAGTTGTCCGGCATGTTGTCCTTGCCGAAGACTTCAAGGCGTTTGCAGACCTTGGCCTCGTTCTGAACGTTGAGCATGGCCGACTGGTACTTGAAGCACTCGAGCGCCGCAGCGGTCGATTCCTCGGAGTTCATGAAGTCCAGCCAGCTGGCGCCGGAACGGTTCGACGCCTTGCGGAAGGCCTCACGGGCACCGGCACGGTCGCCACGCTCATAGCGCGACTGGCCGATCTGAACCCAGTCGTTGCCCGGATCCTTCACACCACCCATGGAGAGCGCTTTCTGAAGGGCGTCCTCAGCTTCCTTCCATTTCTGGAGGTCGATGTAGGAACGGCCGAGACGCTCGTACATTGCGCCGCCACCGCCGGCATCAGCCGCTGCGCGGATCACCGGGATCGCCTTCTCGTGTTCACGGGCGACCTGATAGAGGTTCGCCAGAAGCTCAAGATGGTCGAGGTTGCGCGTAATGCGGCCGGCGTTCATCTCCTTCTCGAGGATTTTGGCGGCCTGATACGGGACTTCGAACCGGTTGTAGAAGTTCACGATACGCATCAGCTCGTCTTCGGACTTCAGCATGCCGGCGAGGTACATCGCCTTCTGAACCTCGAACGCCTTGCGCTCTTCGTTGCTGGCGAAATAGTTGCCGGCAATCGCGTCCCAGTACTTCCGCTCGGTCGGGTTACGTTCGACCACTTCTTCCAGGATGCTGGCGAGCTTCGCCTTGTCGTTGTTCTGGTTGTACAGGAAGATCAGGAGGTCATAGAGCTGCTGGTCATATTTCGCGCCGTCATCGGCCTTGACCTGCTCGGCCCACTTGATGGCTTCCTTGAAATTGTCGACGCGCTGGTAGAGCACCGCCAGCTGCCATTTCTGGGTCCGGTCCGGCTTGCCGCCGGCCTGTTGCCATTTCTGCATGTATTCGAGGGATTTGTTGATGTCCTCGTCCTGCAGGTAGATCTGGGCGATGTTGTAATAGGTCTGCGGGGCGTCAGCGGCCGGAATGTAGCCCTTGTTCAGCGCGGCCAGCAGGTCGTTGACTGCAGCCTTGCGGTCGCCCCGCTCGATGTTGATGTAGGCAGACAGCTTGAGGACAGCGCCTTCCTCATAGCAGTTCAGCGTCAGCTGCTTCAGCTGGTTCAGCTTGGTACCTGCCGTGTTGAAATCCTTGTTCGTCATCGCAGCCTGTTCGGCTTCCAGATAAATCTGGCCGGTCTTTGACGAAAACTCTGTTTCCTCGCAGGCCTGAGCGAATGCCGCACCGGCGCCGACAGACGCCATGATGCCGGCAATGACGGCTCCTTTGAGAACAGATCGAATACCCATGTTTCCTCTCCTGACCGCTCGCGTAGCAGAGCAGTGCCCAATCAACCGGAATTGCCCGGCAGGATCAAGGACTTCAGCGCGGCTTATAAGGCTTTTTATCTGCGCACTTAGGCCTGTTTCCAGCTTGGCCGTGACTCGTCCCTGATATGGTTCGGACGCGGCCGTCTCGTCAATGCTGATACGCATGCGTGAGCGTCGATTCCACATCACTGCAGCGCGAATTCCATCGGATAGACATAATTGTGCGACTCTACAGGCATCCCGTCCTGAATTTTGGGCAGGAATTCAGTACGGCTGACCGCACGCGCAGCCTCCTTTTCAAAGCCAGGATGCGAACAGGCCGCGGTGATATCATATGGCAGGCCGCGCGAGCTGAGACTGAAGCGGACATCGCATTTTCCGGAAATGCCGCGGCGCGCCATATCGGCCGGAAACGACGCCACCGGCGGGCGCACGGGGGTTGCACTGCGCGTTCCCATCGGACGGGCCTGAGGTGGCGTAAAGCTCACCTCCTGCTTCGGCAGCGTCCAGCCATCGAAACCGTAATCGAATACCAGTCCAGGCCCGGTGCTGGCCGTTACCTTTTGCACAGGCGGCAGAGGCGGCAGTTCGATCTCGGTGGGCTGCGGCACTTTCCGGTCAATCTCGAGTGCCTTTGTCGGCTCGTGCTGCGGAGTGATCGGGTACAGCGGGCGCTCGACCTTCTCGGTCAGCTGGACCTCGTCGGTCCAGATCAGAGCCGTCATGGCGAAGAAGAGCGCAACGGTGATTGCTGCAGCAGGTGCAAGCGAAATGACGAACCTGCGCTCCTGACCACCAACAGCAATGCCTGCAACAGATCCGCGCATATTTCCGAGACCCGTAACGTGCCCGTTTCCGCGTCCAAATCCCTGAACAGAAATCATTGCCTTCCTCCCTTTCATTATTGTGACTTTATTACATAACTATCATTCTGACGCAAGGGAAGGTTTAGCGCGCGAACGCGTTTTCTTGATGCTGATTGCGGGGCGACCGGCTGTCCCGGTCACAGATCCCCGGGGCTTGCCCCTCACAGGCGTTAAGCGGACCCCAAAACGAAGAAGGGCGCCCCGAGGAGCGCCCTTCCGTATTCTGACGATGAAGCCGGATCTTACTGGAGTTTGAATTCCAGCGGATAGACCACGTTCTTCCGCTCTGCAGCTTTGCCGCGGACAATTTTCGGTGCGAATTCCACCTTGCCGACAGCCCGTTCGGCTTCCGACTTGAAGACCGGGTCCGAGCAGGTGGCGTTGATGTCATACGGACGACCGCGCGTATCGACGTTGAAGCGCACTTCACACGTTCCTTCGATCCCGCGCTCTGCCGCACGTTGCGGATAGGACGGGGTCGGCGGACGGATCGGCTGTGCGTCGCGGTCCGAGATGGCAACCGGGTCGATTGCGAGAGACTGCATGCGGCCGAGGTTCAGCTCGGTCGGGGCAGCGCCTTCAATCTTCGGCGTCGGCAGATTGATGTTCGACTTCGTGGCCGAAACTTTCGGCGGCGGAGGCGGCTTTTTGGCCGACTCGATCCGCTTCGGCTTCGAACGCTGGCGGGTGCGCACTTCGGAGTCCTGTTTCTGCGGCGTGATCGCCGTCAGGACGCGCTGTTCGCTTTTCTCGAGGTTCACTTCCTTCACGCTGATGAGCGAGCTCATCATGACGAAAAGGAGGTAGACGATCGGGATTGCGATGGCGACACCGACCAGGAAGCGCGTCAGGGGATTGGCAAACATGGCGTCCTCCTACTCAATCTTGGCCGAGATATTGATGGCGGTGGCGCCATCAAGCCGGTTGATGGTTTCCATCACGTCGACCAGCGTTTCGGCAGACGAGTTCACATCGGCCTGGACGACGATCTCACCGCGCGGGTTGTCTTCACGCATCTGCTTGATGGTGAAGGCGACCTCTTCTGGAGAGACCTTCTTCTTGTCGATGTAGATCTCGCTGTCTTCGTTGATCGCGATCAGGATGGCGAGCGGTTTGGCGGCTGCCTTGTTGTCGACTTCCGGACGGATGATCGCAACACCCGGTTCCTTGATGAACTGGGCCGTCACGATGAAGAAGATCAGAAGAATGAACACCACGTCGAGCATCGGCGTGAGGTTCACATCGTCTTCTGCACCCCCTGCAGCGTAGGCCTGGCGTTTTCTGCGTGCCATTGGGTGCTCCTTAGCTGTCCTGCGACAGAACGAGGTTCACACCTGTCCTGTAGCCGGCGTTATAGGCTGCGTCCCGGATAAGGACGATAACACCGCTTTTCGCACGCGGATGTGCCTGAATTATGACCTGGCTTTCCGGCGTTTCGGCACGGACCCGCTCGATATTCGCGCGGACAGAACCGATGTCGGTGGCACGGCCATTCACGGTGATGAGGTTGGACTCATCCACGTAGATCAGGATCGCCGGAACCGACTGGGTCTGTTCCTCTTGTGGCGGCGCAGGCGGCGGCGGCGGCTCGAGGCCGATCGCTTCTTCCTGTGCGAAGGTCGAGGTCACGATGAAGAAGATGAGCAGGATGAAAACCACATCCAGCATCGGCGTAAGGTCGACATTGGCCTCTTCGGGCGCACTGTGTGAACGTCCGCGCATCAGCCAATCTCCATCGCATCTTCAACCTGCTGAACCGAACGCACAACGCGGCGGTCCATGCCGGAGGTGAACAGAATACCGGACAGCGAGGCCACCATGCCTGCCATGGTCGGGATCGTGGCGCGCGACACGCCGGCCGACATGGCCTTTGCGTCTGCACCATTGGTGATCGCCATGACGTCGAACACAGCCACCATGCCTGTCACGGTTCCGAGCAGGCCGAGCAGCGGTGCCAGAGACACCATTGCCTTGGTAAGGCCCACGTTCTGTTCCGCTTTCATGCGGACTTCAGAGACGAGTTTGTCCCGAACCCAGTGTGCAAAGGTCGACTTCCGGTCGGAGCGTGCACGCCACTCCGCGATCGCTTCAGCGGCTACCTGTTTGTGAGCGAACCTGAAATAGAACATCCGTTCCAGGATCAATGCCCACATGAAGAATGTTGCTGCCATGATGACAATCAACACCGGACCGCCGCGATCGAGGAATGCTTGTAGATCTGCAAAACCCATAAGGGTCCCTCCTCAATGAGGCTACGGGGAGTGGCTTACGCCACTCCACGCAGGGATTCAGCTTTCTCGGCGATCAGACCAGCGGCCTGTTCATCGAGGATCTGCTGGTTCGAACGGGCCATCGACGAGATGACAGCGTGGATCAGCAGAAGCGGAATGGCGGACACAAGGCCGAACACCGTGGTCATAAGAGCGACCGAGATACCGCCGGCCATCAGCTTCGGATCGCCTGCACCGTAGATGGTGATGGCGGTGAAGGTGATGATCATACCGACAACGGTACCGAGCAGGCCGAGCAGCGGGGAGACCGATGCGAGAACCTTGACGATGTCGTTGAAGCGTTCGATGCGCGGCGATTCACGCAGGATCTGCTCGTCGAGCTTGAGTTCAAGCGTTTCGATATCCGAACCGCGGTGCTGTTCGTAGGTCTCGAACAGGCGAGCCAGCGGGTTGCCGTCGCCGGCCTGGCCCGTTTTCGCCGTTTTGCGCATCGCGCCACCCATCGTGAAGAGGGTGAAGATCTTGTAGATACCGATCAGGATACCGATGACAGCCAGAACGACGATCACGGCACCAACCGAACCACCCTGAGCAAGGCGATCCTTGAATTTCGGCAGGTCGCCGAGGATGCCGAACAGGTTACCTTTCGACGGGTCGACCGGAGCGCGGACGATCGCATCGGGGCCAGCGTTCAGAACCGACTTCATCGAAGCAGCATAGCTGCCGGCCGGCTGGGTTTTGAAAGCCTGCAGGAAGGTGTCGCCGTTGTCTTTCTTTTTGACTTCGACGAACTTCGTGCCTTCGGTCGTGGCAGCGGTGAACACGCCGATGCGGAGCAGTTCGACGTCAGCGTTCGAACCATCCGGGCCGACGCCGTCAACGGTTGCCGTGAAGGTTTTCACTTCCGACTGGGCGATCATTTCCTGAAGGATCGCTTTCGGCAGACGCTCGAGCTGGGCGCGGTTCGGCAGGGTGCGGGCTTCGGCAATCTCAGCGATGCCGGCAGCGCGGCCCTGATAGTCGAAGTTGGCGAACGAGTTCGAGATTTCCGGCATCGTTTCGCCGGCAGCCGAACGGAACTGGCCGAGCAGTTCCTGGAAGTCGCCAGCCTGTGCGGTGACCTGACCTTCGAGGTCGGCCAGCTTGGCTTCGTTCGCATCGAACTCGTCGCCGAGGGCACGGCCACGGGCTTCAGCCGAAGCAAGCGCGCTCTGGGCTTCCGACATCTTGGCAGCCTGGGCGTTCTTGTCTTGCTGGAACTCTTTCAGGCGCTGCTGGTTTTCTGCAGACATCTCGTTCGAGTCAGCCTGGATGCGCTTGACCACATCGGCGAGCGACTGTGCGGACGCCGGAGCGGCCACGATGAAAGTGCTGAGGCCGAGCAGCGACGCTGCACCCAGAGCCTTCAGCGAGGATTTGAAATTCAACATAACGGTTTTCCTCTTGGTTCTCTGAGCCTGGCCTTACTGGACCTGGAACTTCTGGATCGGGGCGAACAGCACGGTCTGCTGTGCCTTGGCCTGAGCAACGCGGATCGCTTTCTGGATGTCAGCGACATACTTGCCCGGCAGCGCTTCCCATGCGCCTGTGGCGCGGTTGAAGCGAGCGGCCTTGCCGTTCGGCGTCACGTAGACGAAAGCCACGCGGCCGTAGAGGAACATGTCGACCGTCGTCGGGTTGCCGTTGATGTCGATCTCTTCCTGCCAGGTGCTGATCGTGCGGCCGTATTCCATTTCAGCCTGATAGGCGTCCATGATGAGGCGGTACTGTTCAGCCGGGGTGACGTCGGGCTGGCGCATGACGCCATCGAGACCGTCGAGGCGTGCCTGACGCTCGGTCTGTTTGAAGGGAAGGTCGGCGGCGACGAAAGCCTTGAGGTCTTCGACCATGCCGAGAAGCATCGGAACGGTCTGCGCGGTGATGTCGTCGATCGAGCCGAGCTGCTCGGTCAGCGAGGCGACCTCTTCACGTTGCGAGGCCACAACCAGTTCCTGCTGTTTCGCATAAAGATCTGCGGCGTCGCGGCGCTGCAGAAGTGTGCGGTACTCACGGACCATGTCGGTACGCTCGTCATCCAGCTGGTTGATCTGGTTCTGAACCTGCTCGGCCTGGCGGGTCGCCTTTTCGCCGATATCGAGCGCCTGGCGCAATTGGGCCTGAGCCGGAATGGCCAGTCCTGCGATAAGCGCCGCGGCAATCACGCCGCGAGCTGGTGACAGAAGTTTCTTCATGAGGTTTGCCTCTCACTCTCCAAACGGTCGCGCTGGTGTTGCGCGGGAAATCCGACAATCGGGCGCCCGCTAGCGAGAGCGTCCCTGTGCTGTGCCTAATGCCTCACACACAAAAGGAGGCGAGTTTCCCTTGGAAGCGGACAGGCGGAGACCGCCCAGCACCTCCCCCGAGTTTTTGTGGAGCGTTAGCCGCCCTCTGTATTGATCCCTGAATGGCCCGCCATTCGTCGTGGCCGCGGCCAAGCCCTTAGCCGTGAAACCGGACGCTAACAACCCTCCGTGACACGATCAACAAGGCTTTACGATTCATTTAGAAAATATCCAGCGGCTGCACGAACGCAACACATCGCATGCAGTGCAATGGCGCGCGAAGGTGCAGCGAATGCAAAGATCTGACTTGCCGGAGGGAGGATGGCTGGGGTGCCAGGATTCGAACCTGGGAATGGCGGTACCAAAAACCGCTGCCTTACCACTTGGCGACACCCCAACGGAGGCGCCGAGATAGCCACTCTTTGATTGGCTGGCAACTCCCCTTCGCACTGCAATTCTGCACTTCATTCAGCGCGCTTGTCATTTGCAGCAAATTTCGATGCCCTGCAGAGGCCTGCCTTTACATTTTATCGATAATCGACAATATCAAAAGCTGACCCTTCTCCTTTGGTCAGAACCGGAGACCGCAATCCAATGAGAACCTTCCTCCTGTCGATGGCTGGCGCGCTTGCTGCCATGGTCATCTTCCTCGTGCTCATGGTCATGTTCTTTGTCAGCATCCTGGTCAGCGCCGCCTCCTCTGCGCCCGAGACCCCGGACAATATCGTCCTCTCGCTCGACCTGAACGCCGAATATGCCGACCAGGCACCGGCCAGCGGCTTGGCCGCCTTTGCCGAAACGCCCGGCTTCACCGATCTCCTGATCAAACTGAAGGCAGCCGAGAGCGACAAGTCCGTGAAGGGCCTCTACCTGCGGGGCGCGGCCATGAGCGTCGGCAGCTCCCGCGCCGAAGAACTCCGTGAGGCCATCCTCAGCTTCCGCGACTCCGGAAAATTCGTGATCGCCCACACGCAGGGAACATTCGGCGTCACCGGCCCGTCGGCCCTGCGCGCCATCGCCCCGGCGGATGAAATCTGGGTCCAGCCCGGCGCCGAAATCTCGTCGGCCGGCGTCACGTTCGAAACGGAATTCCTGAAAGGCCTGTTCGACAAGATCGGCGTCACCCCGGAAATCTATCCGTTCTACGAATACAAGA
>Ga0209607_1001469_pt1 | contig 19759 bp, 15 predicted proteins | sample AD_UKC117_MetaG_FD_184413 | JGI IMG/M metagenome (GOLD analysis project Ga0209607, IMG submission 184413) | Active sludge microbial communities of municipal wastewater-treating anaerobic digesters from Hong Kong - AD_UKC117_MetaG (SPAdes)... | ecosystem: Engineered > Bioreactor > Anaerobic >... | reverse complement strand
TCGAACCCGCAACCTATTGATTACAAATCAATCGCTCTGCCTAGTTGAGCTACACCAGCATTTCAATATGAATTTTTCATAAAAATGGTGCCTCGGGGCGGACTTGAACCACCGACACGGGGATTTTCAGTCCCCTGCTCTACCAACTGAGCTACCGAGGCAACTTGGCGACCTGGATGGGACTCGAACCCACGACCTCTAGCGTGACAGGCTAGCGTTCTAACCAACTGAACTACCAGGCCAAACTTTTCTTAAAGTAAAGCAGGAATCTTTGGTGGGCCTTCAGGGACTTGAACCCCGGACCAATCGGTTATGAGCCGACCGCTCTGACCAACTGAGCTAAAGGCCCACGTTATGGTCGGGGTGAAAGGATTCGAACCTTCGGCCCTATGGTCCCAAACCATATGCGCTACCAAACTGCGCTACACCCCGTCAGGTGGTGGTTCCTACTCGTACAATAGCTTATTTAATTTAACCTATTTTTCAAAAATTGTCAATGTTTTAGCGGTAATTTCTTTAAATTTTATTGAATAATTTTGTGCAAATTTATTTATTTTTCGACAGTATTGTAATTTTTACTTTCCCATACTCAGTTTAAAATTGAAAATACCTTAGCTTTGGAGGAAAGGCTTATGAACGTGCTTGCTAAAAAAGACAAAGGCGACCTTATTTTGTCTTTGATAGGCGAACTGGACGACCATACTTCTGCCGAAACCCGAGCCCGCTTAGACGAAATCCTTGAAAATGCCGTTTTTGACTGTCTTATTTTTGATATGAAAAAACTTAGTTTTATGGATTCGACGGGAATAGGGGTGCTTATCGGCAGATACAAAAAAATCAAAGATAAGCACAAAATTTATATTGCCAATCCGTCAAAAAACGTTGATATGATTTTTCAAATTTCCGGTTTGTATAACGTAATGCCCAAAATATGAGCAAAAGGAGAAACATATGTGTGAAAACAAAATGACGCTTTCGTTTTTGGCTGTGTCGGAAAACGAGAGTTTCGCCCGTAGCGCGGTTGCCGCGTTTTGTCTTGGGCTAAACCCAACGATAGAAGAAATCGGCGACATAAAAACTGCAGTTTCGGAAGCCGTGACAAATTCTATCGTACACGGGTACGGCAACAGCGGCAAAGGTTTCGTGACTATTACCGTGGCTGTAAACGGAGAAACCGTGACGATAAAAATCGCTGACGAAGGAAAAGGTATTGACGACGTTTCAAAAGCAATGCAGCCGTTTTTTACATCGGGAGATATCGAGGAACGCAGCGGTATGGGATTTACCGTAATGCAAGCTATGATGGACGAAGTTAACGTGGAAAGTCAGCCAAAGTCAGGCACTACCGTTTTTATGAAAAAAATAATAGGTTCGGGAGTCCGCGATGCTTGAACACGAAGAAACTATGCGGCTTATTGAGCTGGCAAAAAAAGGCGACGAAAACGCGAAGACGGTTTTGATTCAAGAAAACACGCCGTTACTTAAAAGCATCATTAAACGTTATTTGGGCAAAAGTATCGAGTACGACGATCTTTTCCAAATAAGCAGCATTGGATTATTAAAGGCGATATATAATTTTTCTCAAGATTATAATGTCAAATTTTCCACATATGCCGTGCCGATGATTTTGGGTGAAATAAAAAGGTTTTTGCGTGACGACGGGTATTTAAAGGTATCGCGCTCAGTTAAAACGCAGGCTAATAAAATTTTGCAATATATCGACCAAATGCGAAAAATAGGGAACGAGCCGACCGTCGACGAAATAGCGAATCATTTTGAGATAGAGCCGAGCGAAGTTGTGTTCGCTATGGACGCGGTAAAATCACCTGTGTCGCTCTATGAAAAAACCAATTCGGGCGACGAAAAAAGCCAGGAACTGGTGGACAAGCTCGTTATGCCGTCAAAAGACGAGGACCTAATCGACCGAGTAATATTAAAAAGCGTTATAAACAAACTCAGCAAACGAGAGAAAAAAATCATTTTACTTAGATATTTTAGAGATATGACGCAGGGCGAGATAGCGAAACTATTGGGCGTTTCGCAAGTGCAGGTTTCGAGGCTTGAAAATAAAATACTGGAAAAAATCAAATCGTATTTTCTGCAAGAATAGTAGTTATTTGCTGCTATTCTTTTTACATATTTTTTGTTGCGTGGTGCTCACGCTTTTTTTATGGTTTAATTTTTATATTTAATTTTAACCAACAATATTCTCTAATTGTTCTCAATTTTTTTTAAATTTTCGAAAAAGAAAGATATAAAAGAAAATTCGAAATCGTAAAAACTTTTATTCACCAAATCGCATACAGTTTTTTTAAATAATGAAAGCGACTTTTTTTAAAAATTCGTTGGTTTTGATTATTTTAAATTTTAGTTGTCAACACTTTTTAGGGGAGAAATTTATGAAAACCACAGAGCCGAAAGAATTTGAAAAAAATATAACGAATAGGGAGAGCTATTGCCCGAAAAAAAATATAAAAAAAGGTATGGAGACGGGACAATGAAACCAAAAACAGAATTTAGTGAAATTACGATAGAAAACTACAAGGACTATGTTTTTGAAAAATCGCCCCGTTCCGCTCATTGGAAAAATATGTTTTGGGCTTTTTTGGTGGGCGGACTTATCTGCGCTTTCGGGCAGCTTCTTATCGAGTTATATATCATTTGGGGAGTGAAAGCGGAGCTGGCTTCGTCATTGGCATCGGCTACGCTTATTGCTTTGGCGGCGATATTTACAGGTATCGGCGTTTACGACAAGCTGGGCAGATTCGCGGGCGCGGGCAGTACCGTGCCGATAACGGGCTTTTCAAACGCTATGGTTGCCCCCGCGATTGAATTTCGCTCCGAAGGCTTAATCTACGGTCTTGGAGCGAAAATGTTTTTAATCGCGGGACCTGTAGTCGTAAACGGCGTGCTTGTTTCGGTGGTAGTCGCGCTAATACGCAGTTTGTTTTTGGGGGTAGGTTAAATGCAGTTTTACGACAAAAAACAAACGTTACATTTTAAAAATGTGAGTTTTGTAAGCGGTTTTACGCTTGCGGGACCGAAAGAAAAACAAGGAAAGCTCGGCAGCACTTTTGATTTGACTTTAGAAGACGACAAATTCGGTGAAAAAACTTTTGAGAAAGCCGAACGCAAAATGTTTGAATATGCCGTGAGCGGAGCGATAGCGAAAGCCAACTTGCAGCCGAATGATATAGATACGATTATCGGCGGAGATTTATTAAATCAAATAGTATCTGTTTCTTTTGCAGCAAAAAAGTTTAAATCGTCTTTTTTAGGCTTGTATAACGCTTGCGGAACATACGTGGAAAGTCTTATTATCGGTTCTTTTTTGACGGAATTTTTCAGTAAAAACGTGCTTTGCGTAAGCGGCAGTCATTTTTCTACAGCGGAAAGACAATATCGTTATCCGTTGGAACTTGGCGTGCTGCGTTCGCCCGTTACGCAATGGACTGCTACGGGTGTCGGCGCAAGCATATTGCAACGGCATAGCGACGGCTGTCCGAAAATCGTATCCGCAACCGTAGGCAGAGTGATGGACTACGGAATAATGGATGTTAATAACATGGGGGCGGCAATGGCTCCAGCCGCAAAAGACACGTTTACGCAGTATTTCACCGATACGGGGAAAAAACCGTCGGATTTCGATATGATAGCCACGGGCGACCTTGGAAAACTCGGCAAAGAAATACTTATCGACTTAATGGAAAGGGAAGGGTACGACTTTAACAATAATTATATAGATTGCGGAGCCGAGTTGTTTTATGAAAAACAAAAAACGTATATGGGCGGCAGCGGCGCGGCATGCTCGGCTTTGGTCACTAACGGCTGGCTTTATAACAATTTGAAAAAAGGCAATATAAAAAATCTGCTTTTGGTCGGCACGGGCGCTTTGATGAGTCCGACCACGTCTTTTCAAGGCGAAAGCATTCCCGCTATCGCGCACTTGGTTGAAATCGAAATGGGGCAAAAGGAGAGCTAAATGGCAATAAATATATTAAAAGCTTTTTTGGTGGGAGGCGGCATTTGTCTTATCGGACAAATAGTCATAAACATTACTCACATTACAAACGGCAAAATTTTGGTTATATTTTTGATTGCGGGCGCGATTTTGGAAGGATTTGGATTGTACGATCCTTTGGTAAAATTTTCGGGCGCGGGCGCCAGCGTTCCTATCAGCGGTTTTGGCTACGCTTTGGTTAAGGGAACCGTAAAAGCTATTGAAGAAAAAGGTATTTTGGGCGCGCTTACGGGCGGACTGGAGGCGACGTCATTAGGTATATCGACCGCGATTGTGTTCGGCTACTTAGTCGCGTTGATTTTCAAACCCCGCACTAAAAAGAATTGAGAATAAAATATATAATGTATTAAAAATTTTAGTTTTTAATTTAATAATTGTGTATTTGTTTTTATGAATATTCAGTAGTAGATACCCGATTTAATGGGTTATGCCCGTTTGGGGTATCTGTTTTTTTACGCTTTTAATATTTAATAAAAATAACGAGAACTTTCTTCAATTTTGAGAAATATTTCGTTAAACTGTCATTTTAATAGTCAAAAATCTCGCTAATTAAGTAAATATTCATATTTTTTCTTTGCTTTAGTTGTTGTATAAAAAAATATTCGTATCAAAATCCCTTCCCGATAAATATAATAGTGTCGGGGGAGCAAAATTGCGTAAAAAAACAAGAAAAATTTTAATTTTTACGATTTTGGCGGTTTTTATATTTATCGTCGCGCCTTTAATGATTTTGCATTCCATTTCCCCAAAAATAGTAGAATACGGCAACGCGCAGGTAAAAACACAGACCACGATAGCCGTTAACGACGCCGTTTTAAATACGCTGAGCGATTTTTCTTACGACGACTTTGTAAAGGTTGAAAAAGATTCCGACGGCAAAGTATCTTGTCTTACGGCAAATTCTATGCTTGTAAATAACCTTGCCCGTATAGTGGTCGTGGCGGTGGAAAAAGAGCTGATGTCGGTAGCAAAAACTGGCGTGAGTATGCCGCTTGGCAATCTAAGCAATATGGCTATTTTTACAGGCATCGGACCCGACCTTTATTTCAAACTCAGTCCGTATCAAAGCGTGACGTGCGAATTTGTTTCGGAATTTACTTCCGCGGGTATAAATCAAACGCGTCACAGAATAATATTGCGTGTGAACACGGCGATGACTTTGATAGTGCCGACAGCAAACACCGTAATAACTAATACCACCGACATAATTTTAGCGGAAACGGTATTGGTCGGAGTTGTGCCTAATATGTACGTTGATTTCGATTAAATAATTAGCCTTATAAAGATGATGATTATCTTCGCAAAAAAAAATTTAAAAAAGCGGAATGGTTAAGCTGTTCCGCCATTTTTAAAATAAATTAAGTTTTGATAGCAATTTTTTATTTTTTTAATAATAAAGCCAATTTTAATTTTTATAAAGCCGAAAAATAGTTGTAAAAAAAGTAAAAGAATGGTAAAATCAACAGTATAAAGCTATGAAAAAGCATAAGAGCCCGCAAAAATCTTGCTTTAGAGAGCGGTTGGACGGTGAAAAACCGCGCGGAACGGTCGGGAAGATATTCACTTTGGAGCTTAAAACGTGAAAATAAGTAGCGTTTTACGGATTAACCCCGTTAAAGGTTTTTATTGAGTTTCTTTTTAATTAAGAAAGAATTCAGGTGGTACCGCGTAAAATTTCGCCCTGATATGCTAAAATATAAGCATATCGGGGATTTTTTTTATTAAGCTAAGGAGCGTATGTGTTATGAAAGAAAACATAGCGAAACTGATTGAAAATTGCAAAAAAGAAATCGGGCAATCGGACACAATGGTAAAACTACGTGACGTCAAGGTCAAATATCTGGGCAAAAGCGGCGAGCTGACCGCTATTTTGCGCGGAATGAAAGACGTCGCGCCCGAAGACAGACCCGCTGTCGGCGTTTTTGTCAATGAAGCCAGAAATTTACTGGAAGCGGAATTTGATAAAGCTGAAAAGATTTTGTCAAAAATAGAGCTTAATCAAAAGCTTGAAAAAGAATTTATCGATATTTCTTTGGACAAGTTCGATCCAGCCGCTCTTGGCGGACTGCATCCGATTACAAAAATTCAAAACGAAGTGCTCGATTTATTTATAAACCTTGGCTTTGAAGTATTGGAAGGACCGGAAATCGAAACGGATTATTACAATTTTCAAGCGTTGAATATTCCGTCCGACCACCCCGCGCGCGATATGCAGGACACTTTTTATATCACGCAAAATATACTGCTTAGAACTCATACTTCTCCAAACCAAGTGAGAACGATGGAATGTAAAAAACCGCCGATAAAGATGCTTTGCCCCGGCAGAGTCTACCGCTCGGATTCCGACGCGTCGCATACGCCTATATTCCACCAAGTCGAAGGTTTGGTAGTGGACGAAGGCATTACCTTATCTGACCTTAAAGGCACTTTGGAATATTTGGCAAAAAATATATTTGACAAAAAAACGCAGGTTCGTTTGCGTCCGTCGTATTTTCCGTTTACCGAGCCCAGCGTGGAAGTAGACCTTACTTGCAGTAACTGCGGAGGAAAAGGCTGTAACGTATGCAAAGGCACGGGTTGGGTAGAAATTCTTGGCGCAGGCATGGTTCATCCGTTCGTTTTGGAAAACTGCGGTATCGACAGCAGTAAATACAGCGCGTACGCTTTTGGTGTTGGCATGGAGCGTATGGCTATGATAAAATACGGCATACCCGATATCAGACTTTGTTACGAAAACGACATTCGCTTTTTAAAGCAGTTTAAGGATTAAAGGGGGAGCGAAAAAATGAAAGCTTTATTATCTTGGTTAAAAGACTATGTAGATATAGATGTAGATATTGTTACGTTATGCGCAAAACTCGTTTCCGCGGGCTTTGAAGTTGAAGAAGTGACTTATCTCGGCGAAAACTTGCGTAACGTAGTCGTCGGCAAAATTGTAAAAATTGAAAAACACCCCGACGCCGACAGATTGAAAGTTTGTCAGGTCGATGTAGGTAAAGAGGTTTTGCAAATCGTAACCGGCGCGCCGAACGTGAACGAAGGCGACGTTGTTCCTGTTGCGTTGCACAAATCCGATCTTCCGTGCGGAAAACATATAGAAAAAGGCAAATTGCGCGGAGTGGAGTCGGTCGGTATGCTTTGCGGCGGTGAAGAACTCGGCGCGACCGAAGATATTTACCCGGGAGCGAGTGTCGACGGAATATTGTTATTAACTAATAACGAAGTAATCGGAACTGATATGAAAGAAGTTTTGGGTTACAACGATTATGTTTTGGACGTAAGTATTACGAGCAACCGCCCCGACTGCGGCAGCGTTTACGGACTGGCCCGCGAAGTGGCGGCGGCTTTGGGCAAAAAAGTAAAACCCGTTACGACCGACTACGTTTGCGACAGCAAATGTAAAACCGCTGATATGGTAAGCGCGAACGTGATGGACAAGGACCTTTGCCCAAGCTACAATATGGCTGTGGTGACAGACGCAGTTATCGAGCAATCTCCGTTATGGATGAGACGCCGTCTGTATTTTTCGGGACACAGCTCTTTTAATAATTTTGTCGATATAACCAACTACGTTCTTACCGAACTCGGTCAGCCTATGCACGCATTCGACTACGACGAAATCAATGACAAAACGATAATAGTAAGACGCGCGAAAGCTAACGAAAAAATAACTTTGCTCGACAAAAAAGAATACGTTTTGGACGATAACACGCTCGTAATCGCAGACAAAACCCGCGCGGTAGGACTTGCGGGCATTATGGGCGGAGAAAATTCGGGCATCAAAAACGAAACGAAAGCGGTGGCTTTTGAAGCGGCAAAATTCAACCGCGAAAATATTCGCCACAACAGCAAAAAGCTAAAAGTCCACAGCGATTCGTCCGCGCGTTTTGAAAAAGGCGTTGACGCTTATACTACAAAAATAGCTTTGGATAGAGCATTGCATTTGGTGCAGGAACTTAATTGCGGCAAAATCGCGCAAGGCAAAATCCAAATCGAAGCGGCGTCCAAGCCAATGGTTCTGGAATTTCCGTTTGTGCGGATTAAACAGCTTTTGGGAGTGGAAGTGCCTGAAGAAAACGTCATAAAAATACTTGAAGATCTTAATATAAAAACGGTTATTAAAGACGGCGGTTTAACTTGTTATATACCGCAGTACCGTGAAGATATTACGCGCGATTGCGACATAATAGAAGAAATAATACGTCTTTACGGTTACGACAATATCGTTTCGACCATGCTGCCGACTGCCACGGTTACAAAAGGCGGAAAAACCGATACGATGATAATAATAGACAAAGTAAAACGTATTTTGTGCGGTTTTGGCTATCAGGAAGCGAAAACATATTCGTTCTACGGTAAGGCTTTGGTCAATAAAACTTTACTGGACCCCGACGCGGACAAAACCAACTATATTCCGCTCATAAACCCGCTGGGTGAAGAGCTGAGTTTGATGAGAGTCACGTTACTCCCAAGTTTATTGGAAGTAACTCAGACTAATCAATCAAAAGGTAACTACGAATTTAAATTATTCGAATATGCAAGGGTATATTTGTCAGATGAAGCCCAACTGACAAAATTACCGCAAGAAAAAGACACTTTGGCGATTGTGATAAGCGGACACGATTTTTACACGTTAAAATCCGATGTAATCCAAACTTTAAACGCTTTGGGTATTGAAATAAAATTGCATCGTTCCAACGAAAATATATTACATCCGGGTATCTCGGCGGATATTTACGCAAACGGCGAAAAAATAGGATTTTTCGGTCAAATTCATCCAATAGTAGCGGAAAACTTTTCGCTTACAAACGTTTTTGCGGCTGAAATCGATTTTGACAGAGTATTGCCGATGTATAATCCCGCGATAAAACTTAAACCTATACCAAAATTCCCCGCTATCGATAGAGATTTTGCTTTTGTAGTCGACGACGCCGTTATGGCGGAGCAAATTATCGACATAATAAAATCGACTTGCCCGTTATGCGAAAGCTCAAAAGTTTTCGACGTTTATAAGGGTAATCAAATCGAGGCGGGCAAAAAAAGCGTGGCATTATCTGTAAGGTTCAGGGGTAATGAAACGCTGAAGGACGTTGATATCGATCCGCAAATAAACAAGTGTCTTAAAACTTTAAATGAAAAACTGGGCGCAAAATTAAGATAATGAATCAAAAAACGATACAAAAACTAGAATACAATACTGTTTTACAAAGGGTTTCAGAGTTTGCGGTGAGCCATACGGCAAAAGAAAAAGTCTTGGCTACCGTTCCGTCGGACGACGTAGATAATATAGAATATTTATTGAATCTGACGCAGGAAGCCCGCAGGTACGTAGATAACGCGATAATGCCCGACTTCAATTTTGACGATATTACCGAAGCGGCGCAAAAAGCCAGAATAGTGTCGACGCTATCTATGAAAGAACTACTTAGAGTTATGCGTCTGTTGCGGCTTTCAAGGGGAACCAAGGCTACTTTAATGAATTTTGCTTTGCTGCCCGAATGTATGATAAAGGACATTGCCGTAAATATTTACGCAGACAAAGATCTTGAAGAAACGATAGATATTTCTATTATTTCCGAAGACGAAATGAGCGACCGAGCAAGCGACGAACTGGCATCAATAAGAAAAAAAATAAAAAAAGTTAATGCCGACATAAGAGAAAAACTCGCCAGTTATACAAAATCTAAGGCTATGGCTCCGTATCTGCAGGACGCAATAGTCACAATGCGCGGCGGACGGTATGTTATTCCCGTAAAGCAAGAGTACAAAGGGGCTGTTACTGGACTGGTACACGATCAATCCGCGAGCGGTTCGACCGTCTTTATAGAGCCTTTGGCGATAGTCAACCTTAATAACGAGCTGAAAACTCTGACAATGCAGGAAGCGGAAGAAATCGAGCGCATACTGCAGGAATTTACAAAAAAAGTTTCGGTTATTTCGGACAGGCTCATTAAAAACCAGGAAATTATATCCGACATTGACGTCGCTTTTTCAAAAGCCCGTTATTCTATCGAAGTAAGGGCCGTCAGACCGCTTTTAAACGACAATGGATTTTGCAACATTATTAACGGACGGCATCCGCTACTTAATAAAGATAAAGTAGTGCCAGTTTCGGTCAATATTGGCAAAGATTTTAACGTTATCGTCGTAACGGGCCCAAACACGGGCGGTAAAACTGTAACGCTGAAAACTATCGGGCTGTTTTGCCTTATGGCGTACGGCGGAATGTACGTTCCCGCGTCGGAAGGCACCGTAATAGCTTTATATAAAGATATTTTTTGCGATATCGGCGACGAGCAAAGTATCGAGCAAAGCCTGAGCACTTTTTCCAGCCATATAAAAAATATAACTTATATACTTTCAAAAATTAACGAAAAAACTCTCGTGCTGTTAGACGAGCTTTGCGCGGGTACCGAACCCAACGAAGGCGCGGCTTTGGCTCTCGCTATAACCGAATATATGCGTAGAACAAAAACGAAAGCCGTTTTGACCACGCATTACAGTCTGTTGAAAGAATATTCGCTCGTAACCGACGGGGTGGAAAACGCGTCGATGGAATTTAATCCCGACACGTTCGAGCCTACTTATCGCCTTGTTATGGGCGTGCCTGGCAGCAGTAACGCTATAGAAATCGCAACGCGGCTTGGTCTTGACAAGCAGGTAATACAGCTTGCGCGCGAAAGACTTTCGTCGGAAAAAATCTCGTTTGAAAATATTTTGCAAAACGCCGAGCGTATACGCAAAGAATTTTTGGACAAAAAAGAAGAAGTCGAAAAAGAAAAAGAACAAATAAATCTCGAACTTGAAAAAGCCAAAGAAAAAAATAAAGTTTTATCCGAAGAGCGTGAAAAACTGCTGCGAAACTCAAAAATCGAAGCAAAACGCATAGTGACGGAAGCGCAGGAAGACGCAAAACTTATTTTGGACGAACTAAAGCAAATAGTCGAACGGGCGAATTTAGACGAAAAAAGTCTTTTCGGAGCAAGAGCTACGGCTAAAAAACTTAAAGAAAAAGTTTACGATACCGAAACGGAAGAGAGCGACATTTTTACGGGCGACAAAGTTGATGTTAGCAAAATAAAAGTCGGCAACAGCGTTTTTGTCGGTAAGCTCAACAGCGTCGCGGTAGTGGACAGCATTGCCCGAAATAATAAATTCAGAGTGAAATGCGGCAACGTGACCACAGTCGTGGACGGCGATGATTTATTCGAATACGCCGATGTGTCAGATAAAACCAAAAAATTAAAAAGCGTTTCGACGCAGATACGAAAAGCCACCGCGCGCACGGAAATAAATTTGCTTGGCAAAACGGTCGCCGAAGCGATTACGGAAACGGACGCTTTTATTGACGAAGCTATACTAAACGGTCTAAGCGAAATCCGCATTATTCACGGTATCGGCACGGGAAAACTTCGCGCAGGACTGCACGATCATTTTCGCTCGCACCCTAATGTGGCGGAATTTCGTCTCGGCGTTTTTGGCGAAGGCGAATCGGGCGTAACTATATTGACTTTAAAATAAACAGCGAAACTTTTTGACCTTAAAATAACACATTTTAAAGTGTTAGAAATTGTTTTATCGCGTCGAACTAAAAATTTAAGTATGATTCTTAATAAGGGAAAAGATATTGAATTTTAAATGTTTGAATTTTTGCTTTGATAATTAATCGGGAATTTTTAAAGCAAAAAAGAAAAATTAAAATTAAAAAATGAACGCTTGTAAATTTTTCTTTTCTCAGTTAGTTTAAGTTTAGTCAACTTACCTTGATTTTGCTAATGATAAAAAGGTAAGTTGATTAAGACGGACATAGCAAACGGTGGTGGAATAAATGATATATTATTTTGATAACGCGGCGACAACGAAAGTCGACGATGAAATTACAAAATTAATCGATAAATATAACGGCGAGAAATATTTTAATCCGTCGTCATTGACTGCTTTTTCTCTTTCTGTTGCAAAAGATATTCAGTCCGCGAGAGAAAGTGTCGCGGGTGTTTTCGGTTGTAAAGCGGACGAAATTTATTTCACTTCAGGCGGCACGGAAAGCGACAATACCGCTATTTTAGGCAGTCTATCTAAACACACAGGCAATATCGTGACGACTGAGACCGAACATTCCGCTGTTTACAAAACCGTTAATTATCTAAAAAACAAAGGCTACGAAATCCGTTTTGCCGCCGTAAACTCAGACGGAAGCGTAAACGCTGAGAGCCTTATAAATAACGTTGACGAAAACACTCTTTTGGTAGCCGTAATGCACGTTAATAACGAAACGGGCGCGATAAATAATATCGGCGAGCTTGTGAAAAAAGTTAAAAGCAAAAATCCAAAAACGCTTTTCTTTTCCGACGGCACTCAAGCGGCGGGAAAAATTAAAGTTAATTTAGCCAATTCAGGGGTTGACGCGTACGCTTTTTCGGGACACAAATTTCACGCTCCAAAAGGCATAGGCGGATTATATATCAAAAGTAACGCAAAAATATCACAGCTTCATTTTGGCGGAGGACAGGAAAAAGGATTCCGCTCGGGTACTGAAAACGTGTCGGCCATTATCGCTATGAGCCAGGCGTTGAAAACGGCAAGCGACTTAATAAAAGAAAACAGCGAAAAATTTGCCGAATATAAAACGATTTTATTAAAGGCTTTTGATACATTAGGCGATTATAAAATTATATGTTGTGACGGTTCTCCCGCAATTATGTCCGTCGCTTTTGAAAACATAAAATCACAGGTATTGTCTAATATTCTGGAGCAGGACGGCATAATCATTGGTCTCGGCTCGGCTTGCAGTTCGAAAAACAAACAAAACAGAATTATGACCGCAGCTGGACTGGAAAGAAAATATATTGAAGGCGTCGTGCGTATTAGTTTTTCTAAATATAATACGACGGAAGAAACCGAGTTTTTAGCAAAAAAAATGACCGAACACATAAAAATGCTTAGAGATTTGCAATAGAAAAAATATCTAAAAAATAAGAACAATTTTTTATCTGATTCTAATTGTGTGACAAATTAGTCGAAGACTGATAACAAAATAAAGCTGATAGATTTTTAAGAAAAATTAAAGAGGTAAATAAATGCGAGTAATAGTACTGAGATATTCCGAAATTCATTTAAAAGGGGCGAATAGAAGCTATTTTGAAAATATGCTTTTTTCTAATATAAAAACGGCTTTAAGCGGTTACGAATATACTTTGGAAAAATCCACGACAAGATATCTGATAAGGGCTTTTAACGAAGATAAAACGAACGAGCTTGTCGATAAATTAAAAAACGTTTTCGGCTTACACTCGCTGAGTTTGGCTAACGAAGTAAACTCAAATATCGACGAAATTACACAAGCGGCGTTATCTTATACAAAATCCGACGGCAGTTTTAAGGTCGTCACCAACCGCGCGGACAAAACTTTTCCTATGCGCTCAATGGACGTATCGGCGGAAATCGGTGGAAGAATACTCAACGCTTGCAGCTATCTGACGGTCGACGTAAAAAATCCCGACTGGAATATAAACATAGATATTAGGGAAAACGGCAAAACGCTTATTTACCGCGACGTTATAAAATGCGTTAACGGTATGCCCGTCGGAACAGGCGGAAAGGGTATTTTGCTTTTATCGGGCGGCATAGACAGCCCCGTTGCGGGCTATATGATGGCTAAAAGGGGTATGAGTATAAGAGCCTTGCATTTTCACAGCTACCCTTATACAAGCCAGTTGGCGAAAGACAAGGTCTTGCAACTAGCAGCTTTACTAAAAAAATATTCCATTCATATGACTGTGGATATTGTGTCTGTGACAAAAATTCAAACGGAAATTCACAAAAAATGCCCCGAAGAGTTTATGATAACTATTCTTCGCAGGTTTATGATGCGCATAGCCGAAAATATCGCAAAAGAAAAAGGTATCGGCGCGATCATCACAGGCGAAAGTCTTGGACAGGTGGCGAGTCAGACCTTAGAAAGTATTATTTCCACAAATTCCGTTGTGACGTTGCCAATGTTTCGTCCGTTGATAGGATTTGACAAGGATGAGATAATCGAAATAGCAAAACGCATCGGCACTTTTGAAACTTCAATATTGCCGTACGAAGACTGCTGCACGGTGTTTTTGCCAAAAAATCCCGTTACAAGACCAAAACTCAAGATAGTGGAAAAGGTTGAAAGCGTATTGGATGTTGACGAACTGATTGCAGAAGCGTTGCAAAGCGTTGAGACGGTGGAGATATAAACATTTATCAAAAACTAATGAATATATGAGTAAATGAGCTTCAATTATGTAAGAAATAGTAGTATTTTTGAATAACTAAATCACGCATAGTATAATAAAAAACATAAAAAATTGATTACTAAAATACAAATAGTAATCAATTTTTTGTGTGTATTCAGAGGTTTTTACTTCTATTTAGCAAGTTACACCTATGGATTGGCAGACAATAGCGCAAAATTTTAATTTTCAAAATAACTTTTTGTAATATCAATCGGCACGATTATTTTTTCATCCGTTTTATAATCAGCTTCCACTAGTAGATGTCTACTGTTTAATTCGTCCTTATCGTATTCAGCCCAAGCAATTCCCTTCGGTACTTTAAAATCGCTTGGAGTTTTGCCTGACAGTAGATATTCTCTGCATACGTTACCGCATATTTTTCCCGCGGATAAAGACTTGTTTATTCTCGCTTGTTCATCGCCGTACCAAACGAAAAAAGTTTCTCTTGTAGTATAGCCGCACATATAAAGATCGCTGTTGTCGTCGGGACCTACTGTGCCTGTCTTTGCCGCTATTTCAAATTTTATATCTGAAAGGGCCTTTGCCGTTCCGTTTTTTACCGCATCCATAAGCATATACGTAGTGAGATATGCCGTTTCCCTGGAAAAAGCGTAAGCCGATTGTCCGTTGTGGCGGTAAATAAGCTTGTCGCCTAATGATATCGACTTTATTAAAGCTGCGGGTTTATAAATTCCGCAGTTAGAAAAGGTAGAGTAACCCGACGCTATTTCAAGCGGACTTACGCCTTCGTTAACGCAGCCCAAAGCCAAAGTCAAGTTGTCGTCTTTTTCGGTCAAAGTAATGCCGTTACGGGTTAAATATTTTTTTGCCGTAGGAACGCCGATCATATTCAGCGTTTTTATTGCGGGTATATTCAAACTTTCCGAAAGAGCTTTTGTTACAGTCGTCCAGCCTTGATATTTTCCGCCGAAATTTTTTGGGCTGTAATCCCCAAAGCTTATTTCCGCGTCCAAAACGGGAGTAGCTACGCAAATTTGGCGAGTGTCAAGAGCGGGGGCGTATACCGCCAAAGGTTTTAATAAAGAGCCGACTTGACGCTTAATACTATATAAATCTTTCACATTGCCGTAAGCAGCGGAGACGCCGCGCGTATCGTTATCAATAACGATGCCTATGCTATCGGGAGTAAAGCCGAAGTCATTTTTTTGGTTTTTAAAACTTTCAGCAAGTCTGTCGCTGGCTTCGGCATCGTAATAGGTGTATATAATATAATTACTGCCACGTAGCTCGGTAATAGAAATGCCGAGTATTTTTGCCGCTTCGGCGTACACGGAATTTAAGTAAAAGTCCGCGTCGCTGGGTCTTTTTATTTTTATGATTGTTTCTGTCTTTGCGGCGGTTAAAGCCGTTTGATCAATATATCCGCGCTCCGCCATTTTGTCCAATACCAAATTACGTCTTTTTATAGAGTTTTCGGGATTTTTGTCGGGCGAATAAAAGTTGGGGGATTTTAACATACCCGCAAGCAGAGCCGCCTCTGATAAAGTCAAGTCTTTCGGATTTTTGCCAAAATAACTGCTTGCGGCGCGGTTTAGCCCAACGCAATCTCCGCCGAAATAAGCGGTATTTAAGTATGATTCGAGTATTTGATTTTTACTCATTTTTTCTTCCAGTTGGTATGCCAGCAATATTTCGTTAATTTTACGTTTTACGGTTTTGTCGTTTGTTAAGTGCGTGTTTTTTACTAACTGCTGGGTAATAGTGGAGCCGCCTTCCACCAATTTGCCCGATGAAAGATTTTTTACTACAGCCCTAGCCACGCCGATGTAATCCACGCCGTTATGGCTGTAAAATCTGTTGTCCTCGATAGCTAAAAACGCGCTTTTTGTTTCGGCAGAAAGTTCGTCCAAGTTGACGTAACTATTAGCGCGCATCAAGTTACCGTTCTTGTCAAGAACGGTAATGAGGGTTTTTGAAAATGCGATTTTATTCAAATCAAGGTCGATGTAGTCGGACGAACGTGTAAAAGCGAAAAGTCCGAAAGCTGCCGTAAGTGAAATTACGCCTATCACCGCCGCCATTACGATGATGAAAACAGCGTTTTTTTTGCCGCTCTTCCTCATATTTTTATTATTTGTAAAATGATTTTTATTTATAGCAAGTTTAGTGCCATAGCGTATTGCTAAATACTGTTAGTTTTTAAACTAAATAAATTTTCAAATTGCGTAATTAAAAAAATTAATCTTTAATTTCAAAAGTATTATTTATAATAAAATATTCAACCGCAAATGTATTAATAGATTGGGCTAAATAATTAAGGGAAAAAACAATATATTGTCAAAAAATGAAACGCGGACAAAGCGTTACACGATTTTTATAAAGGTTATTTTATTTTATAACAAAGATTAAATTTCATTTTTCTATTAGAGCAATATTTGTATTTTTTCCCTTGTCTATTCAGCTAAAAAAAGTTATAATAAAATATCGGAGGCTTCTAATGAAATCATATTTTATAAAAACTTACGGCTGCCAGATGAATATACACGAATCTGAAAAAATCGCGGGAATTTTGCGCGATTTAGATTATATAGAAGCCGATTCCGATCAAAACGCGGACATTATCGTTTTTAATACTTGTTGTATCAGAGAAACCGCCGAAGCAAAAATCAGTGGTCACATCGGCGAAGTCTCAAGATTGAAACAAAAAAACCCGAACCTTATAGTAGCGGTTTGCGGCTGCATGTCTCAACAAAAAGGCGTAGCCGAACAGCTGAAAAAACGTTTTCCTTTTATCAATATTATTCTCGGCACGTCAAATCTGCAACTGCTCGCCGAAGAATTATCCCGTCAAACGCAAAAGCACAGTCTTATTGACACGGCTGAATACAACACCGTGACGGAGATGAATTCGTACCGCACCAGCGGAGCAAACGCATGGGTTAATATTATTTACGGCTGCAACAATTTTTGCACTTATTGCATCGTGCCGTATGTAAGGGGCAGAGAACGTAGCAGAAAAGAAAAAGATATCGTTGCCGAAGTCAGTTATCTACTCGAAAATGGTTATAAAGAAATAACTTTATTAGGGCAAAACGTAAATTCTTACGGCAAAGATTTAGACGACGGAAGCAGTTTTTCTCAGTTGCTCGAAAAACTTGCAAATCTGCCATATAAATACAGACTCAGATTTTTAACCTCGCACCCTAAGGATTTTACGGAAGATATTATCGACGTAGTGGCTAAATACGATAACATTTGCAAATCCATACATTTACCCGTCCAGAGCGGCAGCACCGCTGTTTTACGCAATATGAACCGCCGCTACACTCGCGAATATTATCTTGATTTAGTAAGTAAAATCCGCGCGAAAATCCCCAATGCGGGGCTTTCATCAGATATTATGGTAGGTTTTCCTGGCGAAACGGAAGAGGATTTTGCCGATACGCTCGACCTGGTCAAGCAGGTAAGATATTCGTCTTGTTTTTGTTTTATTTATTCGAGGCGGAAAGGCACTCCCGGCTATGCAATGGAAAATCAAATACCAAAAATCGTAAAAACCGAAAGAATAAAGCAGCTTATCGCCGCTCAAAACGTGATTACGCGTGAAATAAGCAAACAGTTTGAAGGCAAGACGGTGGAAATACTGGTTGACGGCTTAAACGATAAATATAGTGACGTTTATTGCGGACGCACCGACTGCGGAAAACTTGTCAATTTTAAATGCGACAAAGACTGCACGGGCGAATTTGTAAATATCAAAATTAACCGTTCGCAATCGGCAACTTTGTTCGGTGAGATAGTAAAAGACTAGGTAATAAAATTTTTGATAGAGTATTTATTTAACTAATAAAAAACTAAGTCTTAAATAGTAATTCTCGTTCAAGTATAAACTCCTTAATTTTATTAGATATAATAAAGAATTTTAGAAAGTGGTTTAACTAAGATGCGGATACTGCCTTTAAAATCTGACAATAACGACTTCAAAGCAGCAAAAATTAAAAAAATAAAGCTTATGATAACCATAATATGAACATTTTATGTTTGGCATAGTATTCAGCAGCTAAAATTAGACCTGTTAAAGACTTTGCATAATAGTATTGGAGACATAGTGCTATATAAATTACACAAGCGACTATCAAAAAAACCAATGGTTTTATAAAATTTTATTGGTAAGTATTTATAAGAACCCAAAAAATTTATATAGTGCGAACTTCAATTTGATTGAAATATATTTCTAAAGCAGGAAAAAGATACAATAGGAGAAAAATAATGGCGTTTTCGCCGATGATGACTCATTATCTGACAATCAAAGAACAATACCCCGACTGTATAGTGCTGTACAGGCTGGGCGATTTTTACGAGATGTTTTTTGACGACGCCGTTAAAGCCAGCGAGATACTTGACCTTGTGCTTACGGGTAGAGATTGCGGAGATACGAAAAGAGCGCCGATGTGCGGTGTGCCGTATCATGCGGTCGATATTTACATAGCTAAACTTATTTCAAAAGGTCTAAAAGTGGCAGTGTGCGAGCAGCTTACTGAGCCAATGCCGGGCAAAATGGTGGAACGCGACGTAACGAGAGTAATAACGCCCGGCACGGTCGTTGAAAACACGATTTTGGACGAAAAACGAAACAATTTTATTTGCTCTGTTACGGTTGACGGAATGAGTTGCGGATGCGCGTTTTGCGACGTTTCTACTGGCGAATTTTTCGCTTATGAAATGGAAGAGCCTAATTTGTTCCAAAAAATTCAAGATTTATTAGTCACGTTTTGCCCTTCAGAAATAATCACCGACGAAAATTCTATTTTTTTAAACGATTCTTTGCCCGTAATAAAAGCGGGTAAAATTGTGAAAACCGAGCTTTTTCATAACGCCGCTTTTGAATACAAAAACGCGCTGAATTGCATAAAAAAGCATTACAAAATCAATAGCGTAAAAGCCTTCGGAATGGAAGAAAAAACGCAAGCCATTTGCGCTTGCGGAGCTTTGCTTGAATATTTTTCTGATACGCAAAAAAGAGAATTGAGCCATTTGCACCCGATAAAAATGGCTCAAAACTTCGAATACATGTCGATAGATTTTAACACTCGAAGAAATCTTGAACTTATAGTATCGGGACATGAACAAAAAAGAAAAGGCAGCCTTATTTGGCTTATTGACAACACCCGCACGGGTATGGGCGGACGCGCGATAGCCTCGTGGCTCGAAAGACCGCTCCAGGACGCGGACAAAATAAACGAAAGATTGTCGGCGGTTGAAGAATTTGTTAATAGCTACGTATTACGAGATTCGCTTGACGAACTACTGAGTCAAATAAAGGATATTGAAAGAATTACCGCGAAACTGTCTTATAATACGTTTAGCCCCAGAGACTGTAATTCGCTCCAAATTTCGCTTACTTTTTTGCCAAAAATCAAAAGCTTATTAAGCGAATGTAGTTCGCCGTTATTAAAAAAGCTAAAAGAACGTTTGACAGATGTGACCGCGGTAGAAAAAATGATTTTTTCGG
>Ga0209607_1001464_pt1 | contig 19806 bp, 16 predicted proteins | sample AD_UKC117_MetaG_FD_184413 | JGI IMG/M metagenome (GOLD analysis project Ga0209607, IMG submission 184413) | Active sludge microbial communities of municipal wastewater-treating anaerobic digesters from Hong Kong - AD_UKC117_MetaG (SPAdes)... | ecosystem: Engineered > Bioreactor > Anaerobic >... | reverse complement strand
TGCCGCTCTACCTGGGCTTCTTTCAGTTCGTGCATAACGTCCGCATTCGGGGCAAAGGCTTGCTCAGACCTCTCTTGGAACTGCTGGTCGCCTAACAACGCCAACTGACTGGAATCCATATTGAGCCTATATTTTTTATTAAACACTGATAAATTTATTAGAAAAACTCTTATTAATCAAAGATTAGGAAAGAGACCGGGAATTGCTGCCGTATCTATATCTTTATGCGCTGGCTCATCTGCACACATATTGTATAGAACTGTATTACCGCATCCGGAATAGTCATTTGCATACTTCATAATGCTCTCTAATGGCAGCCATAACCGAACGCAAAAAACAGAGCGACGAAGGAGCGGCGCTTCTTGAGGTCCGAGATTTATGGCTTTGTTGGGCGATTCATGCCACCTCGCTCATAGGACGGACTTTTGGTTGCGGTAGCGCGCGACCCTCTGCATTGAAGTGGCGAATAACGTCCTCAACTACCTCACAGAGCTCAGCGTACAGCACAAGAGGATCATCTCCGTGTATGCCGGTAATAAGATCGGGGCATTTTCCGATGTATACTTGATCTTTTTCACTCCATTCTATCCATTTGTGATATTTATCGAAGTCTTTCATTTGCGCACCTGTTCGATTGCTTGCGCGACTTGCTTTTCTTGGTAGCGTTTCGCGTCATCACTGGGATTTCCACTCACCGTAACCGCACCAGAGTATTTCGGGTGAACCAGCTTGCGGTGAGATCCCTTACCGGCCCCAGAGATTTCTTTGAAGCCAGCGCTTTTCAGAGCTTTTAGCAAATCACGAATTTTCTGCGGCACCGATCACCCTATTTTCTTTTACGCCCCTACGCTCAAATCAGCGGCGGCAAAAAGTGGAGCGAAGCAGCGCTTTTTAGAGTCGGCTGGATTTGAATGTTAGGCGGCGCTTTCAACAGGCTCAATTTTTTCTACTGCTGCCTCGAGAAGTGCTCGATACTCGACGTAACATGACCGTGCCTTCTCATACTGGCCAAGATTGGCAGCCCGAACTGTCTCGAGGTCCAATGGCGGCGTACCTCCATAGCCGTAGCTTACGGCCAATTTGCCTGGTATATCTTTAAGAACATAGCTACCATCGGCTCGCTCGAGGGCTTGGGCTTGTTTAACGCAACGCGTGACGGTGCGCGTATAGCCGATACCAAGACGCGGACCAATGGAATGAGCCGTCAGGTTTCGGTAGTTGCAGGTTGCCACAATGTAAACTTGTGTATTTATTTCACGCAACGCTTCCAGAAACCGAGTGGAATCCGGCCAGACTCGCACGAGTCGGGAGAGGCGCCTTTCCTTCTGCTTCTGATTAAGCGGCTTTGGTTTTTCCTCGGGAGTTTTAGGTTCTCCTTCAAGGTAATCAGGATATGATTGGTCAATGCTAAGACGTATCTGGTGAAATGCCGCCGTTGCAACGGAAGTTATGGTATCTCGAATTGAGGCCGGCATGAGCAGGCATTCGTGCGCTAATGAATCTAGAAATTCGCTTCGCAACTCCCAGGCTTCCTGCTCTTCGCGACCATCAAGAACCTTGCTCCAAGCGTGCCAACGGCAAAGCGAGTTATTCCATCCATTGATGAGATTGGTCGGCTCTCGAAGGTCGCATTGGACCATTGCGTTCGCAAGTGCGCGCCACTTACGCCCGTTTATAAAGTCAAAGTCGTAACCAAGCAGTTTGCCACCCGGATTCAGTGGCAGTTCGTGAACATGCACGAGATATTGATTAAACGCCTCGCGAAGTAGCTCGGCATGCTTGATCTGGTCCTGGTTCATACGGCCTCTTGCCGCCCCGTTGTCGCGGGCGCGAAGCATCCGCGACAACAAATAATTCTACAGTTCCGTGTATCATCCTACTCGGGGACTTATACTGCAAGACAGTAGTCAACTGGAGTTCTTAACGCTGGTTGACACGAGTGATCGATCATTCCGCAATGTGCGCTCCCGGTACGGCACGGCGTGTTCACTCTTCCCCCAGATATGCCTTGATCACTCGGGGATCAGTGCGGATTTGCTCGGGAACGCCGGTAGCAATAGGACGACCGTACTCCATGACCAGAATCTGGTCGGAAATGCCCATAACCAGGCTCATGTCATGCTCGATCAGCAGCACCGCCACATCATGTTCAGCGCGCAACTCATTGATTAGCCGATCCAGATCACGGGTTTCCTGCGGATTCAGGCCCGCCGCTGGCTCGTCCAGCATCAACAGCTTGGGTTGAGTGATCATGCAGCGGGCGATTTCCAGACGCCGCTGTTGCCCATAGGCCAGATTGCCCGCTTCCCGGTTGGCGACTGACAACAGGTTCACTTTCTCTAACCAGAACGCCGCTCGCTCTAGCGCCTTGGTTTCGGCGCGACGATACTTGGGGGTTTTAAACAAGCCCTGCAAAAAACCGGTTTCCAGTTGCGTATGCTGAGAAATCAGCAGGTTCTCTACCACGGTCATATTCTTAAATAAGCGCACGTTTTGAAAAGTGCGCACCAATCCCAGCCGGGCAATGCGATGACTGGGCAGGCTCTGAATGGAATGACCGTCGAGCAGCACGCTTCCTGAAGTGGGGCGGTAAAAGCCGCCGATGCAGTTGAAGACGGTCGTCTTACCCGCGCCATTGGGACCAAGGACTGCAAAAATCTGGCGGGGACGCACTTCGAAAGTGACCTTGTCCACGGCCAGCAATCCGCCGAAGCGCATACTCAACTCCCAGACTTGCAGCAGAGGACGATTCACCACCGCCGGGGTGGAAATAGTGCGAAAGGCACGTTTGCTCATGATGGCCCCTCCTTACGCACCGGCAATTCCAACCGAGGCCGGGTCGCGGGCAGTAAGCCCTGAGGTCGCCAAATCATCATCAGCACCAGCACCAGACCGAAAATCAACATACGGTATTCGGCGAATTGCCGGGCCATTTCCGGCAACGCCGTCAAGGCGATAGCGGCCAAAATCACACCAATCTGGGAACCCATGCCGCCTAGCACCACGATGGCCAGGACGATGGCCGATTCAATGAAGGTGAAGGATTCCGGGTTGATGAACCCCTGCCGGGCGGCGAAGAATGCCCCGGCGAAACCCGCTGTCGATGCGCCGAAACCGAAGGCGGACAGCTTGATAGTAGTCGGATTCAGGCCCAGCGAGCGGCAGGCGATCTCATCCTCTCGCAAGGCTTCCCAGGCTCGCCCCACCGGCATCCGAATTAACCGGTTGATCACGTACAGAATGAACAGGGTCATGACCAGCGCCACTAGATAAAGAAAAATCACGGTGTCGGCGCCGCTGTAGTCGAGGCCGAAGAACTGATGGAAAGTGGTTCCACCCTCAATGCTCGGGCGGCGGGCGAATTCCAGTCCGAACAGCGTCGGCTTGGGGATATTGCCGATCCCGTCGGGGCCACCGGTCAGTTCATCCAGATTGTTCAGCAGCAGGCGAATGATCTCGCCAAACCCCAGGGTGACGATGGCCAGGTAATCACCGCGCAGGCGCAAGACCGGGAAGCCCAGCAAGCAACCGGTCATCGCCGCCATGATCACGCACAACGGTAGACATTCCCAGAAGGACAGGCCGAAATGCATCGACAGCAACGCATAGCCGTAAGCGCCAACGGCGTAGAAAGCGACGTAGCCTAAATCCAGCAGCCCGGCAAAACCTACGACTACGTTCAAGCCCAGGCCCAGCATGACATAGATCAGCGCCAGCGTGGCGATGTCCACCGAACCCCGGGAAGCCGTGAAGGGCCAGATGGCGGCGGCAATGATCGCCAGGGCCAGTAACCCGAGAAAATATGCCTTTGGCAAATGTGTGGGTAGGGACAGGCGGTGAGTTATGTGAACCAGACTGGAGATTGCTTTTAGGGGAATCTGCAACAACCGCGCTACGAATACTGCAACCATGGCCAGCACGACCGGCCAGGGTTCGCCCTCCAGGGAGACGTTGATGCCCTCGACCTGAATTTGAATGCCCAGAATCGGCACCGTCAGCAGACCGGCCAGCAGGGCGACCAGCGCCGCCTCGGATAAATGTCGGGGCATCGGTTTCATACCTTCTCGATTTCGGGTTTGCCCAACAGGCCGGTGGGACGAAACAGCAGCACCAGCACCAGCAGACTGAAAGCGACTACATCTTTATATTCCGTGAGCAGATAGGCGGACGCGAAGCTTTCTGCTAACCCCAGGATCACTCCTCCCAACATTGCGCCGGGAATGCTGCCAATGCCGCCCAGTACGGCGGCGGTAAACGCCTTGATGCCGGCCTCAAAACCAATGAAGGGATTGATTTTGCCGATGTACAGGCTGATCAGCACGCCAGCCACCGCCGCCAGAGCAGCGCCCAGTACGAAAGTCAGGGAAATAACGCGGTTGGTATCGATCCCCAGTAGATTCGTCATTGTCAGGTCTTGGGAGCAGGCGCGGCAGGCGCGGCCCAGGCGCGAACGGGCGATGAACAGCGTTAGCGCGGTCATGAAGATCACCGTCACCACTGCGATCAGCACCTGCATGTAGGACAGATAGACCTGAAATCCATCTTCGGGACCGAACCGCCAACCGCCGCTGATCAGCGGTTGCATGGACAAATCCCGCGCACCCTGGCCGATTTGCACATAGTTCTGCAAAAAGATCGACATGCCGATGGCCGAGATTAGTGGTATCAGGCGGGGGCTGCCGCGCAGTGGACGGTAAGCGACCCGTTCGATGGTCCAACCATACGCGCTGGTGATCAGGATGCTAACCGCCAGCGTGAACAGCAGAATCAAAGGGACGTTTTCCACGCCGAATTGTACCGTGAGCGCGGTAATGGTAATCAACCCGATGTAAGCGCTGATCATATAAATTTCGCCGTGGGCGAAATTGATCATGCCAATGATACCGTACACCATGGTGTAGCCGATGGCGATCAGCGCATAGATGCTGCCCAAGGTCAGGCCGTTGATGATCTGCTGAGAGAATTCGAGCATGGGACAGAGGAATCAGGGATCAGAGGGACAGGGATCAGGGAGGCAGAGATCAGGGGGTAGTCTTCTTACCTGGAACCTGATCCCTGGAGCCTGGAATCTCTTTACCTGGAGATTGATGCCTTACTTCACCGGCGTCTTGGTCGCGTCGGCATGCCATTCGAAGACTACGAACTGGAATTCTTTCAGGTCGCCGTTTTCCTTAAAAGCGACCTTGCCGATCGGCGTATTAAAGCTGTGCTTATGGATATAGTCCGCCAGTTTGACCGGATCTTCGGTCTTCGCGCCTTTGATAGCGTCCGCAATAATTTGCACCGCTGAATAGGCGGGCATGACAAATGGGCCGCTGGGGTCCTGGTTTTTTTCCTTGAACGCTTTGACCAGATCCGCGTTAGCCGGGTCAGCGCTAAAATCGGCGGGCAGCGTGACCAGCAGTCCCTCCGAGGCCGGGCCGGCAATAGCGCTAATGTCCTTGTTGCCCACGCCTTCCGGCCCCATGAAACCGGCGTCAAACCCTTGTTCCCGGCATTGACGGAGAATCAGGCCCAGCTCCGGGTGATAGCCGCCGTAATAGACGAAATCGATGTTTTCGCTCTTCATCTTGGTGCAGAGCGCGGAGAAGTCGGTTTGCCCCTTGTTCACACCCTCGAACATCGCCACCTTGACGCCCTTGGCTTCAACTGTTTTCTTGACTTCCTCGGCAATCCCCTGGCCGTACTGTTGTTTGTCATGGATCACCGCCATCTGTTTGGGCTTGATCTGATCAGCAATGTAGTTGCCCGCGGTTGGACCCTGCTGGTCATCGGTGCCGATCGTGCGGAACACCATCTTGTAGCCCTGTTGGGTAATGGCCGGGTTAGTGGCCGCGGGGGTGATCATCAAAATGCCTTCGTCTTCATAGATCTTGGAAGCTGGCTGGGTGGAGCCGGAACATAAATGGCCAACCACGTACTTGATCTTGTCATTGACGATCTGGTTAGCAACGGCAACCGCTTGCTTGGGTTCGCAGACATCGTCGATGAGTACAGCCTTCAGTTGCTTGCCGTTGACGCCGCCCTTGGCGTTGAGCTGTTCGACCGCCATCTGGGCGCCCATCATTTGCATGTCGCCGTACTGGGCGACGGGACCAGTGATCGGACCGGCCACGGCGATCTTGATGGCATCTTTGGCCTGGGCCATGCCGCCCAGACCCAAGAGGATTGCACTGATCGCAGCGCTCAGGACATGACGATTGAAGCTGTTCATAAGAGTTTTCTCCTCGTGAAAGTGGGTTGCGAATTTATAATAATGGACGAAATTTGCCGCAAGTGGGTATTCAACCGCAAGAATAAATTTCCATGTGGAAGAGCGAAGTTTCCTTCAAGCCCCGTGAACAAGCGCGCTGGCTGGCCTGGCGGTTACGGAATACCTTATGCTGGTCGCTGCCCGTTTGGCGCCGGCCACGCGCGCTAGCGTCGCTGTTGAACACCCTACCGTCTACGGTACGCCTGGTCGCCGATGCGCTGGCGGCCCGCTATGACCTGAAAGGTTGGGAACGGGCCTGTGATGCGCAGGGGTTTCGGGAGAGTCTGTATGTGCTGGATGTGCTGGATCGCTATGCCGGTTCGCCGAATGCGATGCGGCCCGGACTGGACATCGGCTGCAAAAACGGTTGTTATCTACCGGGTTTGCAGGCTTGGTCGGGCGGTCCCTGGGATGGCGTGGAACTGGACGCCCATCGCCGCTACTGGACGCTGACCACGCGCCGCGCCCACGGCGAATGGGTCGCCCACGCCCTGCCCGAATGCCGGTATCTGGCGGGTAATTTACTTGATCTGCATGGCGGCTATAGCTTTATCACCTGGTTCCTGCCCTTTCTCCATGCCGCGCCATTGCGGATCTGGGGCCTACCTGACCGATTCCTGATGCCGCGCCGCCTGCTGGATCACGCTTGGACTTTATTGGCGCCGGGAGGACGCCTATTGGTCATCAATCAAGGCGAGAGCGAAGTTGAACGGCAGGCTGAACTGTTTGAACAGGCTGGGATCGTTGCCCGCGCCCTCGGACGCATTGAGAGTCCGCTATCGCCGTTCCAGCGCCCGCGCTACGGTTTTATGGCCTGTCGTCCGTATACCTGATTGGACTATTCTGGTGATATTCTTGAAGCAGACTTAAAACTTAAAACTCAAGAAAGGATGAACCTGTGTCTTCCGATATTGTCGCTGCGATTGACCTTGGTTCCAACAGCTTTCACATGATCGTCGCCCGGATCAACAATGGTCAGGTGCAAATCCTGGATCGGTTACGAGAAATGGTGCAGTTGGCGGCAGGACTGGACAGCCGTAACCGGTTGTCCGAAGAATCGCAATTACGCGCCCTGGATTGTCTCGCGCGTTTTGGGCAGCGCTTGCGGCAGATTCCGCCCGAGCAATTGCGCGTCGTTGGCACCAATACCTTGCGTCAAGCGCGCAACAGCGTCGTGTTTCTGACTCGGGCTGAGGCAGTCCTCGGACACAGCATTGAAACCATCAGCGGTCAGGAAGAAGCGCGTCTGATCTATCTGGGCGTTGTGCACAACGTTGCTGACGTTCCAGGCCAGCGCCTGGTGGTGGATATTGGCGGTGGCAGCACCGAATTGATTCTTGGCAGGAAATTTGATTCCCATCACCTGACCAGTTTGAAAATGGGTTGCGTCAGTCTGAGTCGCGCCTGCTTCGATAAAGGACGAGTCACCGAGTCGCGAATGCGCGAGGCGGAGTTGCTGGTGCAATTGAAGTTGGAGCCGGTGTGCGAAGAATTCCGCGATCAGGGCTGGCAAGTCGCAACCGGTGCATCAGGGACGATCAAGGCGATCCAGGAGGTTGTGAAAAAAGAAAGCTGGAGCCATGAAGGCATCACCCTGGAATCATTACGGCGTTTGCGCGCCGCCTTGCTGGAAACCGGTCGAGTTGAGACCCTGTCTGCCCGCTGGCAACTAGAGCCAGCTCGCGCCCAAGTCTTCGCCGGCGGGTTCGTGGTGTTGCATGGATTATGCGAAGCGCTGGGTGTAGAACGCCTGGAAGTGTCCGAAGGGGCGTTGCGGGAAGGAGTGATTTACGATCTGTTGGGTCGTATTCGCCATGAGGACGTGCGGGATCGCACCATCGCCACGGTGATCGACCGCTACGGTCTCGACAAGGCGCAGTCTGAACGGGTGAGCGCAACAGCGTGGATATTGCTAAATCAAGTGCGAGACGCCTGGCGCCTGACCGGGGAAGAGTTGGCGCATAATCTGGAATGGGCCGCCCGTTTGCACGAGACTGGCTTGCTGTTGACGCATGACCAATATCATAAGCATGGCGCTTATATTCTGGAGCATGCGGATCTGCCCGGCTTTTCCCGCAGTGATCAAGTGGTGCTGGCTACACTGGTGCGTCGCCACCGGCGGGGATTTCCCGCAAAAGCGTTTGAACACTTGCCTAGAGAGTTCGCTCCGCTGGCTCAACGGTTATGTGTGTTGCTGCGCCTGGCTGTGGTATTGCACCGGGGCCGCAGCCGCCATGCGTTGCCCCTGTTGAACCTGCAGGTCGATCGGCAACGGCTGGAGCTGCATTTTCCCGAGAAATGGCTCGATGCCAATCCCCTGACCCGAGCCGATCTGAGCAGCGAGGCGCACTATTTGAAAAAGGCCGGGTTTCGGCTGGAGTTTGGCTGAACGGGCAACGATGCTATAGAACCTGCTTCAAAAACGTCTGCGCCCGTGGTTCCCGGGGAGCAGTGAAAAATTCCGCCGGCGGAGCGTCTTCCAGCACCTTGCCGGCATCCATGAACAACACCCGTTGCGCCACCTCGCGGGCAAAGCCCATTTCGTGGGTCACCACCGCCATGGTCATGCCTTCGCTGGCCAGTTGCTTCATCACATCCAGCACTTCGCCCACCATTTCCGGGTCCAGGGCGCTGGTCGGCTCGTCAAACAGCATGACCTTGGGGTCCATGGCTAGGGCGCGGGCAATGGCCACCCGTTGTTGCTGGCCCCCGGACAGGCGGGACGGGTATTCACTGGCTTTCTCGGCGATACCGACTTTGGTCAGCAAGGCCATCGCCTTATCCTGGGCCTCCGCCGCCTTGCGTTTGCGCACCACCCGCTGCGCCAGGGTCACATTTTCCAGCACCGTCTTATGCGGAAACAGATTGAAGTGTTGGAACACCATTCCGACCTCGCGGCGCACTGCGTTCAGGTTGGTGGCGCTGCTGGCAATGTCAATGCCGTCGATGATCACCTGACCGTCGTCAAATTCCTCCAGACCGTTCAGACAGCGTAGAAACGTCGATTTGCCCGAACCGGACGGGCCAATGACCACCACGACTTCGCCCCTGGCGACCTGAGTCGTTACGTTATCCACCGCGCGCACCACCTGGCCGCGACCCTCGAAGACCTTGATGAGGTTTCTAACTTCAATCACTGCGGGCAAACCTCCGCTCCAGCCAGAAGAGCAGTTGCGATAAAACCGAGGTCACCAGCAGATAGAGCAGGGCGACCGTGAACCAGATTTCAAACGTGGCAAAGCTGGAGGTAATAATCTCCCGTCCGCTCTTGGTCAGATCGGTAATAGCAATGACCGACACCAGCGAAGAATCCTTGATCAGACTGATGAACTGTCCAGCCAGCGGCGGCAGCACTCGTTTAAAGGCTTGCGGCAGCACAATATGGATCATGTTATCAGCGGCGCTCATGCCCAGCGAACGAGCCGCCTCGGTTTGTCCCTTGGGAATGGATTGAATCCCGGCGCGAATGATTTCAGCGGTATATGCGCCCACAAAGAGAGCTAACGCGCCAATGCCGGCGACAGTCCGGTCGAGATCAAGCACCGTGCCGATGAAAAAGTAGAAAATAAAGATTTGCACTAGCAAGGGTGTGCCGCGAATCAACTCGATATAAAGTACGGCTAACCCATTCACCGCCGGGTTTTTCGAGATGCGGCACAGTCCAGTGATCAGGCCGATGATCAGGCCGATGAAACCGGAAACGAAGGAAATCCAGATCGTGACCCATAAGCCCTTGGTCAACGGTCCGACCTGCCAGTGCCGGGTTGCTCCGATGTCATCGTTTTTCTCGACCTGATCGCCCACTGCCACTTGCAGGGTGTCGGTTTCTACCGTAAGGATTGCGGGCGAACCATCGCCATCCGGGACAATTTCCACGCGACTGTTCGTGTCATCGGGACTAATTTTGGCTACTTTTCCGGAAAACGGCGCGGTTTCCGGCGCTTCATCGTAGTAGGCGAAATATTGCGGAACCCGCTCCCAGCGCCATTCGTAGTTCACCTGCTTGGTGGCGAACCACAGGCCAAAAGCGAATCCCGCCAGAATAAGCGCCAGCAGCCCATGCCAGGGCCACTGGGCGGAACGTCGTTTAAGCGGCACGGCTTACTGCACTTCTTTTAACCAGTCGGTGCTCTTAAACCACTTTTTATGCAGTTTGGCATAGGCGCCATCCTTTTTGATTTTAGCCAGGAAGCCATTAATCGCCTTGAGAAATTCCGGATCGCCCTGAGCAATAGCCCAGCCAATCGGTTCCTTGGTAAACGGCTCATCGAGGAAGACCAGTCGGCCCTCGCCGCGTTGCACGTTGGCGACCAGATTGTAGGGAGAGTCATAGATAAAAGCGTCGACTTTGCCGTTAACGGTTTCCATCACGCCTTCCGCCTCGGTTTCATAGGAGAAGTATTGAGCGTTGGGAATATATTTTTTAGCGGCGATCTCACCGGTCGTACCCAGCTTGGAGGCGATCTTGTATTTCTTGTTATTCAAATCCTTATAGGATTTAACCTTGTCAGCCAACTCCTTGTGCAGCAACACCGTCTGACCGATCAGCATATACGGTTCAGAAAAGTCCACCGTCTTGGCGCGTTCCTCGGTAATGGTCATGCCGCTCATGATGATGTCGCATTTATTGGTGATCAGCGCCGGAATGATGCCATCCCAGGCGGTGCTCACCAGCTCCAGCTTGGCGGCGCCCAGTTCCTTGGCCATCAATTCGGCTAGGTCAGGATCGAAGCCGATGATTTTTCCCCGTTTATTGGTTATCTCGAACGGCATGTAAGCTGGTTCCAGGCAGACTCGCAGGCCGTCTTTTTTAATTTGTTCCAACTTGCCAGCCCAGGCGGGCGACAGGTTCAGGCCGAACATCACCAGTACGGCAAGCGCAACCAGGCGGGTTTTCATGCAAAGGTTCTCCTTTAGGGAAGCGGATAAAGGCCGTTTATATCGAAGCGGTGGGATAGAAATTCAATGCTGTTTTTTATGATAGTACAATTTCACTTCTGTTAAGGAATTCGAGGTAGCCGTTCAGTCCCATACGCGCCGACTTAATGGGATAAGATATTGAAAACACGTCCACCAATCCAAAACCATGTAACTACATCGCTGTCGAATATGCCGAGAGCATGATAAGCTGATGTAATTCTTATCGACCAGATGTTTTCTTGTCGATTAATACACTTGAAGTGTAAGGAAGGATGAAAGGGATTTTTTGACCACAGCCGGTAAGCTTTGCGTGCGTTAATCTTGGTGTCTTGTTCCAGATTTCTATATGTATCATATGTGATATGATAATAACTCTGGCGTTTATTCATAATGCAGCATACTTGAGGTTTAATTGGAAGATTTTGAAAGTTGCCGTTATGACCACATGTTAAATGACAGTCGAAACACAAGTCCAAATAGTTGGAAAGATCACTTCGATTTCTTGTATAGTGTCGTTGAATTTTGTAATCATTTCGGACTCTGTCTAAAGTTCCAGCCTCTACGCGGTCCATTCTGTGGACATATTGTTGATCTGTGTCCCAATTTACCGCATATATAACATGTCATAGATTTTCCTCCAAATAGTCAAGCAGGGCAGGCACCACCCACCCTGCTCTTTCCTCATCCGATCACGCCGCCAGGCGCTCGTTGAGTTCCACCAGCACTTTCTGGGCAGCGACCGGCACCACCGTGCCGGGGCCAAAGATCGCCGCCGCGCCATTAGCCTTGAGGTACTCATAGTCCTGGGCGGGAATCACGCCACCGGCGACGACCATGATGTCCTCGCGGCCCAGTTTCTTAAGTTCCGCAATCAGTTGCGGCAACAGGGTCTTATGACCGGCGGCCAGCGAACTCATACCGATGACATGCACGTCGTTCTCCACCGCCTGCCGGGCGACTTCTTCCGGGGTCTGGAACAGCGCGCCGATGTCCACGTCGAAACCGAGATCGGCAAACGCGGTGGCAATCACCTTCGCGCCCCGGTCGTGGCCGTCCTGACCGAGCTTGGCGACCAGAATCCGGGGCCGGCGGCCTTCGCGTTGCTCGAAGTCGTCGGCCATCTTGCGCACCGTGGCGATTTCCTCGGCGTCGCCGAACTCGCTGCTGTACACCCCGGAAATCGCGCGGATGATGGCTTTGTGCCGGCCAAACACTTTCTCCATCGCGTCGGAAATTTCGCCCAGTGACGCACGGGCGCGGGCGGCTTCCACCGCCTTCTCCAACAAATTGCCGGAACCGGCACTGGCTGCGTCGGTAATCGCGTTCAGGCAGGCTTTGACTTTGGCTTCATCACGCTGGGCGCGCAGCTTCTGTAACCGCTGCACCTGCGATTCACGCACCGCGGTATTGTCGATGCTGAGGATTTCCAGCGGGTCTTCCTTGGGCAACCGATACTTGTTGACGCCGACGATGGTCTCCTTGCCGGAGTCGATATGCGCCTGTTTCCGCGCCGCCGCTTCTTCAATGCGCATCTTGGGCAGGCCGGTTTCAATGGCCTTGGTCATGCCGCCCAGGCTTTCCACTTCCTGAATGTGGCCCCAGGCGCGCTTGACCAGTTCGTTCGTCAGGGCTTCGACATAGTACGAGCCGCCCCACGGGTCGAGCACCTTGCAAATCGCCGTTTCATCTTGCAGATACAACTGGGTGTTGCGGGCAATGCGCGCCGAGAAGTCGGTCGGTAGGGCGATGGCTTCGTCCAGGGCGTTGGTGTGTAGCGACTGGGTGTGGCCCAGCGCCGCCGCCAGCGCTTCCACACAGGTGCGGGCGACGTTGTTGAACGGGTCCTGTTCGGTCAGGCTCCAGCCAGAGGTCTGGCTGTGGGTGCGCAGAGCCATCGACTTGTCGTTTTTCGGGTTGAACTGCTTGATGATCTTGGCCCACAGTAGCCGCCCGGCGCGCATCTTGGCCACTTCCATAAAGTAGTTCATGCCAATCGCCCAGAAGAACGACAGGCGCGGGGCGAAGGTGTCAATATCCATCCCGGCTTTGACGCCGGTGCGGACATATTCCAGACCGTCGGCCAGCGTATAGCCCAGTTCCAGATCAGCAGTCGCTCCGGCTTCCTGCATGTGATAGCCGGAAATCGAGATGCTGTTGAACTTAGGCATCTCCTTGGACGTGTAGGCGAAAATGTCGCCAATGATGCGGATCGACGGGTCGGGCGGGTAAATGTAGGTGTTACGCACCATGTACTCTTTCAGAATGTCGTTCTGAATGGTGCCGGTGAGCTTGTCATGGGGTACACCCTGTTCTTCTGCCGCGACGATGTAGAAGGCCATCACCGGCAGCACCGCGCCGTTCATGGTCATCGACACCGACATCTGATCCAGCGGGATGCCGCCAAACAGGATTTCCATGTCGAGCAGCGAGTCAATCGCGACGCCCGCTTTGCCGACATCGCCCACCACGCGCGGATGATCCGAGTCGTAGCCGCGATGGGTAGCTAGATCGAACGCAATGGATAGACCTTTCTGCCCAGCGGCCAGGTTGCGCCGATAGAAGGCGTTGGACTCTTCGGCGGTGGAGAATCCGGCGTACTGGCGCACCGTCCACGGCTGGGTCACGTACATAGCCGGGTAGGGGCCGCGCAGGAACGGCGGCACCCCGGCCACATAGCCCAGGTGTTTCAGATCCTGAATGTCATTCCGCGTGTACAGCGGGTTGACATCAATCTGCTCCATCGTCGCGGAGACCCACTGCTCCAGCGTCTTGCCGGTCGTTTTCTCCACCATCGCCTTCCACTCGGCGAAGCTCGGTTTGGGGAAGTCCAGGCCGTAGGCCATAGACGTGAAATCCGGTGTTTGGCTCATTGGGCAACCCCCATTTTCTTTTGCAGCATAGTCAACAGCGCCAGGCAGTTAGCGTTCAGGTGGATAAAATCATCGACGCCGGCGGCCTTGAAGGCTTCAACATGATCCGCCGGATAGCCGGCCAGCAATACGGTCAGGCCGGGACTGGCCTGTTTGAGTTTTTGCACCAGCGGCGGGACGATGTCAGGATAGGTAGGATCGGTGGAGCAGATCACCACCGCCTTGGCGCCCGAGGCTAGCGCTGCATCCGCCGCTTCCTCTGGCGTCTGGAAACCGGATGGATAAACCGTCTCAAAGCCGCCTACGCCCAGGAACGCTGTGCTGAAGTCGGCGCGCCCCTTGTGCTGGGTCAACGGCCCCATGTTAGCGAGAAACGCCACGGGCCGCTGACCGGTGCGGGCGATATAGGTTTCCGCCGCTTGCCGCAGGGCCTCAAAGGCTTGCGCGCCGCGATGGGCATGCACGGGATTGATCGTCGGGCCTGCTTTAGCGCCAGTGCGCGCGGCTTGGGCAATTTCGCCGAGGCTCGCACCGGTTAACGCCGCCTGAATCGCGGCATCAACGCTGTTCGTTCCCGCCTTGGCCAGCGCATCCAGCGCGGCCTGCTTCTGTTCGGCGTTCGCCGCCGCCCGGAATTGATTGAGCGCCGTCGTGCGTTCCGTCTGGATCGCCCACGCATCCACCAGCGCCGGTTCAATCCGATTTTCCTTCAGGTTCGGATACATGTTGGTGCCAACGAAAATATCCTTGCGTTTGGCAATATTGGCGGCGCGCTTCGCCGCAGTGTCAGCGATTTGCGCCTGTGGCCAGCCCGCTTGCAGGGCTTGCGCCACGCCGCCTTGCTTCTCGATTTCCTGGAAGATCGCCCAGGTCTGACGGGCCACCGTGTCGGTCAGGGTTTCGACATACCAGGAGCCACCGGCGGGATCGACAGTCTTGGTGATGTGGGTCTCTTCGCGCAACACAGTATGGGTGTTGCGGGCGACGCGCCGGGAGAAATCGTCCGGGATGCGCACCAATTCATCGAACGGTGAAATGTGCAGACTGTCGCAACCGCCGACTACGGCCGAGAAGGCTTCGGTGGTGCCGCGCAACAGATTGACGTGCGGGTCATAGAGCGTCTGGTTCCAGGCCGAAGTACGGGCGTGGATGCGCATCTTCTGCGACTCGGCGTTACCGCCGAAGGCTTGCACGATCTTGGCCCACAGCCCTCGCGCGGCGCGCAACCTGGCGATTTCCATGAAGAAATTAGCGCCAATCGACAACGAAAAGCGGAAGCGCGGCGCAGCGTCGTCGACACTCAACCCCCGCGCCTGCATGGCGCGCAGATAGTCGACCGCGGTCGCCAGGGCCAGCGCCAGTTCCTGCGTCGTGCTGGCGCCGCCATTGTGATAGGGACTGCCCTGGACGGTAATGGTTTGCAACTGCGGGGCGTTCACGTTAGCCCACGCCACCAGTTGCGCCATCACGTCGTAAATGCCCTCCAGATCGCGGGGCAACCGGCCATCACGCGCCAGCTGGCCCAGCGGATCCATGCCGATCGCGCCGCGCACCTTGGCCAGCGACTGTCCCTGCTTTTTCACCAACGCCGCCAGCAGCGCCGTGAAGGTCAGGGCGCTGGTGCTGGCCTGGATGTAAATCGGCGTGTTCTCCAGATCAACGCCCTCCAGCGCCTGAGCGAGATCGGCGACGCTGGAAATCGACAGGCCGCTTTTTCCGACGTCTTCCGCATCGGCCTGATCCGCGTCGACACCAGCCAGCGTCGGGCGGTCGAGCACCAGGTTCACCGCATTCTGGCCGCGCTCCAAATCGGCGCGCAAGGCCGCATTGAAAGCGGCGGGCGTTCCGCAGGCAATTTCCTGTGCGACATCCCAGCTACCGGTCACATAACCGAGCGGGGCTGCGCCGCGCACGTAGGGAGCGAAGCCGGGCAAACTGTCCAGTTGCGGCAGTCCGGCGATATCCTCTTGCCGGTACATTGGCTGTAAGTCGATGTTTTCGTATGTTTTTGTAACCAGCCGCTTCTCAAAGGGCGCACCTTTAAGGAATTTATCAACGACTTTGCGCCATTCCTCGTAAGGAGTCGGGGCGAACTCGTCGAAGGTGGGAGCGGGCAGATCCGCGGTTTGTGGGTTTGACATGCACATCCTCCAGTGGGATCGAAACACGTTGGTTGGACGATAATCCAAGAGTATAACCGAAGATGACCTGAATGCCCGTGGATGATGGCGACCGCGCACAGCCCTGGGTTGCAATCGGCGGGTTGAATGACATACTCAAAGGGTGATCGCCCCTCACTCTTCGTCTTATTCTCAGGGGGAGAGGGAAGATAACGACGCCAACTATCAATTTCAGGAGGTTTTTGTGTCCGATAGACCCTTTAAAGTGCTGGGCATCCAGCAGATCGCCATCGGCGGTTTGGACAAGAGCAAGCTGAGCCGGCTGTGGATTGACACCCTCGGCTTGACCCTGACCGGTAATTTCCGCAGCGAGCGGGAAAATGTCGATGAGGATATCGCCGCCATCGGTTCCGGCCCGTTCAAGGTTGAGGTCGATCTGATGCAGCCGATTGATCCCGGTAAAGCCCCCAAGGTGCATGAGCCGCAACTGAATCACATTGGCTTGTGGATCGATAATCTAGCGGCGGCGGTGGAATGGCTGACCAGCAAAGGAATGCGGTTTACCCCAGGCGGTATCCGTAAGGGCGCAGCGGGTTACGATGTCTGCTTCCTGCATCCCAAGGGCAATGAGGCTACGCCTCTGAGCGGTGAAGGCGTGCTGATTGAACTGATCCAGGCGCCGCCGGAAGTGATCGAGGCGTTCGCCAAGGTCCAGGCTTGAGCAATTAGTTATTTTTTATAGTGGGCGTCTGCGGGGTTCTAGTCAGACGCTCAAAGGCTTATCTATAGCTTAAAGACCTGTTCCTGAATAATAATGGCGATTCCAATCACAGTGTTGGGGAGTGTATTTTAATGAGTCGGCTGCGCGGAAGAGTGGTCATCGCCCAAGGGGGCGGTCCTACAGCAGTGATCAATCAGAGCTTGGTCGGGGCCGTTCTGGAATCCCGGAAGTTTCCCGAGATTACCGATGTCTGGGGCGCGCTGCACGGAGTGCGCGGCATCATCAATGAAACCTTCGTGAACTTGTCTGAGGCGACCACACATAATCTGGAGCGGGTCGCGCAAACGCCGTCCTCAGCGCTTGGCTCTACCCGTGATAAGCCGGATGCGGAATATTGCCATCGTATTTTCAATGTTTTCAAGAAGCACGATGTTCGCTATTTTTTCTACATCGGCGGCAATGATTCGTCTGACACGGTGCGCATTGTGAATGAACAAGCGGGCCAGGAAGGCTACGAGTTGCGAACCATTCATATCCCCAAAACGGTCGATAACGATTTACCGATCACGGACCACTGTCCCGGTTATCCCTCCGCCGCGCGTTTTGTGGCGTGCGCGATTAGTGGCGTGAATGCTGATATTAGGGCGCTATCCGGTGTTTACATCGCAGTTATTATGGGGCGTCATGCGGGCTGGTTGACAGCGGCGGCGGCTCTGGCCCGTAAACATGACGATGACGGTCCGCACTTAATCTATGTGCCGGAGCGGCAGTTTTCCATCGATCGCTATCTGGACGATATCGACCGGGTGTATAAGCAACATGGCCGCTGCCTTGTGGCGCTTTCGGAAGGCGTGTGGGCGACCTGGGACGAGCGAGGTCAGGAAGTGCCGCTGGCGGCCGATCTAATGCGCAAGGCGGGTCGCCAACCAGAGGTCGATGCGCATGGCAATATCCAGTTGTCCGGCGGGGCGTTGGCTGATGAATTGGCTGATATCGTGCAAAAGCGAATGGGCATCCGGCGAGTGCGTGCGGATACCTTCGGCTATTTGCAACGCTCTTTCCCCGGCGTGGTGTCCAGCGTCGACGCCCGCGAGGCGCGTGAGGTCGGGGAGAAAGCCGCGCATTACGCCTGTCGGCATAATGTGGACGGCTCAGTGGTCATCAAGCGCACGGGCGACTATGCGGTGAAGTACGAACTGGCGCGTCTGGCGGACATTGCGGCCAAGACCCGTCATTTGCCGGATGAGTATATTAATACCGAGAGCAATCAGGTGACCGATGCTTTTCACAGCTACCTGCGGCCATTGCTGGGCGACGATCTGCCCTGTCTGGAGCGGTTATGGGCGCCAGTCGCCCGGGTCGGATAGCTGAAACAGCCTGATAACCCTTCTTCCACCCTCCCACCAGGGGAGGGTGGCTATGATTAAGTCAAGCTGAATGTGCCTTGGCGCTTAGTGGCTGACCGCCACTTTTTTGCCCTTTGGTTGGCCAATGGCGGCCAGCATTTCGGTGAACCATGGCGTATCGATATCGAAGGGTTTGCCGCCCTTGATGCGCGGGAACTCGATAGCGCGCAAGACGCCGTTGCGATCTTCGTCATGGCCGATCACGCCGGGTTCGCGACGCATGGCGCATTCAACCGCCATATCGACGCAGGACTTGATCAGACGCAGATCCTCACTATTAGCCGCGGAAGCGCGCGCGAAATAGCCGGATTTCTGGATTAGGGTTTTTTCCGAGCCGATCATATGGGCGAATTGCTCGCCAAACCATTTGCCGGGGTTGACGGCGTCAAGCTTGATGTGCCCGAACGCGTCGCGGGGGACTTCCTGCCCCTGGGCCTGTAGTTCAGCTACGATAGCCTCTACGCCTGCGCCTTCCGACACAAAGATGTTGATGTCGTCTACCTTGTCCATCAAAGCGTGCAGGCGTTGGGCCTCGGCGGCGATGTCGATTTCCATCTCGGGGACGAAAACAGCGTGAATATCGAAGGCTGAGCGATCAAGTCCAATAGCGGGTAGCCATCCAGCATGATCGAGCATCTTGCGATATTCCAGTGCGGTGGCGGCGGTGAGCCAGCCGCAGTTGCGACCCATGACTTCGTGAACGATCAACATGCGTGGGTTGGCGTTGTTCTCCGCGACGACGTTTTTGAAGTAGCGAGCGCCCTGTTCAGCGGCGGTCCAGGCGCCCAGCGATTGCTTGATCGGGTAGACGTCGTTGTCGACGGTCTTGGGCAATCCGATAACGGTGAGGCCGTAGTCGTGTTTGGCCAAGAAGGCCGCAAGATCGGCGGCGGCGGTATTGGTGTCGTCGCCACCAATGGTGTGTAGCACGTCGACGCTGTCCTTAATGAGCTGGTCGGCAGCGACTTTCTGTGGGTCCTCGCCTTCCTTGATCAAACCGCGCTTTACACAGTCCTTGACATTGGTGAGCTTGACCCGACTGTTGCCGATGGGCGATCCGCCAAAGCCGTGTAGCAACCGGGCTTTTTCGCGGATTTCCGGAGTGACTTGGTAAGAGTCACCCAGCAGGAGTCCCTTGTAACCGCTGCGATAGCAGATGATGTCGATGGTGGGGTCGACCTCGGTGTAGCGTTCGATAAGGCCGCCAACGGCTGAACTCAGACAGGGGGCGAGACCGCCCGCGGTAAGGATGGCGACTTTTCTGGGTTTGTTCATAAGAATAATGGCCTCGATAAGTGCAATGAAAACCGAACGGATTCGGTCGAAAAATAGTCTTCAAAAAACTATTTTACTATGCCAGGCGTGAGAATGCGCCTGTCTGGAAATTTCGGTGGTGTCCCTCAGTTTACGTGATGAGCATCGTCGAGTGCGGGGAACAAGTGTTTGATGGTTTCCAAGGTATTCAGAAACGGTGCGGGTACCCGAAAGCCCAGCAACTCCGCCGTGGTCCAGATAT
>Ga0209607_1001463_pt1 | contig 19808 bp, 18 predicted proteins | sample AD_UKC117_MetaG_FD_184413 | JGI IMG/M metagenome (GOLD analysis project Ga0209607, IMG submission 184413) | Active sludge microbial communities of municipal wastewater-treating anaerobic digesters from Hong Kong - AD_UKC117_MetaG (SPAdes)... | ecosystem: Engineered > Bioreactor > Anaerobic >... | reverse complement strand
CAGTATGATCGCAAGGACCAAAGCTGCCAATGAGCTGATTATGACCATGACTGGTTTTCTTACCGCAAAAGTGATGGCAGGCTTGTAAGCTTTTCGAAGTGCACCGACCAGGCGATCGGCAAAAGTATGGTGTTCCCGGATGTTGCGATCCAGGGCCATTGCAGAGATCACCGGCACGTAGGTAAGTGATAACAGCAATGATCCCAGCACTGCAAAACTGACCGTCTGGGCCATGGGCAGGAACATCTTACCTTCTATTCCTTCGAGGGTAAATATGGGAACGAACACCACCAGTATAATAAGCACCCCGAAGGCTGCGGAACGGTAGATCTGAGAAGCAGAAAATGTGATGGCCTCATCCATTTGCTGCCGGCTCAGTTTACTGCCACGGCGGAATGTGTACAAGTAGTGAAGCACACTTTCCACAATGATGACAGCGCCGTCCACCACGATACCGAAGTCTATTGCACCCAAAGACATCAGGTTGGCCGATACACCAAATATGCGCATCATAATGAGGGCGAACAGCATGGACAACGGAATGACAGATGCCACCACAAGACCAGCCCGCCAGTTACCCAGCAGGAGTACCACAATGAAAATGACGATCAGTCCCCCTTCTATGAGATTTCGGCTCACAGTATGAATGGTTCTTCCCACAAGTTCAGAGCGATCCAGATAAGGGTAAATGTGTACTCCTTCCGGCAAGGAGGCTTCCACCTCTTCGATCCGCTCCTTCACGTTTCTGATCGCTTCAGATGAGTTGGCTCCTTTCAGCATCAGGGTTATTCCGCCAACCACCTCTCCCTGTCCATCCATGGTCATGGCGCCATATCGCTGCGGACTACCGAATCCGACTGTAGCCACATCGCGGATACGAACGGGTACACCACCCTTCACTGTTACCGGTATCAAGCCAATGTCGGCCAGGCTGCCGGCCCTGCCTTCCATCCGGATATAGAATGCCTTGTCTGCCTGTTCCAGGTAACTTCCACCGCTGTTTGCATTGTTGTCAGCAAGTGCCCTGAAAATATCATCCAGGGTAACCTCCCATTGCAACATCCTAACCGGATCTGCACTGACCTCGTACTGCCTCACCCGTCCACCAAAGCTGCTCACCTCAATGATACCTTCCATTCCTGCAAGCTGACGCTTGATGACCCAGTCCTGAATGGTTCGCAGATCCATATCAGAATACTGGCCGGTATGCATGGAATCAACTGTAAGCACATACTGATATATTTCGCCCAGACCAGTAGTGATGGGCATCATTTCGGGCGATCCCAGTTCAGAAGGGATCTCTGCGGCAGCCAGCTGAATCTGTTCACCAACGAACTGACGTGCCTTCATAATGTCTGTCCGGTCTTCAAATACAATGGTGACCACTGAGAGACCATATCTGGATATACTTCTTAGTTCTGTGACCTCCGGGATATTCGCCATGTATGATTCGATCGGATAGGTTACATATTGTTCCACTTCCTCGGCTGCAAGTGTGGGGCTAACGGTTACTACCTGCACCTGGTTGTTCGTGATGTCAGGCACAGCATCTATAGGAATCCTGGATAATGAATCAACTCCAACTGCTGCCATGGCGAGGACAGCTACCAGTACGATCAGTTTATTCTTAACAGAAAATGATATTATTCTTTCAAACATGTTATATTGTTGACAATAAAGCATAGCAACCGATCATAGAACCGGTTGCAGAACAAAGCAGAAATTGTCAACTAACCGGAGGAGGCCGGACCGCAAACGGGGACCCGGCGTGGCTGAATTGCAGCGGCAGATCAGTGGTAACCGACAGGCATCGAACACATGAAAAAGAATGGCTGGCATCAACCGGGGCACAAAAAAGGAATGCACCTGGAGAAGCGTCGGCACCCTGTGCCGAATGAAGATAGTTATCGGGGCTGTTGAGACGTGAATGATTGTGAGACAATACATTCAACCATGTTATCTGCCCATGTTCGCAGATATCTGCATGCAATTCTGCTACATTATTGTCCGCCTCATTCTGATGCAGATGAGGCAGCAAACTGTGCATCACCAAAATAGCGGCAGCACAGGTCAGCAGGATTGAACGCAGTAAAGCCATCGGTACAAAGGTAATTTTTTCACTACTCATTTCCGATGACCACAGGTTACCAACTGTTAACTTTACCACATGTATGTGGCGGCAGCTCCATTGGTTTATACCCTGTTGTTCCTGATCTGGCTGCAGCGGAAAGGATATTTCGGTGGCCTGCATGCACGCTGGTGGCAGGGTGCTTTTATACTACATGTGCTGGCAGGTATCGGCAATCTGGCGGTCTGGGTCTTTGCGGTAGGGCATGGCGACAGCATCAACTACATCCACGACGGACATATGATCTGGGAGACGCTGCGTTCTCATCCCTCCCATTTTTTAGAGCTCACCTTCGGCTGGGGTGCTGATAATGTGTATCCGGAACATTTGCTTTACATCTCAGAACCTCTCAAATATTCCTGGAATAATATTGAATACACGATGGTGCGCATCCATGCCATCCTGTTCGTATTCACTTTCGGTAATGCATGGGGCAATATCGTCCTGCTGAACATCGCCTACTTTGCCGGAGCCAGGTTTCTGTATTTCCGTTTATGGCAAAGACATCCGGAAAGAAAGACAGGGCTGTTCGGCCTGGTGCTGCTCATTCCATCGGTTGTGATCTGGAGTGCGGGAACCCTGAAAGAAGGCCCGGCACTTATGCTGATGATGTTCATCAGCGGGCTCTTACTGGACATGGAAAAACAGTTCAGGTGGCGGTCGCTCTTCTGGCTGTTCGTTTGTATGGCCGTCATGCTGCTCATCCGCGAATACTATGTCATCTTCCTGGTACCCCTGTTGTTCTTGTGGTGGATGGGACAGAAAATTTCGCGAAGCGGATGGTTGTTTTTTGGGGCGGCCCTGGCGGGGATGGTAGTGGTGTTGGTGGCCGATCGTACTTCCGATGACTACTCGGTTGCAGAGATCATCTGCGAAGCCCAGCAATTCTATATTCCGATAGGGACAGATCCGGAATACGATTATCACATCTATAGTGGTATCGATGATAGGGAACCATTGACAGAACTTCCGGGTGTGCTGAATAACATCTTCTTCCGGCCGAATGTCATTCATAGTTCCTCACTGGTAAGGCGTTACTTTGCCCTGGAACTGATGCTCTGCTGGATCGTGCTGCTGATGCTGATGATTCAGTCGGCATCGAGGCGTTACCACATCTCTCCCACCACCTGGCTGCTCACCTGGTTGTCGGTGGCAGTACTACTCCTGTATGGCTACGTGGTGACCGATGCCGATACCATGAGCCGGTACCGGTCCATTCCGGTGTTTTTGCTGCTGGTGGCGTGGGTGTTGCCAGGGGAGCGGAAATTGGAAGGTTAAATGTTTGGTAGCCCCATAGGTGGGGATTTTTTTTTGTCACCCATAGCGTTAGCCACAGAGTTCCTTGTCCCTCCTCCGTCGGGCAGGCAGGTAACTCTGTGGGGACGGAAGGGTTAACCAACAACCAACAACCAATAACCAAAAACTAATAACCAGTAGCCAACAACTAACTACCCTGCATCTCTTCGCGATTCGCACATTCAACTGCTTTTGGGCCCCGAAATCGCTGCCAGCGACCCTTTATTGCCGATTTCATACCATTTAATTTATATTTTTCGATATATTAGTTATTTTTGGGCAGGTGGGCTGTTTTTGCACATTTGTTGAAATATTTTGCACATATTTTGGAGAATGGTAGCAAATTATCGGAGTTTTGTACCAGAAAAATCCCAAAATAATGCAAATATCCCGCTCCAACGCCCTGCAGCACATCCTGAACAGGGGCTCGAAAGAGGTGAAATTTCCCGGCACCCGTATCTCCGACTACTACGGCACCAATGTGTTCAACGATGAGGCGATGCGCAAGCACCTTAGCGAGGAAGCCTATCTGAGTGTCAAGGCATCCATCCAGCAGGGCGAGAAGATCGATCGCAAGATCGCAGATCAGGTAGCCTCCAGCATGAAAGCCTGGGCCATCGAAAAAGGGGCTACCCACTTCACCCACTGGTTTCAGCCGCTCACAGGCGCCACAGCCGAAAAGCACGACAGCTTCTTCGTTCCCACTGAAGACGGGAAAGGCATCGAATCCTTTACCGGATCATCGCTGGTGCAGCAGGAACCCGACGCTTCCAGTTTCCCGAGCGGAGGCATCAGGAGCACTTTTGAGGCCCGCGGCTATACCGCCTGGGATCCCTCCTCCCCTGCTTTCATCATGGAGATAGGCTCCGGCAAGACCCTTTGTATCCCCACCATCTTCGTATCCTATACCGGCGAGGCGCTGGACAACAAAGCGCCGCTGCTGAAGAGTCTGCATTTTCTGGAAACGGCTGCTGTGCCTGTTTGCCAGTATTTTGACAAGAACGTGAGCAGGGTGAGTGCCACCCTGGGCTGGGAGCAGGAATATTTCCTCGTGGATGAAGCGCTTTTCCATGCCCGTCCCGACCTGATGCTGAGCGGCCGCACGCTGGTGGGCCACGCACCGGCTAAAGGGCAGCAGCTGGAAGACCACTATTTCGGAAGCATCCCGGAGCGCACCTACAATTTCATGCTCGATTTCGAGACCGAGTGTCATAAGCTTGGCATACCGGTCCGCACCCGCCATAATGAAGTAGCACCCGGACAATTCGAGTGTGCCCCCATGTTCGAAGAATGTAATCTGGCGGTGGACCATAACATCCTGCTGATGGACGTGATGGAAAAGGTTGCCCGCAAGCACAAGCTCCGCGTACTCTTCCACGAGAAGCCATTTGCAGGTGTGAACGGAAGCGGCAAGCACAACAACTGGAGCATGGGCACCGATACCGGCAAGAACCTGCTCAGTCCGGGCAAAACTCCACGCACCAACCTGCAGTTCCTGACCTTCTTTGTGAATACCATCAAGGCCGTGCATGAAGGCGCCGACCTGCTTCGTGCAGCCATTGCATCTGCCAGCAACGACCACCGCCTGGGTGCCAACGAGGCTCCTCCGGCCATCATATCTGTATTCATTGGTACTGCACTTCGTGCCGTGCTCGAAGAGATCGAGAACCGGGTGGACGAAGGTGGTATCGACGAGCTGGAGAACGCCGATCTGAAACTGGACATCCATAATAAGATCCCCGATCTGATGCTGGACAATACAGACAGGAACCGGACCTCACCGTTCGCATTCACCGGTAATAAATTCGAATTCCGGGCAGTGGGCAGCACCGCCAACTGCGCCAGCGCCATGACCGTTCTGAACTGTATCGTTGCCAACCAGCTGAAAGCCTTCCGCGAAGAAGTGGATGGCATGATCAAGGGTGGTGAAAAGAAAGACAACGCCATCCTGATGGTGTTGCGTCGCTACATCAGCGAAAGCAAAGCCGTGTTGTTCGAGGGCGACAACTACAGCGAAGAATGGCATAAGGAAGCTGCGAAGAGAGGGCTCAATAATATCAAGACCACACCGGAAGCCCTGGACCAGTACCTGACCGAAAAAGCCAACAAGGTCTTTGTGGACAATAAGATCTTCACGAAGCGTGAACTGCATGCCCGCTATGAGGTGGAGATGGAAGCCTATGCCAAAAAGATCCAGATAGAAGCAAGGGTGTACAGCGAACTGGTGTACAACTACATCATGCCGGCAGCTGTGGCTTATCAGAATGAGTTACTGGACAACATCACCAGACTAAAAACTGCTGGTGTTGCCGAGACCGGTTACCGTGCACAGCTGGACATGGTCAACCAGATCAGCCAGTACATCAACAACATGCGCAACAGCCTGGAACTGATGATCGATCAGCGCCGCAAGGCCAATGAGCTGGAAGATGCGGCCAAGAAGGCACACGCTTACTGCGAAAAGGTGAAGCCGCTGTTCGATGACATCCGCAAGAACGCCGACTATATTGAGCGCTACTGCCCCGACATGCACTGGCCCCTGCCGAAGTACAGGGAGTTGTTGTTTGTTAGGTGATTAATAAGCTGATACCACATTGTATCAGAGATTTGAAAGAGGCGCTGCAGAGCAGCGCCTTTTGCTTTGAGAGACTGGTAGCTTGAAAGGCTTCCTTTATGCAGCTTCCGTTGACAATAATATTTTACCAGAAAAATGCTCCTGTTGTTGTTGCCTAGCTACTCATGTTTTATTACATCTGCTCCATTTCCTACTTATTAAATTTATAGTAAGAAATTCGCAGTATTCTATTTAACTGATCATTAGGGATACTAAAACCTATATATCCTCTGTTCACATTATATATCCAATCTAATGGTTAAAAAAAAGGAAATATACCTGGTTTCAGAATTTACAAACTTTATTAAGCTATGTGAAACAGGTAAACGGAAGAAAAAGAACGGTTACAAATTGGCTCCAGGTACAATAGTCCAATACAAGTGTGTTCAATCTAAATTGATAGAATTTGAAGCATGTTCAGAGACAAAAATTAGACTACGAACTGGCATTGGCAATAATAAAAAGCTCCTTAAGCAAGAGGGTTCATACCTTAAAAGATTTGAAATAAAGTATACAAAGTTCTTACGGCAATCAGGTTCAAGTAACAACTATATCGGACTTCACATGAAAGTTCTAAAAACTTTACTTAAGTACCTTGCTCATGATAAAGGATTAAGCATATCTCCAGCGTATAAAAACTTTACAATCTACAAAGAAGAAAAACCAATACTTGTATTATCACCTGAAAGGGTTAGTTTCCTGATCAACAATAGGGAGTTTCATGAATCTTTACCAGCCTATCTCAAAAGAACAAAAGACATTCTCATTGTGGGTTGCACGGTTGCATTGAGATATTCAGACCTAATGAACCTCAAACAGAAGAATCTAAGCAGGTATAATAATGCTACATATTTGCAGATTATAAGTCAAAAAACAGGCTCTATTACGAAAATTCGTTTACCTGAATATGTCGTGGAAATATTTAAAAAGGGAAGCAATAAAAAGGGACTTCTTCCATTAATCTCAAACCATAGACTTAATAGCAATTTAAAGGAGCTCTGCGCACTTGCAGGATGGACAGAGCCTATAGATCTTCAAATAATTGGAAAAACGAATACCCGTCAACCAATGTACGTTGGGCGATTTTGTGACAATGTAACATCCCATATTATGAGAAGAACAGCGATTACAACAATGCTCTCACTTGGAATGTCTGAAGCGGCAGTTAGAAAAAATTCAGGTCATTCAGCTAACAGTATAAGCTTTCATAGGTATATTCAATTCTCGCAAGCCTACTTGGATAGTGAAATCGAAGGAGTATTTAATAAATTACAAGGCTAATTTTAGACACATTTGTACAACTTTCTACGATTTTGCATTAGATATAAAGAGTTGATTTACAATAATATACATAGAATATTGACTTATCCCTTTGGGATGATGATGGTGGGAAGGGCCTGGAGCGCTGGAAACAGCCACAGGTATGGGTTTAACGGGAAAGAGCAGGATCCGGGAACCTATGGAGACGGAAACATTTATGACTATGGATTCAGAGTATATGATCCTAGGCTAGGGAGATTTTTAAGCGTAGATCCACTTACACGATCATACCCTTGGTATACTCCATATCTATTTTCAGGAAACAAGGTCATTACTTCTATTGACCTAGATGGGTTGGAAGAAATGGATTTTCGTGATTGGCTGAACTACTTCATTTTTGGCCCAGCTGGGTCACCTGGTAAATCAACAACCTCCGCTGAAGAATTGAACAAACGAGTCAATTCGACTAAGCCAGCGCATCAAGCAGTACAGGAGTTTAATAGCTTCATTTCAAACCCTGGCGACTACATTGTTAACGAAAGATGTGATGCATGTTTTAGTTTCAACCCAAGAATGAAGCAATTCGTAAGTGGAGCATTGAATATGACAATAGGACTTGGTGTTACGTCAGCATCAATGACATCTGCTGTTGAGGGGAATATTGCCGGTGCTGTTGGAACAATGTATGGCCTTACCCAGATTTCCATTGGAATGACTCAAGTTATTGGATCCTTCTTTGAAGATGGTGAAACAAAGTCATTTAAGGCGAATGGGCCTATTGGCATTGTAGGTGAAGAGTTAACTGAAAAGACAGGAAACACGATGTATATTGAAATTGGGATGCTAAGTGACGGTCTTGTTGGAATAATCACAACGAATGCACAAGGATCAACTGCTTTAGTAGGATCTGCTCAAGATCTGATGAAGGCATTGGAAGGAGGAGCATCCAGTTATCAGGCTTTTGAAAAAACAATGGTTGTTGCGTCAGATGTGCAAAATGTAAGAGCTTCAATGAACGGAATAAAAGAGGTCTTGACCATAGAAATTTCAGGTAGCCAAGATGGGAAGTAATATAATGTTTGAGTCTATTGAACTAACAACTTTAATTAAAAAGTTGAGAAGGAATATTGTTATAATACTAGTAATAGGCTTGATTACTTTATTTGTTTTTAATTCTTTTTATGGTACAAATGAGTGGTATAATTACATTGTTCCATTGTTGACAGTTGTATTTATAGTTTTTAGTACAAATCATATTTATAAAGTAGAGTTTGATGCTATTTCTGCCTCATTAGTTTTGTATGGATATCGTTTTTTCTCCCCGAGTAGATACAATTTAAAATTGGCAAAAACTCAAGTATCGCTGGAGAATAAACTTGCAACTAGAGGAACTACAGCGAAAATATTGAAATTAAAGAGTGAGGGCAGGACTTTTCGTCTAGTTTCCGGTTGGGATGGATGGACAGACGACCTTCTTCTTAAAGTATATGACTTACTTCTAAAATATGAAAAAGAGGCCCAGAACATAATATGAGTTGGCAAGTCATTCATCTATTGACTAATACTTTAAAGAAAATGTACAGCCATCTTTTTGGTTTGATAATAAAATATGCTCCAGTACAGATCAGATAAGTATTTTTTTTTAAAGCCTATAAATGCTTATCCCTTTGGGATGATGATGTTGGGAAGGACCTGGAGCTCCGGAAGTAGTCACAGGTATGGGTTTAATGGACAGGAGCTTGAGAATGAAGTATACAATTCCGGCCAAACCTATTCTGCTGAATTCTGGCAATATGATGCCAGGCTTGGTAGACGGCGGAATGTAGATCCTCTTACAAAACAATTTCCTGGCGTTTCCCCATATTCATGTTTTAACAATAATCCTATTCTTTACGTAGATTATTCTGGTCTAACACCAACAAAGAACAAAGCCAGATTGCAGAATAAATTTGATAAGAAGGTGGAACGATATTCAAGAAGACATCCAGAGGAAATAAACTCGGAAAAATTCGACCCCAATAAGTATACCAATGAGATATGGAAAGAACTTAACTATTTAAAATCTAAAAATATATTTGGTAAGCGAAGAAGTGATTCGCGATTTTATGAAAAATATAGGAACTCAAGATCTGATCCAAGTGGAACTGGACTGACATTCTATCATCACGTTGGAGAAGGGACTGTAATTACGGGGAATCAACAATCAACTGGTTTTTTGATTCAAACGCATGAATTAGAAGCCACATCAGGTGAACTGGATATTTCATATGATATGGAAAGAATTCCTGATCGCTTAGAGATTAAAAACACAGCTACAGGAGAAACAATTTTTGATACAAGTTGGTCTAAACGCAGTGGTCCTAATGGCCTTGTTCGGCAAAAACGTGGTAGTGGAGTAACAGTTACATATGATTTGGGAGCTAGCAATACAAATATTACTGTTGTAATTAATGGCGGAAGCCAATCAAATTCTAAGACAAAAGCTAGCACAATTTTTAACTATACAATAAGAGTATTCGGAGATAATATACAACTTGAACAGGATATTGATTTGGGCAAATAAATAATAACATAATGCACAACTATAAAAGAATCTTGGTTATAACACTAATATTCCTTAAGTCATTTTTGTATGGTCAAGTATATCTTGAGTCAGACACTCTTGAAGGTAATTGGGATCTGATTGTTAGTAATGATACGTTATTGAATTTGGAGTCTGCTAAAATTATTTATGATCACCATAATGATACGATAGAGAATATATATAGAGTTTATAATAGTAGTGGGCTATTGGTTTACTCTGCAAATTATACAAATGGCAAGAAAAATGGAATGGCAAAATATATAAACTACAAGGACAAGTTAACAATAAGGTATTATTATCAAAATGACTCAATGTACTTTATTCAGAGCTTTTATAAGAATAAAAAGTTAGTAGAATCTTTTCAAATAAGAAATGGGACATTCGATGGAACATCTACTACATATTATAATTCTGGAAAACCTTTTATAGAAAGATATTATGATCAAGGCTACTGCGTATATATGATATATTATTACCGTAATGGGAGAGTTAAGGCATATTCGGCAGTCTTTGACGAGAAGTTCAAATATCAACATTTTCAAAGGAAGGACAATGTCTATGTCCCTAATATATAAAAACAATTGGCTAATAAAAGAGTAATTTCATTGACATAAAATTTACTACAATGGTCCTGTACCAAACTATTTTACTTATATTATTTCTATGCCCAGATACTATTAGGTATATTTTATAAGAGTCAATAGCGTCACGTTATATTTTCTAAGTAAGTGGCTTTTACATATTAGTTTAGTCTCGAAAACAATCATTAATAGGTAAATATCAACAGAATCTATATTTGGTTGCTTATTACAATATTAGAACGTTGGCGGATTCATTTCGAGAATAGCATCCTTTGGGATGATGATGTTGGGGCGGACCTGGGAGGCTGGAAGCAGCCACAGGTATGGGTTTAATACTCAAGAACGAATTGATGATCTGGGATCAGAAGGTGGGCATTACTCTGCACTATACTGGGAGTATGATACTAGAATTTGCGTTAGGTGGAATACTGATCCGGTGGTTAAATACTATGAAAGCCCATACTCAACCTTTGGTAGAAATCCAATTTGGTATAATGATTGGTTAGGAAATGATTCTATCGTATATGATCAAAGCGGAAATGAGTTATCACGAATATCTGTTCCAGATAAACTTGTGTCTAAAACTGACGATTATGGAATTACAAGATCCTGGTCTGAAAAAGTTCCAGACGTTTACTTTGTGGCCTTTGAAGACGGGGACAAAGATGTAAATGGAATAAGTTCATATCAAGCACTAAGTTATGAATCCATCTTTGGCGATGCAACGGATAATAGTATTAAGTCAGGAGCTTCTAATGACATATTTACTAAGCTAGACAAAGTTAAAGTAAGCTCAACCGAAAAGGCAAACAAGTTGGTAGAAAATAAAATGTATAGAGGTAGGACTTAGCTGGATTTCTATAAACACTCAAATTCATTTGGGGATAACGACTTTAAAAGGTCGGCACTAGGAAGAAGTAAGTTTGATAATTCAAATTATAATACTTCCTATTTGGTAAATAGCGGTGAAACAATGATTATTATGAACAGGAACGAAGCTGGAAACTACTTATTTGGCATGGCAGGTCAAAAAAGAGGGATACCCCTTTCTATAATTCTCTTTTCGGGGCATGGAGTAGAATGGTTAAATAGGAGTGCACTGATTGACGAACCGGCAGAACAGCAGGCGTTAAAAATGGGATATCATGATTCAAAGTAGATTAACCATAGTGTTACTATTGTTACTTGCTATTAGTTGTAGCAGGAAAAGCAAACTTAGTCAAGCAGAGAGAAACATAGAATTTGAAGGCAATTATGAAAAGTATAAGATCTTAAAAGACTGGATACTTGACAATCACTTAAATGTTTACGGACTGTCCGCTGAAGAATATACTTTAGTGAATAATGATACGACATTTGAAATAAATGCGCAGGATTATTCCACTTTAAAATACCTATCACGGCCTATAGATTTACTTAAGGAGCTTAATATTAGTTCAATTTCCAAATTGACGCTTGAGGGTGATACAATTGTGTATTTTAATTTTAATGAAAAGCGTTCGTGTTATATATTGAGATATGAAAACAGTTATATTGAAACTGGAACAATTGGATGCAAGTTGATTGCACCGAATTGGGTCTTGTGCCTTTCTGATTGCTATTCATTTTAGTAGTGATGGAAGCAATCCATATTTGGACTCAGATAAAGAACAATAGATTTTCCATTAGTTGGCTATTAGCGCCATTGGCCGTTGAAAGGGCTCGAACTTTAACTATCACTTTATGTCTTCGGGCGTTCTATTTATTAAGTTGCATTTTTAAGACCCGTTCAGCAGCATAATTGGTCAATTATGTTGCTGGAAAGGAGTTGAAAACGATATTGAAATAAGAGAGCACCTAATGCTCCATGGTGAAATAAAAGGCTTGATTGATTTCAACCTGAGTTAGACGGTAATGAGCTATGTGAATAGAATATGATATTTTCCACTGAACTTTAACATGTGAAGCGTTCAATTTATCAAATACTAATTATTACATTAATACACAAGTTGAAAACAAACTAGAAGTCAAATATCTTTCTTTAATAGGTCTCATATTTAAAGATTAGTTTGCCTTCTTCATTAATCGATAAATCTGTTTTGCCTCTGTAAAGAACTTTAGTGCCCCTTGATAGTTTAAATAATATAAAATACTTGTCTAATCTACCTTGATCAAACACGAATATGCTATCGACTTCATTCATTTGTTCAAATTTTCCATAAAAGTTATCTATTGATCCTACTGTCAAACTCAAGTTACAGTAATAAAGGTTTGGCTTCTCTAAATAATATATACTATCCGCGTTATCAAATACTAATATAGGTTGACCTGTTATTGATATAATTTCTCCATCTTTATTAAACCTCATCTTAAATATCTCATTGTCATTTAGATAAAGACTATGTGTCGATGGCTTTAAGAATATATGTTTGGGTTCTACAATATTAGGATACAGTGAATCTTCTCTTATCCACTGGTTATGGAAATACTCAATTTGATCTACATTTTTCTGCCCATGGATAAAATAGTTTGACATTCTCAGACTACCGTCATCAAAATAGTATTCCTGAAGGCCATGCAACCTTGAATGAAAAAACCTGTTTTTGCTTATAACTATGCCACTATTATTATATCGTAGGTAAAGACTGTCTGGAACCGAGTCAACATAGCTATACGAAACAGCCACAAGCTTTTCTTTGCAAATTGTGCTATCAATCGTCACACCATCAGCGACAGTTGACTTGACTATGCATTTTTGGCAGCTTACTAAGGGCAAAAAAATGGCCGATAAAAAAAATATTTTAACCCTATTCCTTTTTTTCATTAGGAGGATATTTGTATTCTATGAAAGCTCCTTCACTTCTTGATCCATCTTTCCCGTATACCCGGAATTTCGTCGTGTCACCTTTTTCATTTGTGATATATGTGGTATCATCACCTGGCACAAAAGAAATGTCTCGTTCGAATATTCCTCTGGATTTTTTAGGACTTGAATCATCGAAATCCTCCATTCTCCAGTTGCCTTGCGGCCCCCCAAATACATGAGCTAACTCCTCTAAAGCTGTAGGATCTAAATTTGAATCTTTCCACTCCTGAAATCTTCCTTTGAATTCTTCATCTTCGTAAAAATAGCCTTTAAAGTTTTTTAAATAACTTCTATATGCCTTGGCAGATTCTTCATTAGCATTAATCTCCACATAATCTAGAGTTTGATAATTGTTCAATATGCCACTTTCATCGGGTTCTGCGTAAGATAAAGTCCTGACCACCGAAAAATCTCCATCATCCTGTTCGATAAATTGGACATCTACATATAGAGTTCCGTCGCCTAGCGGGCCGCGCTCTTTAAAGTCATCAATAAATGTCTGAGTTTCCAAAATGGGTTTCCCCTCTCGGAAATCATAAGACATGGTTATTTGAATTTTTTCTTCAAGTCCATCAATATCAATAGCAATTACTGGCTTATTTCCCGCGAACTGATATGGTGTATACCATGGATAGCTAGAGGTCAAAGGATCAACACTTAAGAACTTAGAGATTCGTGGATTGTATATTCTAAATCCATAGTCATATATATTGCCTTCCCCATAAGGTTCTGAATCTTGTTCTTTTCCGTTAAACCCATACCTGTGGCTGCTTCCAGCCTCCCAGGTCCTTCCTGACATCATCATCCCAAAGGGATAATAATCATTTGCCTGCAAAACATCAGGTTCCGCTGATACAATTTTACCCGCCAATCCACCAGTCCCTTCAATTAGTAACCTTCGGTCTGTTATCACTACAAGCACATTTCCCAGATGATTTGATAGCTCATATCTTCGAAGACCAAGTTGCCTATAGTAATATCCTGTTGTGGGCAAAACAGAATCCATACTAATCCGGGTAGATAGATACCCAAGTCTACCGGAGCCATAAATATGTTGCTCACCCAGGAAAATGCTGTCAGTAGACCCATTATCTATTCTGGAATAGGTTGTCATGATGTTTCCCTGAGCATCTCTGACGTAGTATGTATATACCTGCTCAGTTCCATCGTCTACCATCTTCATAACACGATTACCCATGGCATCATAGGCAAAAGTTAGATCCGGACCACTCCCTTTATCGATGAAAGTTATCTTACCCTGTACATTCCATTGAATGTCATCAATATCTCCCTGGTCATCCGATATCAGATTGCCAATTTCATCGTAAGAGTAGTTTGCTCCAGTCTGATCATCTATATCATCCGAATAAGCACTACTCGATATAGCATCATCTACCCTTCCTAATTGGTTAGTATTTGGATAATAATTGTAGGTGAGGTCGTCCATATCATACGAAGATGTAGCATTATCACCAGCCCGTTCCAAAGTTAGTAGGTTACCATTACCGTCATATGTATATGCAGAACTCCATTTCGGTGATTCAGAGATGGCAGACCATGTGAAATTTCCGGAAAGGTGCATATTAGACTTTATGAAGGTCTTCCTGCCGGTCAGGCGGTTTAGTTGGTCATATGTATAAGCTGCACCTACAACATCCACCTTTGCATGCGTTTCACGCATCAGGGCAGTAGTCATAGCCCGAATATTGCCATTATATAGGTTTTCTGTGACTAGATTGTATCCTGTGCCACTGGTTGAAGCAGTCGGAATAAAGGAGTTCCCCGAACCGATTTGAGTGTAGTCTCCATCATAATAGTGCAGTATGAAGCCAAATGCATCTGTACCCATCAGCTTTCTGATACCGGTTGATTTAGCATCACCTCCCATATCTCGACTGGTATTAAGAGCCCCTGAATTCACGCCCTTCAGCCATCCATGTATGGTATAAGCGTAATCTGCGCCTTGAATGAGTAGATCGTCGAGCTCCATCCCGTGCATTAGATATCCTACATTCAGTGTTACCAAAAATACTCTGGAAAGGTAACAGGGATAAGCCAATATTCAGTTAAAAGATCAGTGCCTAAGGAGTACAAACCCGATGCAGACAAAAATCCACTCCAACAGGCTCAGCGAAGCCGCTGCCGGGCCTTCATAGCCCCGATTGCAGCGGTAGCTTGCCGTTGTGAAATGGCTCTTTGCTTACCCGCACGCATCACAAACGGCAACTACATATTGAAAGCGGGACCCGGGAAAGTGGATGGCACAAGGAAGCTGCTCCTTCCGGTTGCCTACATCAGTATGCCCCCGACTGCCTGGACGGGAGGAGGTATGTCTTCATCATTCAGCATTTCCCGCAGGTCGATCTCAATAGTACGGCAAATCGATAACATGGGTATGTCATTGGCCATGCCCTGGAAGGGAAATTCAGAATAATCGCCCAGGAGTTCCATGACCAGATAGACCCACCCGATCAGCGCTGTGATGGGCACTGACAACCACAGGCCCCAGTCGCCTAACTGCATCAGTTCCGGTATCATGCTGAATGGCAGCAGTATGATGAAAATGCCCACGAAATACCGGCTCATGTTGGCATACTGGCGTGGAATGGGAAACTTCTTGATGCGTTCACATTTCCCCTGGTGCTCATAGAAATGATAGAGGATCTGCTGTAGTTCCATGTGCCGGAAATCTTCGATCAGTTCCTGCTTTCGAAGCTCAGTCAGATCACGTGATTGCTCATTGATGATCTGGGTTGCGGTGTTGCTGTGTTTGATGAGCCGTTCATATTCATCGGCTGGAAGATAATTCATCAATTCGCTCCGGGTCACCTCATCATCCACTAATCCAACACCAAATCTTTTCTGGTAATACCGGGCACGTCTGCCTACCGGCCCCCGCTGGTTGCTGTGCTCCCAGGGTGCTGTAAGCAGTAGCTGACTTCGCAATGCATACAGCCAGCCGATGTGGCGATAGATCAATCTTTTCTTGACAGCCTTTAGTTCCATATCAGAGATCCGCTTTTCGCTAAACTGATCGGTCACGAATCCATCCACATACATACCCCAGGCACGACTGCTGTTGACGATGGCACCCCAGATCTTGCGTGCCTCCCACATACGATCGTAGGCCTGGTTGTTCTTGAAACCCACATAGAAAGCGACAGCCGTACCGATGACCGATACCGGCAGCCAGGGTATGAGAAAACGTATATGTCCGAAATGATAAAATGCGGCAATGATAGCCGCACCGATAAACAGCCAGCCATAATGAAAGCCTGTCCACACCAGCAGGGTGCGCAGATTAAGTCCTTTGTAAACGAGCATATCAGATGTTGTTGGTGGTGCCCAGATCGTAGATGGAGCGGATGTCACTCAGTTTTTCCTCCAGGTCCAGTTGAAGGTCTTTGAGCTGACCGCTGTGTACATCGAATATCCAGCCGTGCACCTGTGGCCCGCCGGTGGTGAGGAAGCTCTTTTGCCAGGTGGCCATTTTGATCACGTTGATGCACTGTTCTTCTACATTCAGCTCAATAAGTCTGTTGTAGCGCTCTCCTTCATCTGCGATGGCATTCAATTCGCTCTTGTGCAGGCGATACACATCGCGAATGTTACGCAGCCATGGATTGAGGATACCAAGATCTGCACTTTGCATGGCAGCTTTGACCCCTCCGCAATAGTAATGTCCGCACACCACGATGTGTTTGACCTTCAGGTGGGCCACGGCATATTCTATGACACTGGATGAGCTCAGGTCATTATTAGGTACCAGGTTGGCGATATTGCGGTGCACGAACATCTGGCCGGGCTCTACACCTGTCATCTCCTCAGCTGTGACGCGGCTATCGCTGCAACCTATGTAGAGGATATCAGGATTTTGTCCGCTGCTGAGCTCGCTGAAATATTCCGGCTGCAAACGGAGTTTATCAGCTACCCATCTTTGGTTGTTTTCAAATACCTGGTCATAAAGGATCATAGCAAAACAGTTTGGTTGGAGTACAATGTTACAATGATAGTATTTGCAGGCGGAATCTGCGCAGTTCTCTGCAAGCATTACACACAGATATGCGGGCATTTGCCGATTACGCCTAATTTTGCACCTGAATATGGTCTATCTGACGCGAAAAGAGCATTTCAACGCTGCACACCGCCTCTACAACCAGGCATGGACAGAAGAGAAAAATGCCGAGGTATTTGGCCGTTGTGCCAACAAGAACTGGCACGGGCATAATTACGATCTCTTTGTGACCGTAAAAGGAGAACCTGATCCGGATACCGGATTCATCATGAATGCCAAGGAACTGAGTGCGCTGATCAAGAGGGAGGTAGTAGAGCGATTTGACCACAGGAATCTGAATGTGGATGTGCCTTATTTCAGAGACCTACAGCCCAGTACAGAGAATTTTGTCAAAGTGATATGGGATATTCTTGAACCTTATATCGCCGGATGCCGTTTACACAGCATTCGTCTCCAGGAAACGGAGAACATCTATTGTGAATATTTTGGTGAAAGATGATGAGTAACTACAAAGGCTATACCAAGGCAGACAGCTATGATGCCGAAACGACAGAAAAGCTGAAAGCACATTACAGCCAGGTCATCACAACCCTGGGTGAAGACATTACCCGGGAAGGCCTGGAAAAAACACCTGAACGCATTGCCAAGGCCATGCAGTTCATTACCCAGGGATACGGACAGGACGCAGAAGCAGTGGTACGCAGCGCCATGTTCGAAGAGCCCTGCAGTGAGATGGTCATTGTCAAAGACATTGAATTGTACTCCATGTGTGAACACCATATGCTGCCATTCATAGGACGTGCACATGTGGCATACATTCCGAATAAATACATTGTTGGGCTCAGCAAGATCGCACGGGTGGTTGACATCTTTGCGAGGCGCCTGCAGGTGCAGGAGAGGCTCACCCATCAGATCCTGGATACACTCCAGAATACCCTCGACCCACAGGGAGTTGCAGTGGTCATTGAGGCCAATCATCTCTGTATGATGATGCGTGGTGTGCAGAAACAGAACAGCGTGACCACCACCTCTGCCTTTACCGGCGAATTCCAGAAATCAGAGACCAGAAGCGAGTTCATCAATCTGATCGGTGCATCGCTGCACGGATGAGAGCGATGCGTGTGAGTTCTGAGTTTGAGTAAAAAGTGCATTCCGCCTCCGGCGGAAAGTGAGAGGTGAGCTTTGTATGCACCAGGCTCTGACCACTCACCACTCACCACTCACTTCTGACTTCTGACCTCTCACTACCCCCACTCCCACTCCCACTCCCACTCCCACTCCTACTCCCCACTCCCACTCCCCACTCCTACTCCCACTCCCACTCCCCAATCCTACTCCCACTCCCACTCATCCCACTACCCACTACTCACTACTCACTACCCACTACCCACTACTAAATACCTATTTTTGCCCCATGGCAACTGCATATATATTTCCCGGACAGGGTTCTCAGTTTCCCGGCATGGGAAAGGACCTGTATGACAGCAATGAGCAGGCAAAAGCCCTCTTTGAAAAAGCGAACGAGATCCTCGGATTTCGCATCACGGATATCATGTTCAACGGCACAGCCGAAGAACTGAAAGAGACCAAAGTGACCCAGCCGGCCATCTTCCTGCACAGCGTGGTGATGGCCATGATGATGGATGACTTTCATCCGGATATGGTGGCAGGACATTCACTGGGAGAATTCTCTGCACTGGTGGCCAACAAAACGCTGACCTTTGTAGATGCACTGGTGCTCGTGAGTAAACGGGCGATGGCCATGCAGAAGGCCTGCGAAGCCACTCCTTCCACTATGGCTGCTGTTCTGGCTCTGGATGATGCGGTGGTGGAACAGATCTGCGTCGATACCCCGGGCATCGTGGTGGCTGCCAATTATAATTGTCCGGGGCAACTGGTCATCTCTGGCGAGATCGATGCGGTCAACACGGCTTGCGAAAGCATGAAAGCTGCTGGCGCCAAGCGTGCACTGGTACTTCCTGTGGGTGGTGCATTTCATTCGCCACTGATGGAACCGGCACGCCAGGAACTGGCCGAAGCCATCAACACCACTGCTTTTAACACACCGATCTGTCCTGTTTATCAGAACGTAACTGCCTCAGCGGTGACCGATCCCGAAGCCATCAAATCCAATCTTATTGCCCAACTCACAGCACCCGTTCGCTGGACACAGAGTGTGCAGCAGATGGTAGCCGACGGAGCCACAACCTTCATCGAAGTAGGACCCGGTAAAGTGTTGCAGGGACTGGTCAAAAAGATCGCTCCTGAAGCGGAAGCGAGATAACTGCAAGGCGGAGGGCGGAAGACGGAGGGCGGAAGACGAAGGACGGAATTCGGAGGGCGGAGATCGAAATCTGTTTTCTATTCCGTATTCCGAATTCCGTATTCCCCATTTCGCATTCCGCATTTCGAATTCCGCCTTCACTTCAACCCCTGTTCCAGGTCGTAGATGATGTCTCTCACATCTTCCACGCCCACACTCATG
>Ga0209607_1001461_pt1 | contig 19825 bp, 29 predicted proteins | sample AD_UKC117_MetaG_FD_184413 | JGI IMG/M metagenome (GOLD analysis project Ga0209607, IMG submission 184413) | Active sludge microbial communities of municipal wastewater-treating anaerobic digesters from Hong Kong - AD_UKC117_MetaG (SPAdes)... | ecosystem: Engineered > Bioreactor > Anaerobic >... | reverse complement strand
TGCCGCGGACGCTTCGCGCCCGCGGCAACGGGGCGGCGGATCGGCATCCACTGATTGCGCGGCGCGAAGCGCCGCACAACCAGCGGATCAACCGGACATCGCCCGTCCAAAACTACGTTTTGTCCGGGCTCGCCGGTTATCCGCCGCCCCGTTAGGCGTAAAGGAGACAGCGTGACAGTTAAGCGTATGGACAACGTCGGAATTGTGGTGGAAAACATCGATAGCGCCATTGAGTTTTTCACCGAGCTCGGACTTGCGCTCGAAGGCCGTATGCCGATCGAAGGCGAATGGGCTAGTCGCGTTACCGGAGTGCGCGGTCAACGGGTCGAAATCGCTATGATGCGTACGCCCGATGGCCAAAGCCGCATTGAGCTATCGCGCTTCGATGCACCCGCTATAGCATCCGATCACCGCGCGGCTCCCGTGAACTCATTGGGTTACCTACGCGTCATGTTTACTGTAGTGAACATTGACGAGACCGTGGCCCGGCTCGAAAAACTCGGAGCGTCGGTAGTCGATGAAATTGTGAACTACGAAGACATTTACCGGCTTTGCTACATTCGTGGCCCGGAGCAAATTCTCATCGGGCTTGCCCAAGAGCTTGAGCAGCAGGCTTCGCAATGAGTATGGCTACATTGGCGCCTAACAAGGCGGTCAAGCCATTCGCCTGCGGCTCACTCGGACGCTCAGCACTCCGCACCTGCTCGGGCATGGCTTCGCCATTTTTGCCCGAGCAAGCGCTCCATGCTGAGCGCCGCTTACCTGGGCGTTACCGCGGACGCTTCGCGCCCGCCGCCCCGTTAGGCGAAGAACAACATGTATCTGAGTGAGAAGTTCTTTGATTGGCCGTACGGAGAAGCGGAGGGAACTGGGATTGATTTTGCGAAGATGCTCCGTGGCCACGAAGTTTGGCGTCATGCTCAACGCCGTTTGAAAGATAATCCCAGCGAGTTCGACAGGGTTGATTGTATTAGTTCTCTAAAAAGAGCTGTCAATAGTCGGCTTAAGACACTAGATGATGAATACGGTCTGAATAGGCTGCCCAGCTTGAGGTCGAAAAAGCAGGTTCTTGAGAAGTATCAGGATTATGGCTTAATACGGCCATCTATCTTGAAAGATTTGTTCGAGGTCCGGAATCTCTTAGAGCATGGGGATGTGTCTCCGCCGGAGATAGAAATGTGTCAGTACTATGTGGATATAGTCTGGTATTTTTTGAAGAGTACCGATTCTCTTCTGCAAATGAAGTGTGATTTTCTTCAGTACGAAGAAGGCGACTCCGAATTATTCATAGGCGCAGACTCCGATTGGAACGTCGATTTCAATGGCATTGTCGAAGCGCATCTGCTTTCCGAAATGCCAAAGCCAGGGTTCATCGAGATAGTCGGAGCGACCGTAGAGAAGGTCAAAGACAAAGCTAATATGGTTAGCGTAGCGGGAGCTCTAAAGATGACAGATGAATTGAAGATTAGATTTGCACGAGATTACTTCGGTGCATTGGGTTATTGGTATGAAGATCACGCCTAACAAGGCGGTCAAGCCGTTCGCTGCGCTCACTCGGACGTCTGGTGCTCCGCGGCTTTTTGCGCATGGCTTTGCCATGATTGCGCAAACGCCGCTCCACACCAGCCGCCGCTTACCTGGGCGTTGCCGCGGACGCTTCGCGCCCGCGGCAACGGGGCGGCGGATCGGCATCCACTGATTGCGCGGCGCGAAGCGCCGCACAACCAGCGGATCAACCGGACATCGCCCGTCCAAAACTACGTTTTGTCCGGACTCGCCGGTTATCCGCCGCCCCGTTAGATTCGAAAAGGCATGGATAGTCGTCAAAGAGATATCATTCGCGCAGCAGGAAAAGCGCAGAAAAAAACTGACAAGGCAATTCACACTTGCCTTGTGCCCGGGTGCTCTCAACATGCAATCGCCTCGCACTCTCAACACCGGGCCGGGCAACTAAAGGCTATCGCTCATGAGAATGAAGTCTATGCCGTTGAGAAAAACCTCTACAAAGCACTGAAGAAAAAGCGTCCTATTGGCTCCGCACCCTTCACAAAAACACCGATTAAGAAGGCTTCAACCTTCCCTGGGTTTTGTTCAACGCACGACAACATTATCTTCAAGCCAATTGAACGTACAAAGCTGGAATGTGGCAATGAGCAACAGTCCGTACTGTTGTTTTTACGAGCACATGCTTTCGAGTATCTTCAAAAACAACGCGCATACATATGGAACTCCTATTTTCTCAGGGAAGCCCAGAGCTTATTAAGTCGAGAATCATTGGGCAATTACCATCTGCGCATGGAAGGAATAAACTATTTCCTAACCAGTGACGCACCATACTATTTCAAGCGAATATTTGAAGCCATAACGAAGAATGAGTATGGCGGCATCGAAAGCGCATGGGTTGAAATTCCAAAGAATATTTTGGTCTCAGTAAGCTGTTGCATGTCACCCCTTATGCATCGGCATATTGGTTACATGGTGGAACATCAACAAAGTGCTCAACCAGCAGTTTCCTTTTCAGTTGTTCCTAATCAGGATTCCACTCATATTGCAGTCTCGTGGCTCAAAGAACATTCAGAACTTTCGTCATGGCTTAAGGAATCACTAGACAACCCAGAAGAGCTTGAACAAATCATCAATCAATGCATCTTTGGAGAGTCGGAAGATACTTGCATCTCTCCAACCCTGTGGGAATCCCTATCGGCTGCAGAACAGAGCTTAATTGCTCAAGCCGCTGGGTTTACCCGTGAGCTTGAAATACCTGCTCCGGTGCCCAGGGTAGTCAAGCTGTGAAGAAAAAGAATCTAACAAGGCGGTCAAGTCATTCGTCGCTTCGCTCCTCATTCGGACGCTCAGCACTCCGCACCTGCTCGGGCATGGCTTCGCCATTTTTGCCCGATCAGGCGCTCCGAGCTGAGCGCCGCTTACCTGGGCGTTGTCGCGGACGCTTCGCGCCCGCGGCAACGGGGCGGCGGATCGGCATCCACTGATTGCGTGGCGCGAAGCGCCACACAAGCAGCGGATCAACCGGACATCGCCCGTCCAAAACTGTGTTTTGTCCGGGCTCGCCGGTTATCCGCCGCCCCGTTAGACATTAGAAAAAGAGGCTCCATGGAAGAAATGCATCCCGTCGAAGCCGTCATAGCCGCTGCAGATGACGCAATAAACCGCGAAGATATCGATGCGGTTATGGAGTGCTATGCAGAGCATGCGGTACTCGTTGTCCGGCCAGGCATGCACGCTGTTGGCAAGGGGCAGATTCGTCAAGCGTTAATGGCGATTGCTGAGCACTTCGCACATACACTCATGGTTGAACAATTGACCATGGAAGTACTCGACTCTGGCAATACGGCATTGGTGGTGGCGTTAACACGTATTTCTGCGAAAGGGATGGAGCCGGTTGATCGAAAGGCAATTTACGTGTTTGAGCGCGGCTCGAATGGCCGTTGGCTTTGCACAATTGATAACTCCTACGGCCATGAGCTGTTGGAGGGCGTTCATGCCTAACAAGGCGGTCAAGCCGTTCGCCTGCGGCTCACTCGGACGTCCAGCACTCCGCGGCTGCTCGGGCATGGCGCTGCCATTATTGCCTGATCAATCGCTCCGGGCTGAGCGCCGCTTACCTAGGCGTTAGCTTTCTACAAGAGCGAGATCGGGAGGTGTTTCGAATAGTGCTGAAAATCTTTGTCGGTTGTATAAATGCGAAAGTTTGCCCGAATGGATACAGCGCATATTAAGAAATCGGTGTGCGATCCTTGAACGCCTTTCGAGCGGCAAAAGTTCGAATACTCGGCAGCCGATTCGTAGTCACCATCAGTTATTGCTTCGTTAGGGAAATATTGGATCTTTTGGCGAAGCCGTTCGAAGCTGTTTTTGTCGGTATAGCCAGAAAGTAGCTCTTGCCGAATCGGGCCGATAATTCGTACTTGGTTTTCGTCAATGAGCTGAGAGAGTTGTTCGGCAACGGCAACTTCTTTAGGAGCGTTGCCTCGTAGGGCCAAAGACCAAACGCACGTGTCTACGAGTACGCCACTCATTTGCGCCCTTGTTTGTAGTCGTAATCCGAGTCATGGGGTAATTTGCCAAAAAGGGTGGCGATTTCGCGCTGTTTTCGCCGCTGCACAAACTCCTTAAGCGCTTGATTAACTGTTTCTTTTTTTGTTTTTAAGCCACTGATATGCAATGCTTCATCGAGCAAATCGGGATCAATTGAGAGGTTCGTTGCCATTGTGCCACTCCGGGTTACACAAGAATACACACATAGTAGCACACAAGCTAACAAGGCGTTCAAGCCGCTCGCTATGCTCGTTCGGACGCCCAGCACTCCGCGCTTGCTCGGGCATGGCGCTGCCATTATTGCCTGATCAATCGCTCCGGGCTGAGCGCCGCTTACCACGACGTTCGGCACAATAAATGTTTTTTCGAAAGATTCTAGCGGGATTCTTGCTTGTGTCAGCGCTGGTCTGTGCTGGAGTGCTTGTCCTGGGCAGTGCCTTGGCAAATCCCCAGCAGTGTCCGATCGTGGCACCTCCTACCGGCCTTGCGCTGGAGTCGATTCAAATACCCGCCAAAAATGGGTACTCCATTGCGGGTTGGTTTATTCAGGGCCAGAACAGCAAACCGGGTGTTTTGCTTCTGCATAGTGTTCGATCCAATCGTTTGGAAATGATCGGCCGCGCCGAATTCTTGAACAAAGCAGGCTATTCGGTGCTGCTCATTGATATGCAAGCACATGGTGAAACACCAGGAGAGCACATTACTTTCGGCTATCGGGAATCTTTTGATGCTCATACCGCACTGAATTATCTTAAAAGCCGCATACCGGGCCAAAAGGTTGGCGTCATAGGCGTGTCATTGGGCGGTGCCGCAGCTTTGCTAGGCGAAACTCCCATCGATGCAGATGCGGTGGTTTTGGAGGCCGTTTACAGTTCCATCGAGAACGCAATAAAAAACCGGTTGGCGATCCATCTCGGTGAATTCGGGCGAATCGTTTCGCCTCTGCTGGAGTGGCAGATTGAACCCCGCCTGGGTGTTGCGCCAGACTCTTTGTCACCCATTGCTGCAATAATCAATCTGAAATCCCCGGTTCTGATCATTGCGGGGGAGAACGATCAACATACGCTGAGTGATGAATCGAAGGGTTTATTCCGAGCGGCTTCAGAGCCGAAAGAGTTGTGGCTGATTGAAGGGGCTCACCATCAGAATTTTCATCGCTACGCCCCAACGGCCTATGAGCATCGCATCCTCGCTTTTTTTGGCAAGCATCTCGGCGGCGGCGGTGCCTAACAATGCGCTCAAGCCGTTCGCTTACACTCACTCGGACGTCTGGTACTCCGCGGTATTTGCGAATGGCTTCGCCATGGTTTCGCAAATGCCGCTTCGCACCAGCCGCTACTTAGCTTGGTGTTAGCTGCAAATGGGCACGATCGACGTTTTAGCGCTATAGCGTTAAATTGATACTCGGCGGTGCTGTTCAGTGAGAGAAATACAACAAATATTAACGATTTATTTGAGATGGATATTCATCACGCCTTGCGAGTGAAAGCGGCAAATATCCACTAATCCATCTCTGAGGTGGTGAATGAGGCGGTAAGGCTCGCCCTTCGCGAAGATGCGGAAGGTTTGGGTGCATTTGAAGAGCGCGCCGAAGAAGCAACATTGAGTTACGAAGCCCTGCTGAAAGATCTCAAATCGCATGGCAAGTTATACTTATGATTTGTTGAATGTTGTTGAAGAAGCAACGAAAAGCCAAATCAACCGATTACAAGTGTGGGCAATATTATGCGAAGACACAGGTAATAATGCGATATTTATACATAGCGAAAATCCTAATGGTAAGCCTTATCCATATGGGTTCGAAAATGTAGTATGGGGTGTGCCTGAGCCTACGGAAGCAAAAGGGTTAGTTAATCGTAATATACATGAATTCGGTAAAGCCAAATACGAGGAAGAAATTGTTTATTATATACGCAAAAAAAGCCTAACAAGGTAAATGCACACGGACGCCAAAAAGCTACGCTGCGCTCTGCTTTTTGTCTCCGGTGATTTGCGGCGTTATGTTCTCGAATAGGCATCTATGATTCTTCCGCAGATATACAAGATCGAAGAAATTGGAAAAGGTTTTTTAGCTGTAATGGCTAAGCCTCGTTCAGGAGAATGGATAGAAGACGAGTTTCTAGGGCTAAAAGATTTAGGTGTAACTTGCTTCGGTAAATTGCAAAAGATATAGATTTAGCGGTTGATAAACTGCTTAACCTCAGAGCCTGACAGGGTGTTGTACCGGATTTCGCTTTGCTCCACCGGTGAGCTTTAACGGTGTACAGATTCATCACATGGCTAGCGCGACAATTAAAATATTTCTTGCCCATGGTGACCCAAAGCGGTTACGAACCGCAGAGGTATCAAACTGGACGGGTAAAGCGGTCGCAGGCCCTCGAACAGAATTCGACAGTATTCTTGCTCGCGAAGAGGCAGCGAATGCAGGCGTGTACTTTCTTACGGGCATTGATACCGAAACGGGAAAGCAAGCTCTTTATATTGGAGAGGCTGAGTCAATTAAGGATCGCCTCAAAACCCATCTTGAAAAGGACTTTTGGAATCAAATTGTCTTCTTTACAAGCAAAGACGAGAACCTGACCAAAGCACATATTCGATTTTTGGAAGGCCGCCTTATAGACCAAGCAAAACAATCTGGGCGTGCTGTTCTGAAGAATGCACAATCTAGCGGCGCGAAGCTCCCTGAGTCTGACAGAGAAGATATGGAGGTGTTCTTGGAGAAAATGCAGCAACTGCTCCCAGCACTCGGTGTAGAGGCTCTAGTCCCTACTGCCGCAACAAAAACCAATTCTGGTTCGTACAAAATGCTCTTCTGCGAGCTAAAGGGGCTGAAGGCATCTGGCTACTTAACCCCAAACGGAATTGTTGTGGTTTCTGGCTCCCATGCCGTATTACAGGAGCGTGATTCAGCCAAAAAGTACCCGTGGATCATGGTGCTACGACAGAAGCTAAAAGATGATGGCTCCCTTGTTCCTGAGGGCCAGCGATTGCTTTTCACAAAAGATACGGAATTTACGAGTCCAAGCACTGCGGCTGCGGTTATCTACGGAGGAACAGCCAATGGACTGACTGCATGGAAGAACGCACAAGGCAAATCCCTTAAAGACACCGAATCCGTTAACAAGTAGGCCGCACTGATCCATCGGGAGAGAAACAACTTGCCAAGCGTTGATGTCGAAACCTTTATGAAGCAACTTGATCATCCATTCAAAGCCGAGATAAACCGGCTACGGGTGGCGATTATGGGCATCGACCCGAAAATCTCAGAAGAGATAAAGTGGAATGCGCCAAGCTTCAAAATCAAAGAGCACTTCGCAACTTTTAAACTACACCCTCCCAAGAGCATACAAATTGTTCTCCATACAGGCGCAAAGCCAAAGGCGCCGCAAAAGCCGTTTACTTTGGATGACCCGCATCAGTTGCTCAAGTGGCCAGCTATTGACCGCTGCATGCTAACACTCCAATCGCCGGACCAAGCAGCAAAATTAGAGAAAGTAGTGATTAAGATGGTAAAAGAGTGGATTCAGCAGCTTTAGAAATAAAATTATCAAAATATCAAATTTTTATCGGCCTTCTGTCAATAGAGGTAATCGTCTTATCCGCCGCCCTGTTAGAACTTCAGAATGGAGATCGAAATGGTAGAGAGATTAAAAGTCACTGATTCCGAAAATTATTGGGAGCTTAGTGGAGAATCGGTTTTAAACGCAGCAATAATTCCAGAAAAACCGAAATCTAACGAAGCCACACTCATTCGATTAACGCATTCAAATTCATATTGCCCGATTGACGGCGTAAATTTCTATATTCGGATTGGTGATCCAAGTAATCCTACGCAATTCAATGATCTTGACTCCCATAATGACTGGAGCGAATTGAAGCTGATTGAAGAGCTGGTGCTTATAAATGAGGAGGAAGTACTACGTTCAGAAATGAAAGCGCCTTTGGCGATGGATGAGGAAATGCCTTGGGATGCAACGTTTGAAACAAAAATGAATATACCTGAAGGTGATCATCTCATTGAGATCAAAGTTATTTGTCCCAGCGGATTCATGCCGTCAGGGGTGATTTCAGATTGGCGGGTTTCATCAAGCGAATCATAGCCCTGGCAAGCTGTTCAGGCCGTTCGCTGTGCTCGCTCGAACGCCTGGCGCGCCGCTCCGTTCGACGCCTATACGCCGGGTGAACCGCAAAAGGTTCCTCTGGCCGGAAAGCGTTCATCGATCCGCCGAAGCGAGGGAGTGGTGAACGTCCATATTCCTGAATGCTGATCTTCCTCAAATACATTTTCATCAACCCGCCAGATATGCAAAAGCTGGCAGTTGAGACAGTGCTCAAACAAGCGGAGATGCTGACAAATGAGTTTGCCAGCGGTGCAGTAAATGGCTCATCAGGCGCTGCACTCTAGCTTCACGTTATGGCATCAAATGATAGCAAGATCCGGTTCGCAGAAATCGATTTTAAGTTTCAGAATGCCTGCGGAATCACGGTGAAAGGTTGCCGTGGAAATTATGCGAGGATATTCTGCATGACGGCATTGACAACTATTGAGTTTGCAAAAGATATTCATACGTTCAAGCGATTGGCTGATCCAGAGGGAATTGCCAAACCGGTTCGTTATCCAGCCTCTGATGCATTCCGTTTTACAACGGGAATGGCATTATTGGCCGGTGGTGGCGTCTCGATTTGCAAAACATAAGTAATGGACTCATTCAGCATGTCTGATGATTATGAGCGGATTGCCCACGCCATTGATTTTATTCGCAGCCATGCGGGTAAACAGCCAACGCTGGCAGAGGTGGCTGCTCAAGTGTATTTGAGTGAATATCATTTTCAGCGGTTATTCAGCCGCTGGGCAGGCGTCACACCAAAGCGGTATTTACAAGTGTTAACGCTGGAACGGGCAAAGCAGTTGCTTCAAGAGCACCGCCTGTCGGCACTGAGCGCCAGTTACGAAGTGGGATTAAGCAGTAGTTCGCGGCTGTATGATCATTTTGTGCAAATAGAAGCGGTCACACCTTCAGAGTATCGGCAAAAGGGACGAGATCTGACCATTGTGTTTGGCTATCATGAAACTCCCTATGGTTTGGCTTTTGTCGCACAAACATCACGAGGCGTATGCCAGTTTGATTTTGTTGAGCGCACTGCAACGGAAGAACCCCTTCACCGTTTGACGCAAAGCTGGAGCAATGCGGATATCCGGGAAAATAACGCTCAAACTGCAAGAATCATCGAATTGCTGTTTTCACAGCAGCATGCCCATACGGCGCCTTTGTCATTGTGGGTGCGCGGCACCAATTTTCAGCTTAATGTATGGCGGGCATTGCTGAAATTACAGCCAGGAGAAGTCGCATCTTACCGTGGCATCGCGCATACAATCGGCCATCCCAAAGCATCCCGGGCCGTGGGTACGGCAATAGGCTCTAATCCTGCCGCGCTCATTATTCCTTGCCATCGGGTGCTGAAGCAGACCGGTGAGCTTGGCGGTTATCGCTGGGGTGAAAGACGCAAACATGCCATCTTGGCAAGAGAAGCCGCCTATTGTGAGTAAAGCCATGAAACGCGCCATCAGAACGCTTGCAAGCGCGTCTATTGCTGGTGTGAGGGCTATCAAAGATAAAGATACGGAGGGTGGAGGAATGGCCCAAGTCAAGATCTACGGGCTTCGAGCCTCGATCGAGCGGCATCGAGGTACGTTGTCCGAGGCGATACATCAAGCGGTTGTTGAGGCGCTGAGCTATCCGCCGGAAAAGAAGTTTCAACGGTTCATCAGCCTTGAAGCGGAGAATCTCATCGTTCCTGAAGACAGAACTGCCTCGTACACTATCGTTGAAATTTCAATGTTTGAAGGCCGCACAGCCGAAGCCAAAAAGTCCTTGGTGCGCGCCCTGTTCCGGAACATTGAGCAAGCATGCGGCATTGCACCCCAAGATGTCGAAATCACCATTTTCGAAACGCCAAAGGAAAACTGGGGCATCCGCGGTAAGTCAGGTGATGAGCTGGCGCTTAGCTACAAAGTCAATGTCTAACGCACATACATGCAGCCCTGACATTTTCATCAAGCAGACCCGCCTGCGGCAGGCGATTTATGGATCATTTTATCCTGAGGAAAAGAAATGACCCGGATCACAGAAATTGCCCCCGATATGTATCGCATCTCCACATTTATTCCTGAGGTCAATCTTCAATTTAATCAATTTCTCGTGCGCGATGAACAGCCTCTTCTGTTTCACACGGGCATGAAAGGATTGTTTCCGGTTGTGCGGGATGCGGTGGCATCGTTATTGGCGCCTTCTAGCATCCGATGGATTGGTTTTAGTCATTTCGAGGCGGATGAATGCGGCGCCCTCATGGAGTGGCAGACGCTTGCACCGTCTGCGACAGCGATATGCAGTCTTGTTGCAAAACTCGTAAGTGTTGACGATGTCGTCGCATGCCGCCCAGCGCAGGCCCTGACCGATGGAGAACAGCTTTGTACCGGAAAGTACCGGTTCCGTTTTCTCCAAACCCCGCATGTGCCTCATTGCTGGGAGGCGAGCCTCCTGTTTGAAGAAACCCAGGGAACCCTGTTGTGTTCCGATCTGTTTCACCAGGAGGGGGATGTCGAGCCTCGTACCAGCACGGATGTGGTCGATCGCTTCAAACGGACGTTAGTCAGCTATCAGCAGGGACCTTTTGCGAACTATTTACCCTATACACCCTACACAGAGCAGACGCTGCAACGGTTGGCAGCACTCAAACCCCGTACCTTGGCAGCGATGCATGGGTCGACGTTCGTTGGCGATGGTGCGCAGGCCTTTGCCAGCCTCGCGCAGGTGATGAAGGAGATCCTAGGGGGACGCTAGCGTGCTGGCTGTCACCACACGTGTGCCCCCCCCATCAATGCATGCAAGGAAGCGTTCAAAGAGCGGATAAAGCCGGGTTCAGGACCCGCGCGCGCGCCGCACCGTCACTGTCTCGCCGCCAATCCCCCAGTTATCGGTATCCACTTCGTCAATCACGACCATTGTGGTAGCTGGGTTCTTGTTCAATACCTCGTGCAGTAATCCGGTCACGCCCGCGATCAGCTGGGCTTTCTGCGCTGCCGTAGCGCCTTCGCGGGTAATCTTGATATTGACGTAAGGCATCTGTTGTTTTCCTCCAAATTGAGATTTAAGCCAGGCGCTCGACGCGCCGGGACACTTCGAACAAACCTGCACTCAGGACCAGAGCGCCTGCTGCCAGCAACACCGGTACAGTCAGATCATCACCTTGGGCTAACCCCGAGACTGCCAGCGGCCCGGCGATTTGGCCAGTGCCATAGCAGGCGGTGACAAACCCAATGCGCTGGCTGGTCGCTTGCGGATCGGGCACCCGCGCCAGCCACTGGGCCAAGCCAGCGATCCCCATGAATGTGCCGCCCAGCAACGCTGCACCGGCCAAGGCGGTGAGGTGCTGCCCTGGCCAGAGGACCGGCAACGCAACGCCCGCGGCTTCGAGCAGGGTGCAGGCGATCAAGGCCGGATAAGCGCCTATCCGGAACCCAAGGCGAACCCACAATGCCGTCGCTGGCAAGGCAGCCAGCCCGGCTACCAGCCAGCCGGTCAACGCCGCATCGGCGACACCTGGCTGCCCGCGCAGTAAGGCAGGCAAAAAAGTGGCGTTGACGATGTAGCCAAAACCAGCCAAGCCGTAAGCTGCTGCCATCCAGCCCAAGGGCGGGTGGACTGCCGCGCCATGATCCGCGTCGCTAGCCAGTGCGGAATGGGCCGCTGCAACCGACGATTCGGCCCGGATCAGCACGACAGCCGCCGGTAGCCCCACCAGCGCCGCGCTACCACCGAGTATCCACCAGCCCCAAGCGCTTGCCATGCCTTGATCAAGCAAGATTTGAGCGATGCAGGCGGAAAAGGTGATGCCTGCACCGACCCCCGGATAATGCAAGGCGCTCCAGCCGCTGGCATGCGCATGAACCAGGGCGCGCAACATGATCCCGGTCGCATAGATATAAACCCAGGCGCTGGCCACGCCTGCGACAAACCGGGCCATCATCCATCCGGCCAAACCAAGGTTCCAACCCATCGCCAGCGTCGTAATGACACTGAAAACCAATCCCACGCCCAGGCGCCGTGCCGCGTGTGCCGAGCGGCTGCGCACGACCCATAAGGCTCCTGCCAGATAGCCGCCATAATTGACCGCCGCTAGCCAGCCCGCCGAACTTAAGGTTAGCAAACCCTGTTCCCTAGCCAGAGGCAGCAGGGCCGTGAAGGCGAAACGGCCAATGCCCATGGCCAGCGCTAGCATGAATAATCCAGCAACCGCGATGATAGCCGGTGATGGAGCCCGCTCAGGGGCTGAAGGCAAGCAGCGGGTATTCATGGTGGTGGTTTCCTGAGTGTGTTGGCGATGCTGCTTACGGTAGCGCCCGGTCATTATTCGCGTAAAATGAATTGATTTGATCAAATCCATCTCTTGGAGAGAACATCATGGATCTTGCTGCTTTGCGTGTTTTCCGCGCCGTCGCCGAAGAGGGGAGTGTGACGCATGCCGCCGAGCGCTTGCATACGGTGCAATCGAACGTCACCACTCGCATCCGCCAGTTGGAAGCGCTGCTGGATATCGCCCTGTTTGATCGCATCAATCGCCGGTTGGTCATCACCCCGGCGGGCCGGTTGTTGCTGGACTATGCTGAACGCTTGCTGACGCTGGCCGAGGAAGCACGGGAGGCAATTCGCACCTTTGATGCTCCCAAGGGATTGCTGCGTCTGGGTTCCATGGAGACCACTGCTGCCGCTCGTCTGCCGCTGTTGCTGGCGGCATTCCGCCGCCGCTACCCGGAGGTGGATCTGCGCCTGCAAGCGGCGCCAACCCAGCAACTTTTGCAGGATGTGCTACGTCACCGTATCGACCTGGCGTTGGTGGCTGCACCGGTGCATCACCCGGAGTTGGCGGTTACCGTTGCGGTCATCGAGGAGCTGGTGCTGGTAAGCGCTGCCGATTACCCGGTTGCCGCCGATCTGCATCAACTCGGCACCGTGTCAATTTGCACGTTCCGCGAGGGATGCAGTTACCGCCAGCGATTGATCGACTGGCTGCGCAGTGCAGGAATTACCATCAGCCGGATCAACGAATTTGGCGCTTTTGAGGCGATCATTGGTTGTGTCGCTGCCGGCATGGGTTTTAGCTTGTTGCCGCGTTCGGTGCTCGATGCACATCTGGCCGCAGGCACGATCCGTGTGCATCCCACACCGCCTGAGGTGGCCCGTGCCGAAACCTTGCTGGTCTGGCGGCGCGGCCGGCCGCACTATCCGGCGCGGGAAGCCTTCACAGCCCTGCTGCGGGAAAAACTGGCGGCGCCTGATGCGGCTGCGGCATAGGATGAATCATCAGGCTTGCCAATTAATGAGCCGCTTAACGAGTAATGCTGGATGGGTGATCTGGCAAAATAGGACTAAGCAGTATCTTTTAAGAATAGGGAGCAGCGGGATGCTGAAACCGTTCGATCAGCGGATCGGTGATGCCGGCCTCGGCGAAGCCTTGCGCACGCAACCGGCAAGCCGGACACTCGCCACAAGGCGGCTGAACACCGTTATAGCAGGTATGGGTATCTGCCAGTGCCGGTAAGGCCCCTAAAACGCGAGCCAATCGCACGGTATCGGCCTTGGATTTGAACATTAACGGCGTGTGAATCGTGATCGCATACTCCATTCCCAGCCGGAGTGTTTGTTCCAATGCCTGGATTGCCGCTTGCCGGCAATCGGGATAACCGCTGTAGTCAGTTTGGGTTACGCCGGTCACCACGTTGCGGAAACCTCGCTGGTAGGCCAAGGCGGCGGCGAAGGTCAAGAAGATCAGATTGCGGCCGGGAACAAAGGTATTCGGTAATCGGGTTTGCGCATCCACGCCGGCTTGGACGGCGATACCCCTTCCGGTGAGCGCATTGCCGCCTAAGACGGCAAAAGTATTGATGGGCAATACCGTTTGCGGCGTGCCCGCCTGGGCGGCGATTCGTGCCGCGCAGTCCAATTCGATACGATGCCGCTGGCCATAATCAAATGTTACCGCTTCGACCTGCCCGGCACCGAAATGATCCAGCGCCCAGTACAGGCATGTTGTGGAATCTTGTCCGCCGGATAGGACAACCAGGGCTTGGCTCATCTTCGCCTCTTCCGTCATTCCGGCGTGCCATCGAGCCGCACACTGGGCTTAATGGCGATGCCGCCACGTGGCGCGAAATCACCGCGTACCTCCAGCCAATGCGGGTGCAACAGCGCAAACAAGTCAGCAGCGATGCGGTTGATGCTGTCCTCGCTGAAGGAGCCTTGATTGCGAAAACTGAACAGATACAGCTTTAAGGATTTTGATTCCACCAGCCAGCCGCATGGACTGTAACGGATGGTGATCCGGGCTAGATCGGGCTGGCCGGTGACCGGACATAGACAGGTAAATTCCGGGCAGTCCAGTTCCACGAGATATTCGTGCTGGGGATAGCGGTTGGCAAATCGCTCCAGGACGTGTGGAGCGTACTCGTGGGGGTATTCGGTTTGCGATCCGCCCAATAGAGTCAGGCCAGCGGTGTTAGAGTCAGACATAGGTAGATCCAGTTGTTGGAAATAGGCGGATTCATGGTGCGGCGATACAGCAGGGTCTGCTTATCAAGACGCGGGACGATAGAAGCTGCACTGATCGAGGCGGCGTTCGATTTCATCTTTGACCACGTTGTAGGCTGCACTGTCGCGCCGCTCAAAGCGGCGGCGAAATTCGGGGTCCTGCAACCCTTCAGGCAGGGCGGTGATGGAGGGCATGATGGCTGATTCGATATTCAGCGAAATAACTCGCTGCTGCACATCCTGGGCTGAGGCCGCCGATTTGATGGCTTGTTCGGCAAACCGTACACCGGCGCGATCAGCGGTCAGGTCGGCAAAACTGAAGCCAGAGCCGCCTTGCGAGTCCTGGACTTCTTTGAATACGCCGATGACATTCGCAATATGGCTGTCCGCGATGCCGGCAAGGGCGGCGGAAATGGAAAAATGCTGAGCGAGATCGCCGCGCCCTGCTAGAGTCGGGTGAATGGAGACCGGGGCATTGTATTTCTCGCCTAGCAAGCGCGTTGGGTCTTTACCGGATAGATAGATCGCCAGAGCGACCAGTGCCGCGCGATTCTCTTCAACCGGATTACCCCCCTGCGCAGTACGCTCAGCAGCACGTGCAAACAGCGGTTTCAATAGAAACACCAGCGAACTGTTCTTGCGCAGTGTCCGCGTTGCCGCTATGAGGACATCATTGTAAACATCCAGGCGGATACGGTCGGTCTTGGGAAACACCCAGTCACGCCCCCGGGCTTCCAGGCGGCGGGCAAGATCCTGATCATAACGAACGGTGACCGCTACGGATCCATTGCCGATCTGGATGTCCGAGAGGGTAGCCCAAGCTTGCTTCAGTTCTTGGTATGCCGGGTAGTCTTGCAAGTACGCGCTGGCGAAGTCAATCAACCAATTGTATATGCAATTGGGAATCGGCAGACGCCCAATTTGAACACCGGTCAGGATCGGTCCCGATTTGCCCGGCGTGAGTTGTACGCTTGCATTCAGATAGCGGCCTATCGGGTTATCCGGAAGGGGCAGCGTCGCTTTGATCTCCGCATGGTCTAGGGTAAACCGGGTCTGCGCCTTGACCTGGGCAGTGTCTGGCCATCGCGACAGCATTTGATCAACCAGCAGACTGGTGTCGCGTTCGGTCAAGGTCAACGAGCGGGTTTCACCATCCTTGAGCTGGCGAGGATCGAGCTCGTGCAGCAGGTGCTTGGCTCGTTTGACATCTTCTACAGCGAGCTGATCCTGCTCATTGACCCAAGGCTTTTCTTCAACCATCAGCCAGAGGAGAGTAGGTAGGCCGAGCACAATGCTGAGTATGAGCGAATAAAATAAGACTTTGAAAATTAAATAAAAAATACGCATAAGCTGTTAAATCCAGGGTGAGAGTCTGTGCAAAAACTCTCTTTAGTCTTGTAGGAGAGAGACTGGAGGTAAAGGTATTTTTTCTGAAAACCGGGCTGTGACGGTCCTATTTCTTGGTGGCTATTCTAATCTGAGATAGCCTGGATCTGTGACCCGGTGGTGAGCTGCCGGGTTCCTTAAAATGCGTTACCCGGACTAGTAATGATATGAATTGGAAAACGGCCTACCGATCGTTTTACTACGAGAATGCACCCGAACCTGACGATTTGATTCTGAATCTGGCTGAGACGGCCATGCTCAGCATCGATGTGCAAAACACGTATTCACAGATCTCCAGCGATCCTGTGGAAGCCGCACGCTGGGAACCTTTCCGGCAGCGTATGCGCGAGATCGTCATTCCGGCCACCCGTGCGCTTCAGGATGCTTTCCGCGCCAAAGGCGTCGATGTTATCCACGCCCGTATCGCTTGCTTGCTGGAAGATGGGCGCGATCGCTCTCTCAGCCAGAAAAAGCCAGGCTGGAATAACCTGCTGTTACCAAAGGACAGCAAAGAAAGCCAGTTGATCGATGATCTGGCGCCAAAGCCGGGAGAAATTGTCGTCACCAAGACTACGGACAGTGCGCTGACCGGTACTAGCCTGCGGCTGATTCTTAGCAATATGGGCATTCGGAATGTGGTGATGACCGGGATTTTTACCGATCAATGTGTTTCGTCTACTGTGCGCAGCCTGGCGGATGAGAGTTTTAACGTGATCGTCATAGAAGATTGTTGTGCGGCAGGCACCGATGAACTCCATCAGCGGGAGCTGGAAATCATCAACCTGATTTACTGCTATGTGATCTCCAGTCAGGAGCTCCGGCATATCATGGGACTCTGATTGACGGGCGTTCTTGTACAACCGTTTCAGTCAAGTGCCAAGGAAACTTCCTCGGCTTTGGCCTCTCTTCTATTTTTAGACCCATTTCTAATGCCAATGATGATCGAGAGTCTGCCTATGAAAACACAATATACATTGTATCAACGCCGCGCTATTCTCCGCGCGGGCACGGATAGCCCCGATAACTGGCCTCGCTGGGATCTTTACGGTGAGCCTCAGGATGAGGGCGGTCCCAATCCCTATTATGATATCGATTACCTGCCTGTCGCCGTGGAGACCGATCTTACCCCGGTCGAATACGGTGGCGGTGGCATCGAATGGCAGGATACTACTGGCATCACTCTCACGACGGATGAAGCTGAAGCGCAGGGCCGGCTCATTGTCCAGGGCGCTTCTTGAAATTAGCCTGAGCGTAACCGTTTATGTCTCTTGTCTGCTTGCGGGAGAGAGGCTGGGAATGAGGGCGGCGGTTTCAAGAACTGACCCCCGGAACCTCGGCTCTCGCCCCCGTGGCAGGAGGCAAGGGGACTGAATGATGACATCTGAGTGTAAGAATTGTTCTCCTTCTAAAGACTAAGTTAGCAAGTCCTTTGATTCATCTGAGAGAATAGGTATGCGTGACACGTTTCCACTCCTTGTAAAAACTAATTTTCCTACCGTTTACCGCGCCCGCATCGATACCTTGCAAGCTAACCTGGGCTATCGTTGCAACCAGTCCTGTACTCATTGCCATGTTGCAGCCGGTCCTCAACGCACCGAAGAAATGAGCTGGGAGACGATGGAGCTATTGCTTCGCTACCTGGAATTGCGCCAGGTAGCGGCACTGGATTTGACGGGGGGTGCCCCTGAGCTGAATCCGCACTTCCGTACTCTGGTCACCCGTGCCCGTAATCAAGGTGTCCATGTCATGGACCGTTGTAATCTGACCATTCTTAGCGAACCCGGTCAGGAGAACTTGGCGGTGTTTTTAGCCAAGCACGCTGTTGAAATGACTGCTTCTTTGCCCTGTTACTTGGAAGAAAATGTTGACCAGCAGCGTGGTAAAGGGGTGTTCGAATCTAGCTTGGCCGGCTTGCGGCAACTGAATGCCCAAGGTTACGGCCAGCCCGGTAGCGGCCTTACGTTGAATTTGGTCTACAATCCGCTTGGTCCAGTTCTCCCTCCCGATCAGGCCTGTTTGGAGGCAGCCTATAAACACGAGTTATTTGCTCGTTACGGAATTGTTTTCTCTCGCTTGCTGGCACTGGCTAATATGCCGATTCAGCGTTTTGGCAGTCAGTTGATATCTAAAGGGCAATTTGCACCCTATATGGATCTGCTCAAGTCTGCGCATCGCGATGAGAATCTGGATGCAGTCATGTGCCGTAATCTGATTTCGGTGGACTGGCAGGGGTACGTTTACGATTGTGACTTCAATCAGATGCTGAAACTGCCTTTGGGGGTCAGCACACCGGGCCACACCCATCTTAGTGAGTTGCTGGATCTCGATTTGACCGGTACCCGGATCCGGGTTGCTGATCACTGCTATGGTTGTACCGCTGGGCAGGGGAGTAGTTGCGGCGGGGCACTGGAATCTACCTTAGCATCTACCACTGCTAAGGCTGCATGAAGCCGTTTTGCTACAGAGCTAAAAGGGCCGGTTCCGCTTGTTTGCGGACACGCGCCACTGTGAAGATAAGAACTTGGTTCTTCGGCGATTCTTGTAGAGTCGGGTACCTTACCGGGCTAATCCCGCAAGTTTAAGGTTGAAGAACCAAAATTTAAATCCGGAAATTCTGTATAGCCGGCTTTATAAGCTGCCCTACAGTATTTTCAGAGATAGCGATGAAATCATCAGGGCGCAGAAGATATCAATCAATCTGTTACCACCGTGACCGGCCACCACCGCCACCGCCGCGTCCTCCGCGCGCTGGCTTTTCGGTAGCCATATTCACTTTAAGGGGGCGGCCTCCCACGGGTTTGCCATTTTGCTCAAGAGCTTTTTCCGCAGAATGCTGAGCAGCAAAAGTGATGAAAGCAAAACCCTTGGGCCGTCCTGTCTCGCGATCCATGATCAGGGCCAGATCCTCAATTTCACCATAAGGTGAGAACAGTTCCCGTAGCTGCGATTCGTCAACAGTATAGGGGAAGTTACCTACATAGATCTTATTTTGCTGCATTGCATCTCCAACATTCATCAATATCGGAATGGACAAGATGGGTCGACATGTCACTAGATAAAAACCATCGTGTCATACATAACGTTCTTCTGTATAGCACCCTTACCTAATCGTTCTGACCCCCGGATCAAACAAACGAAACCTAGTCTATGGTCAGCAAAACGTCAAGTTTTTCCGACACAGAGCACCGGTTATCAAATGACTTCTGTGGTATGGCTGTATCAACATGAAAAATCAGGCGAACTGAAGTATTCAGCTCATTTGCACATTTTTGTTGATGTAGATATCCAGCGCAATCTGCATCTGCAGGGTTCTGTAAGGTTTCAGCGTCTTGCCCGACTAAACTTGAAAATTCTTTTGCACGACTCATCGACCGCAATGCGCGGGAACCGGAGCTATGGCTAATGAATACTCGCAAACTCGTGCTAATCGTAGTGATTGCTATCTTGGTCGGTGCCTTCTTCGCCTTTGACCTGGGGCGCTTTTTTAGTCTGGATTATGTGAAAAACCAGCAGGTGGCTATTGATGCATACCGGGTGGCGCATCCTGCCCTGACAGCGGGGATCTTCTTTACTCTTTACGTGGCGGTCACCGGCTTGTCGCTGCCAGGCGCGGCGATCATGACGCTGGCCGCCGGTGCGATCTTCGGATTGCTATGGGGGATGATTATCGTTTCTTTCGCTTCAACCATTGGCGCGACCCTGGCTTTCCTCTCAGCCCGTTTTGTACTGCGCGACTGGGTGCAAGGGAGATTTGGCGATAAACTGAAAGTGATCAACGCCGGGATGGAAAAAGAGGG
>Ga0209607_1001458_pt1 | contig 19839 bp, 17 predicted proteins | sample AD_UKC117_MetaG_FD_184413 | JGI IMG/M metagenome (GOLD analysis project Ga0209607, IMG submission 184413) | Active sludge microbial communities of municipal wastewater-treating anaerobic digesters from Hong Kong - AD_UKC117_MetaG (SPAdes)... | ecosystem: Engineered > Bioreactor > Anaerobic >... | reverse complement strand
GCTCAGCCCCGGCGACGTCCGGCGGGTGATCGTGCGGATCGCGTGGTTCAGCGTGATCAGCGAACTGGCCATCGCCACCGTGCTCACCTGGCAGTTGGCGATACGTCACGACGAGTCCTTGTCGCAGGCCGTCTACCACGGGTTGTTCCACGCGGTGTCGTCGTTCAACAACGCCGGCTTCTCGACCTACTCGCAGAACCTCGTGCCGTTCGCCGGAGATCCGGTGTTCCTGCTCACGATCTCCGCCGCCGTAATCGTCGGTGGGCTGGGGTTCCCCGTGGTGTTCGAACTGCTGCGGGGATGGCGCCGGCCGAGCGCTTGGTCGGTGCTGACCCGGGTGACGGTCTTCGTGACGGTCGCGCTGCTGGTCATCGGCACCGTGGTGATCGGAATCGCGGAACTCACCAATCCCCTGACGATGGAGGGGTACGGCCTGGGTAAGGGTGGGGTCCTGGCCTTCTTCACCGCCGTTCAGCCCCGCACGGCGGGGTTCAACGCCGTGAACATCGGCGAGATGCGTCAGGAGACGCTGTTCTTCACCGACTTGTTGATGTTCATCGGCGGTGGCAGCGCCGGGACGGCCGGCGGTATCAAGGTCACCACGTTCGGGGTGCTGGTGTACGTGGTGTGGTCGCAGGCGCGCGGCGAGGCACATGTGAATGTGGGGCGCCGGCGGATCCCCACCGCCACGCAGCGACAAGCCGTGTCGCTGACCCTCATCGCGATGGGCCTGCTCGGGGTGGCGACCTTCGTGCTGCTCGCCATCACCAGGTTCCCGTTCGAGGCGGTGCTCTTCGAGGCGATCTCCGCCTTCGCCACGGTGGGCCTGTCGACCGGGATCACGCCGGTGCTGCCGGTGGATGCGCAGCTGGTGATCGTGCTGCTGATGTTCGTCGGCAGGGTGGGTCCCCTGACGGTCGCCTCGGCGCTGGCGCTGCGGCAGAAGCAGCAACGGCATACCCTTCCGGAGGAGAGGATGATCGTTGGCTAGGAAGAGTGAGCCGGTGCTCGTCATCGGGTGCGGCAGGTTCGGGATCGCGCTGGCACGCGAACTGGTCCGCAACGGCACGGAAGTCCTGGCCATGGATGCCAGCGAGACAACTGTCCAGCGGCTCGCGGGGATGATCGAGAACATCGTGGTGGCCGATGGGACGGACCTCGAGGCGCTCGAGGAGCTCGGGGCCGCGGACTTCCACACGGCCGTCGTGGCGGTGGGGAACCTGGAGGCCAGCACGCTTGCCACATCCAACCTCGCACAGCTGGGGGTGGAGCGGATCTGGGCGAAGGCGCTGAGCAAGCAGCACGCCCTGATCCTGGAACGGGTGGGAGCGCACAACGTCGTGCAGCCCGAGCACGACATGGGGCAACGCCTTGCCCACCTCGTCAGCGGGGAGGTGCTGGACTACCTCCGGGTCGCCGACAACTGGGTCATCGCCAAGACGAAGCCGCCGCGGTTCCTCGTGGGCGTGCCGCTCGGCGAGTCACATCTGCGCAAGGACCACCGGATCACGGTGATCGCCGTCAAGCCCGAAGGCGGGCAGATGTTCACCCATGCCGACAGTCAGACCCATCTGGCCTACGGCGACGAGATCCTCGTCATGGGGACCACGCGCGATGTGACCCGGTTCGCCGAACTCCCGTGAGCGCTTCAGGCGGCATCAGCGCTGCTGGCGCGGTAGACCGTTTCCTATGAACGAACCGGCCCCGCGCGCCACCACCCTGCGTGGCCAGGCGCTGCTGGCCGATCCCCGGCTGAACAAGCAGTCCGCCTTCACCGACCAGGAGCGTGAGGAACTCGGGCTCGTGGGATTGCTCCCGCAACGCGTCGAGACCATCGACCAGCAGTTGGCGCGGGTGCGCAGACAACTGTCCGAGCACAACGGCATGCTTGCGAAGAACGTGTACCTGCGGGAGCTGCACGACCGCAACGAGACGTTGTTCTACCGGCTGCTGATCGACGATCTGCCGGAGTTGATGCCGATCGTCTACACACCCACGGTGGGCGAGGCGATCCGCGAGTACAGTCACGCGTTCCGCCGTCCTCGCGGGGTGTACCTGCAGTCGCGGTGGCCCGAGGACGTCCCGAAAGCGTTCGCCAACCTCGGTCTGGGTCCAGACGACGTCGACCTCATCGTGGCCACGGATTCCGAGGCGATCCTCGGCATCGGGGACTGGGGTGTCGGCGGCATCGACATCGCCATCGGCAAGATCAGCGTCTACGTCGCGGCCGCGGGTGTGGATCCGGAACGCGCGATCCCGGTCGTGATCGATGTCGGAACCGATCGCACCGGGCTGCTCACCGATCCGGGCTATCTCGGTGAGAAGCACGCAAGGCTGCGTGGGGCGAAGTACGACGACCTCATCGATCGCTACGTGACCACTGCGACCGAGATGTTCCCCAACGCGCTGCTGCACTGGGAGGACTTCGGAGAGGCCAACGCCCGCCGGATCCTCGACCGTTACCGGGACCGCATCTGCACGTTCAACGACGACATGCAGGGCACCGGCGCGATCGCCTTCGCGGCGATCCTGTCCGGGGTGAAGGTCACCGAGACGCCTCTGGCCGATCACCGGGTGATCGTGTTCGGTGCTGGCACCGCCGGGGTCGGGATCGCCGATCAGATCCGCGACGCCATCGTCGAGTCGGGCTTCAGCCACGAGGAGGCCTGCCGCCGTATCTGGTTGATCGACCGGCCCGGACTGCTGCACGACGAGGTCGAGCAGTTGCGCGATTACCACCTCCCCTACGCCAGGCCGGCCGCGGAGGTCCGGGACTACGAGCGCGACTCGGAGGGGAACATCACGCTCTTGGAGGCGGTGCGCCGCATTCATCCGACGATCCTGGTGGGGACCTCGACGGTGCACGGCGCCTTCTCCGAACAGGTGGTGCGAGAGATGCACGCGCACGTCCAGCGGCCGTTCATCCTGCCGATGAGCAACCCGACGGCGCTGGCGGAGGCCGAACCCGCGGACCTTCTGCACTGGACCGACGGGCAGGCGCTGATCGTGACCGGCAGCCCCTTCGACCCGGTCAAGCACGAGGGCGTGAAGCACCACATCGGTCAGGCCAACAACGCGTTGCTGTATCCGGGGCTGGGACTCGGTGCGATCGTGGCGCGGGCGACCCAGGTGACCGACGGGATGCTGAACGCGGCCGCCAAGGCAGTGGCGGATCTGGTGGAGATGCGCGGGCCGGGCTCACCGTTGTTGCCGGAGATCGCCGACCTGCGGGCGACGTCGGCGGCGGTGGCGGCGGCCGTGGTGCAGCAGGCCATCGACGAGGGGGTCGCGCGGGCGCAGCCGTCCAATCCCCTGCAGGCGGTCCTGGATTCGATGTGGAAGCCGCGGTACCGACATATCGTCGGGGTGTGAGCACACGCGAGGAGGTCAAGGCCACGCTGGCCGCCTTCGCCGCCGCCGCCCCGGGCCGGTCCGTGGAGATCCGGGTGCCTCCGTTCGGCGCGGTGCAGGCCGTACCCGGCGGCGCCCACCGGCGCGGCACTCCGCGGGCCCTCGTCGAGTGTGACGCGGACACATGGCTGGCGCTGGTCCGCGGCGAACTCACCTGGGCCGACGCGGTGGCGGCAGGCCGGGTGGATGCCAGCGGTGAGCGCAGTGATCTGTCCGCGTGGCTGCCATTGGCCGACTCAAGTGACCACCCGCACTCCGGTTAGAGATCGGCATTTTGGTGAGAGATCGGGCACTCCGGTTAGTCTGCGACGGCCGTATAGGACTAACCGGAGTGGCGGATCTCTCACCAGGTGCCGGATCTCTAACCAGGTGCCGGATCTCTAACCAGGTGCCGGATCTCTCACCAGGTGCCGGATCTCTAACCAGGTGCCGGATCTCTAACCAGGTGCCCGATCTCTCACCAGGAGGCCGGGCCGCTGGGCCACTGGCGCCGGGTGGCTTCGGCGGACCCGTCTTCTCGTCGCGCCACCGTGTGCCACACTGAACGGGTGGCGCGCGGCGATGGGCGATTGAACCACGAACTCCTACCCGGCGAGAAAGGCCCGCAGGACGCGTGCGGGGTCTTCGGGGTGTGGGCGCCGGGTGAAGAGGTCGCCAAACTGACCTACTACGGCCTCTACGCCCTGCAGCACCGCGGCCAGGAGTCAGCCGGCATCGCCACCAGCGACGGCAGCCAGGTGCTCGTCTACAAGGACATGGGTCTGGTGTCCCAGGTCTTCTCCGACACCATGCTGGACTCCCTGCACGGGCACATCGCCATCGGGCACGCCCGCTATTCGACCACCGGGTCGAGCGTGTGGGAGAACGCGCAGCCGACGTTCCGCACCACCGCCACGGGCCACCTGGCACTGGGTCACAACGGCAACCTCACCAACACCCACGAACTCGCCGAACGCCTCGAGACCCTCGACACCGGGGAACTGCCGCTGGACAGCGCCGTGATGGCGACCTCGGACACAGATCTGATCGCGGCGTTGTTCGCCGCACACCCCGGCAAGACCATCGAGCAGGCGGCGCTGGCCGAACTCCCGGCGCTGCGCGGCGCGTTCTCCCTGGTCTTCCTCGACGATCACACCCTGTACGCCGCGCGCGACCCGCAGGGGATCCGGCCGCTGAGCCTGGGCCGGCTGGAGCGTGGCTGGGTCGTCGCCAGCGAGACCGCGGCACTGGACATCGTGGGGGCCTCGTTCGTCCGTGACATCGAGCCCGGCGAGTTCGTGGCCATCGACGAGGACGGCGTCCGGTCGTCGATGTTCGCTCAGCCCAGCCCCAAGGGATGTTTGTTCGAGTACGTGTATCTGGCCCGGCCGGACTCGGTCATCAACGGCCGCAGCATCCACGGCGTGCGGGCGGCGGTCGGCCGCAAACTCGCGATCGAGGCGCCGGCGGACGCCGACATCGTGATACCGGTGCCGGAGAGCGGAACCCCCGCAGCCATCGGGTTCGCGCAGCAGTCGGGGCTGCCCTTCGCGCAGGGGCTGGTCAAGAACGCCTACGTCGGCCGGACGTTCATCCAGCCGTCCCAGACCATCCGGCAACTCGGACTGCGGCTCAAACTCAACCCGCTGCCCGAGGTCATCGGCGGTAAGCGCCTGGTGGTGGTCGACGACTCCATCGTGCGCGGCAACACCCAGCGGGCGATCGCACGGATGCTGCGCGAGGCGGGTGCCAAAGAGGTTCACGTGCGGATCTCCTCGCCGCCCGTGCAGTGGCCCTGCTATTACGGCATCGACTTCGCGTCGCGAGCCGAACTCATCGCACCAGGGCTCAGCGTGGACGACATCCGCTCGTCCATCGGCGCGGACTCCCTCGGCTACGTCTCGCTCGACGGCCTCATCGAAGCGACCGGCGTCGCGAAGGACCACTTGTGCCGGGCGTGCTTTGACGGCGAGTACCCCGTGGCACTCGCCGACCCGGGTCTGCGCTCCAAACACGTTCTCGAGGTGACCGGGTGAGCAGTTACGCCGACGCCGGGGTGGATGTCGAGGCGGGCGAGCGCGCGGTCGAACTGATGCGCGGGCGCGTCGCAGCGACCATGCGCCCGGAGGTCGTCGGGGACCTCGGCGGCTTCGCGGGGCTGTTCGACGCATCGGCGTTGGCGCGCTACCGCAGACCGCTGCTGGCCACCGCGACGGACGGTGTCGGCACCAAGATCGCCATCGCGCGGGCCATGGACGTCCACGACACCATCGGCATCGACCTGGTCGCGATGGTCGTCGACGACCTGGTCGTGTGCGGTGCCGAGCCGTTGTTCATGACCGACTACATCGCCACCGGCAAGGTGGTCCCGGAACGCATCGCCGCCATCGTCAGCGGCATCGCGGCCGGCTGTGAGCAGGCCGGGTGTGCACTGCTCGGCGGGGAGACCGCGGAGCACCCGGGACTCATGGCACCCGACGAATACGACGTCGCGGGCGCCGGCACCGCAGTGGTCGAGGCTGATCAGTTGCTGGGACCCGACCGTGTTCGCGCCGGTGATGTTGTGATCGCCATGGCCTCGTCCGGACTGCACTCCAACGGTTACTCCCTGGCCCGCAAGGTCCTGCTTGAGGAGGCCACGGTCGACACCCACGTCCCCGAACTCGGCCGCACCCTCGGTGAGGAGTTGCTCGAGCCGACCCGCATCTACACCAAGGACTGCCTGGCGCTGGCCGACGCCGGGCTCGTGCATGCGTTCTCGCACGTCACGGGGGGTGGCTTGGCGAGCAACCTCGCGCGCGTGCTGCCAGCGGATCTGCACGCCGACATCGAGCGGTCGACGTGGGAGGTGCCTGCGGTCGTCGGCCTGCTGCTGGACAGAGGTGTCAGCCGCGCCGACGCCGAGCGGACGTTCAACATGGGCATCGGGATGCTCGCGGTGACCCCCGATCCGGACGAGGTCCTCGCGGTACTGGCCGACCGCGGGGTGTCGGCGCGGGCCTGCGGTCAGGTGCGGTCACGCACAGTCGACGATGTCTCCGATGCGCCGGCCAAGGGCGGCTCGGGCGGCTCGGTTCGAGTCGTGTGAGACCAGCGACCGGCGGTAGGGTGCGGTCGTGTCCGAGGGGATAGCAGCACCGAGGGACCTGACCACAGGCGCCTCGCCGCGTGTGGTGCGGGCCAGCCTCATCCTGCTTCTGCTGGTGGTGGTCCTGGCGGTCTTGGCCACGCTGCTCGGCTTCGATGACACTTCGACGGATGACGACACCTGGGACGAGGCGCTCGCAGTGTTGGCGCTGGCGATCGGCGGCAGCGTATCCCTGTGGCTGAACCTCGACCGGCAGCGGCGCGAGGTCGGTCGTCGCGTGATGGGCCACCGGTTCATGTTCGTGGGTGTCACGATCCTGTTCCTCGTGCAGGCGGCTGGTTTCGCGCTGTTCGCAGTTCGCGGGCTGCCGGCTCCGCCGATCGTCTCCGTGGGCCCGATGATGGTCGGTGCGCCGCTGCTGGCCGTGGGTCTCATCATGCTGTGCTGGCCGCCAGGCATGGAGCGTCGTGAAGTCTGGGCCCTCGTGTTCGACGGTCTGTTGATCATCACCTCTCTGGCGGTGCTGTGGGTTGGTCTGCTCTGGCCCGCCGCGCCGCAGGGGGACACCACCGATGACTGGGTCACCCGCATCAGCCTCATCGGGCTGTACGTCGGGGCGGTCATGGTCCTGCTGGTCGCCGCGACGAGCCGTCGACCGGGGTCGCTTCCGATTCGACAGCTCGTCGCGTTGCAGGTCACCGTCCTCGTCTACGTGATTGGTGAACTCGCCGATGTGGTCGCGCTGGGCGCCGGTGACTACGGTGTCGGTTTCCTCCTGCTTGGCGCGGCGGCGTCCAACCTGTCGTACCGCTCGTTCTTGATCCGCCCAGCGCTGGAGACCGAGTCCCAACGGGGTGCTGACATCCGGCTCGCGTGGTCCCTGTCCGCGCCAGCGGTGGCGCTGCTGCTCGGTGCGGCCTCGGTGGCCGGCTACGTGTTCGTCGTGGGGCCGTTGCCGCTGGAGGTGGCGTATGTCGTGGCCGCCATGTTCTTCATCGTCATCGTGAGTTTCGCGTTCCTGCGGATTACGCTAGGGCGCCAGGAGAACGCCCTACGCAACGCGGTGGCGGTGAACTCGCTGCAGCAGGGGGCCGCCACCGAGTGGTTCGCCGCTCTCGTAGGCGAGGCGCACGACCTGGTCACCGTGATCGACAAAGCCGGCCGGATCGTGTACCAAACCCCATCGCTGGAGGCGCGCTACGGCTATCAACAGGGCGCATTCGTGGGGCAACCTCTTGCTGAGGTCATCGACCGAAGTGCCGACGAGGTCGAATCGCTGCTCCTGCAGGTACTGCATCACCCTGAGGGTCTGGGAGCTTTCGACGTGGTGCTCAAGGATGCGGAAGGCAGGCTTCGGGACACCGAGACGGTGATCCGTCCACTGCGTGTGGATGGCAGCGAGGGTTTCGTGCTGACCACCCGGGATGTGACCGACCGACGCCTGCTGCGCGCCGAACTGGCCGAGACCGGTGTGCGCGATCAACTGACCGGTTTGAACAACCGGGAGGGTTTCATGGCGCGGCTGCGCCAACTCGTCGTGGCTGGTGGCTCGCAGTCGCTGGCAGTGCTTCTGCTTGATCTCGACTCGTTCCGGGGGATCAATGACAGCAGGGGTCACGGTGCCGGCGACAACCTCCTGCGGACCGTGGCGGTGGCCATCGACCGGCTCCCCGACACCGTCCAGGTGGCTGGACGCATGGGGGCCGATGAGTTCGGGCTGGTGATTGTGGGTGACCCGATCCAGCCCGAGATCGGTGCCATCGAGCGCTCACTTCGGGCCAATCTGCTGGGTCTGGTCATCGATGAGGGGCCGGCGGTGGACCTGGCCTTTCATTGCGGGTACGTCATCCGCTCGACCCGCAGCGATTCCGCGCCGGATCTCGTCGAGCGTGCGGACCTGGCGTTGAGTGCCGCACGCACCACCCGGACCCACGCACCGGTGGCCTACCAGGCGGGGATGCGGTCAGCACTGATCGCGCCACTGCGGTCCGAGGCCGATCTCCGGGAGGCGCTGGACGAGGAGCGGCTCTTGGTCCACTACCAACCCGTCATCGACCTCGCACGCGCGACGATCACCGGGGTGGAGGCGCTGGTCCGCCTGCGGAGCGCCTCAGGGGAGTTGGTGCCACCTCAGGCGTTCATCGCGCAGGCGGAGGAACTCGGGCTGATCGACCAGGTGGGATCGTACGTGATGGACACGGCCCTGCGTGATTGTGCCGTGATCGAGGAGACGGTGGGCAGGCGGCTGCGGGTCGCAGTGAACGTGTCGCCGCAGGAGATCGATGCGGACCTGCCCGGCCGTGTGGCTGAATCGATGGCCCGCAACGGCATCAAGGGCGATCGCGTGATGATCGAACTCACCGAGTCCGCGATAGTCAACCACGAGGACGCCGCTGTCGTGCTGGCCGACCTGCGCCGCCGAAGTGAAGATCGACAGGTCGTTCGTGAGCCAACTCGGAGGTTCGGACCGCTCGTTGGCGCTGGTGCGGGTGTTGCTGCAGATGAGTGCCACGCTCGGACTGTCCGTCACCGCCGAAGGGATCGAGACGGTCGAGCAGGCCGACATTCTGCGCGGTATGGGGTGCCCCGAAAGCGCAAGGATTCCTCTTCGCCCGGCCGATGCCGTTGTCGGATCTGCTGGCCAGCCTGCGACGGTGCGGCGGAGCCTTCCCGTGCCCGGACGTGTCCGCCATGCGTGTTGATCGGGCGTAGACACCGAAGGCTCAACAGGACTACGGTCGGAGCACTTGATCTCGGGAGGCGATCGTGTTCAGCAGAGTTGCGCGAGTCGGATTGGCCGGTGCCGTGAGCGCCGGGCTTCTGATGGGTGGTGGGGTGGCCCCCTCACAGGCCAAGACGGTCAAGGTCTGCGTCAAGAAGAAGTCGGGCGAGATGCGCCTGCTGAAGAAGAAGAAGTGCAAGAAGGGCTGGAAGAAGGTCACCTGGAACCAGAAGGGCGCCACCGGTCCACAGGGCGATCAGGGCGCGCAGGGCCCGAACCTGACGGTCAAGGACGGCACCGGAGCGGTCCTCGGCAAGTTCGTCGGTTTGTACCCGGCCGGGTTCACACTGATGTTCGTCGAGATCGCGGGTGGCATCTACCTCTATACCCCGAACGGCCAGGTCTTCCCGGCGCTGTCCGGCTCGCCGTCGTTCAAGACGAACACGTGCAACGGGACGGCGTACCTGCGGTCTTCATCACCTCAGACCACGCAGTTGTACACGGGGTCCGCAGGTGGCCCGTCGCGGATCCTCTACCGCGCCACGACGCCCGCGCCCGGACCGATCTCCGCATGGGAGATCACGACCAGCACAGAGGTCGTGAACCAGACGATGTACATCCTGAGCAACGCTGGCGTCTGTACCGCTGACGGCAATCACAACGGCACCATCGTCGCGTTGCAGTCCGTGACGCCGCCTGCAGACGTCCCCGGCCCGCTGACCATCAGTTGAAGGGCCGAGTGACGTGAAGAGGATCGTGACGATCGCATCGGTGGCGGCCCTGACCGCCGCCGGGATGTCGGTGGCGCAGCCGGCCACCGCCGCCAAGAAGTACACCGCCTGTGTGAAGAAGTCCACCGGTGAGATGCGGCTGCTGCTGGGCAAGAAGAAGAAGTGCAAGAAGGGCTGGAAGAAGACCTCATGGACGAAGGCCGGGCCCCGCGGCGGCAAGGGGGCTCATGGGGTCCCCGGCCAGGCCAACTCCATAGGCATCGTCGTGGACGCGAACGGGGCGCTGGTGGGGGAGACCATGTCCGTGTCGGCGCTGGGCCCCTTCCCGCTGTTCTCGATCCGGATCGACGGTGGGCTCTACACCTACCTCGGGAACGGCTGGCTCTATCCGCTGAACGCAACGCTGACGTACGACAACGCGGCGTGCACAGGGACGCCTTTCATCGGGTCCACCGATCCGGTCCAGAGCGCCTTCTACATCAACGATCCGGGATTCAGGTTCGTCTACCGTGCGTTGAGCCCCGCCCCAGGTCCGGCCGAGGCGTGGAAGGCGACCGGGCAGAAGGCCGCGGTGGTGGCACTGCCCACGTGGTACCGCAACGATACGGGTGTCTGCACCGCGGGGGCCGCACTCACCGGTGACCGCATCGAACTGACGCCGGTGACCGCCCCGCCGGACTATTCGGGTCCGCTGCGGCTGGTGTGAGCTGGGGGCTGGGACGTTGTTGGCGTCGGAGGCTAACCGACGTGCCGATGTCTGACGTGTTCTGTCCGGGCAGGTTGGTCACGGTGGCGGCTGGGCGGTGGCCGTCGCACATCCTGGTTAGAGATCGGCATCTTGGTTAGAGATACGGCACTCCGGTTAGTCGTATACGGCCGTGGGACTCTAACCAACCGGCCGCCGACTAACCAACCCGCCGATCTCTAACCGGACTGTCCCAGACAAATCGTGACGAGCCCTGCTACGTGCCCCAGATCGACGGCAACGTCGAACGTTTCCTGGCCAACCTCCCTGGACAGAGCCGCGAGGCCGACCGGGACCGCTGTGCCGTGCCTAGACCCCCATCTGTGGCGCGGGCTGGCCGGGAGGGATTACCGAGCGCTGCTGTGGCAGTGCTCCCTCGAGCAGCGCGTTCACCTCGCTTGCGAGATAGCGCCGGTGACCGCCGAGGGTCTTCACGCAGGAGAGTTTCCCGGCCTTCGCCCACCGGGTCACGGTCTTCGGGTCCACACGGAAGAGCGCTGCGACCTCAGAGGGGGTCAGTAGCTCCTCAGGGTTGCTCAGATTGGGACTCATCCATGCTCCAAATGTCCGAAACGACGGTCGAACTTGAGTCTCGCACCGATCCGGCACACGGGCAACTGCGTGACCGTTTGATCGGTTCCCGGGCGCTCGCCACGCGCGAAATCCGGGCAGGGGACGTGCGGACGCGGCGGGTCACGGGGTACTCTTTCTGTCGTGGGCTCGATGCCCAGCATGGAAAACTGTCAACTGACCTTCGGGACGGATCCCGGGCGAGGGGGTCGAGCCATATGGGGCGCGGCCGTGCAAAGGCCAAGCAGACCAAGGTTGCGCGCGAACTGAAGTACAACGCGCCACACACCGACCTTGCGGCTCTGCAAGCTGAACTGAGCGGGCAAGCGAAGTCCTCCCATGATGAGGACGACTTCGAGGCCAATACCGAGTACGACGAGTACTCGAATTACGACGAGGATGCCGACGCGGGTCGTTGACCGCTGTCCCTCACCATGTCCACCCAACCGGTGCAGACCGGGGCTGAAGTGTGTCCGGTTCACACGTCTGAGGGACACGCCCGGTCATTGTGACCCTTCTGTAACCGATTCTTGACCGCTTGTAATCGAGATCCGGAAAGAGATAGCCGATCCTATAGAGCGTGGTTATGAAAGCGCACCAGCTCAAGAACGGCGACACCATCTCCCTGGACGGCGACCACCTGGTGGTCTTCCACTTCGCGGAGGAACGGGGTCAGGTGATCCTGGACGTGGTCAGTGAGGTGTCCGCCCGCCGTTTCGAGTTGCACTACTCGCCGGACGCGCGCATCAGCGTCCTCTAGAACTGGAAGGTCATCCGTTTCGGGCCTTGCAGGGCCTTGTCGATGGTCGACCGCAGCGACTTCTCGTTCAGTGCACCCGCCTGTGAGTGCAGGACCGTGTTGTTCTTCAACACGACCAGTGTCGGAATGGCCGTCACCCCGAACGCCTGGGCCAGACCCGGGTTCGCATCCACATCCACTTTGCCGAAGATGACATCGCCGTAGTCGGCGGAGACCTTCGTGAACACCGGCGCGAAGGAACGGCAGGGTCCGCACCAGTCCGCCCAGAAGTCGATGACCACGGTCTTGCCGGCGGTCTCATCGGTGAAGTTGCTGTCGGTCAGTTCTCTGGTGGCCACGTAGGGTGCAACCTCCGTTGGCCCGTGGACATTCCGCCCGGGTCGGGCCTCTATCCTTGCCACGTGTCCCAGGCAGCGATCAGTTGTGGCTCGGCGCCCACCGCGCGAGCCGGCGCGGCGGTCCTCGCCGCCGGGGGCAACGCCGTCGATGCCGCGGTGGCGGCGGCGTTCGCCTCGACCGTGGCCGAACCCGGTGTCTCCAGTCTGGGCGGTGGGGGCTTCCTGCTGGTACGTGAGGCGGACGGCACACAGCAGGTCGTGGATTTCTTCACCACCGTGCCGTCCGGGCCCGCCGGGCAGCGCGAGACCGTCACGGTCGTGTACTCGGGTGCGACCCAGGACTTCCACGTGGGTAACGCCACGGTCGCAGTGCCTGGGTGTCTGGACGGCTTCCTGACCGCGCACCGGACATGGGGCCGTCTCCCCCTCGCGGATGTGGTCGGCCCGGCCATCTCGTACGCACACGACGGCGTCCTGCTCGACGCGCGGCAGGCCCATGCGATGGCTCTCATCGAGCCGGTACTGCTGCTCACCGAGGCGGCCCGGATGCGGATGGCGCCGGACGGCGTGCTGCTCGGCGACGGCGACCAGTACCGGGACACCGAGTTCGCGGTCCTGCTTCAGCGGGTCGCCGCGGGGGAGGTGCGTGGGATCGCCGACCTCACCGACGAGTTCGCGGCTTTGATGCCCGACGGCCCCGTGACCGCCGACGATCTGAGGGCGTTCGCGCCGGTGTCCCGGGACCCTCTCGTGGCACCCATCCGGTCGGGCAGTATCACCACCAACCCCTTGCCGTCGCTGGGCGGATCGATCGTCGCCCATGTGCTGCGTGACCTCGCCGACGAGTGTCATCCCGAGGCGCGGGCGATCGCCGAGGCCCTCGTCGAGACGACCGCATGGCTCAAGGCCCAGGTGAGCGGCCCGGTTGCCACCAACGGCACGACCCACATCAGCGTGGTCGACTCCGACGGGATGGTGGCCGCGCTCAGCGTGTCGAACGGCGTGGGTGGTGGGGTGTTCCTGCCGGGGACGGGCATCCACTTGAACAACATGATGGGCGAGGACGACCTGCATCCGGGTGGGCCGGAGGCGGCGGTTCCCGGTCAGCGCATCCGCTCCATGATGGCGCCGAGCATCGTGGACTACGACGGCGGGTCACTGGTCCTCGGCACCGGTGGTAGCGAACGCATCCGCAGTGCGTTGACCCGCGTCATCACGCTCATGCTCGGTGGGGATGCGGACCTCGCCGGTGCGGTGGAGGCCCCGCGGGTGCACGTGGACAACCAGGGTGTGATCCAGGTCGAACCGGGCCTGCCACTGGAACAGGTGGAGGCGCTGCGGGGTCTCGGTGAGGTCAGTCTGTGGCCCCAGCGACACTTCTACTTCGGTGGCGTCAACGCGGTGCATGTGAGCACTGGCGGCGTGACCACCGCGCACGCCGACCCCCGGCGCGGCGGTGCGGCGATCGTGGTCGGGTAGCAGGCCCGGGAGGTCCGGCGGCCCGCGGGCCATCCGGGAGCAGTGCGGCGATGCGTTAGCGTCCCGACGCAGCCGAAGTGCTCACGGATGCGCGAAGTGCTCACGGATGGGTGCGGGCTCCCCTACGTACGACGAGGCCGCCGATCGGTGACGGATCACCGAGTCGACGGCCTCGAACGCAGGGGAAGATCAGGCGCAGCCCCAGGGGCCCCACCCGGAACGCTTCCACAGCCGGTAGGCCATGTGGTCCTGGGCGAACTTGGGCGCCTGGTGCGCGTAGCGGGCGTACCGGCCGCCACCGACACCCAGCCAGGTGCCCGCGGCGAACTGGTAGGCGCCGTAGTACCCGTTACCGGTGTTGATGCCGTAGTTGCCGCCGGACTCGCACTGGCGGACGCGGCGCGGCATGGAGCCGTTCGCCCAGGCCTTGGCCGCGGCGATCTCCTTGAGCTGCTTCTTGCCCAGCTTGTAACGCTTCACGTACTTGACCTGGATCGGGTACGCCGCCTTCTTGCTCCGCGAGGCGCGGTCCTTGGTGCGGTCGGAGTCCTTGGTCGCCGCGGTCGGGGCGGCCATCGCCGGGGCGACGGTGGTGACACCGAAGCCAGCGATCGTGAGGGCGGCAACGGGCATGACGAGTGCTTTACGCAAAACAATTCCTTGGTCGGACGTCCCCTCACACGGTCGGTACTGCACCGCGGTCCATGGGGCGGTCATCGGGAACTGGCGGCTCCCGCAGCATCGGAGCAACTCCGACGCGACTCTTCGACCGTGACATACCCCGAGGGGGTCTTCAACCGACTGTGACGAATTACACCGGTGTCCACCCATGGGTTGTGACGAGGATCACGCTGAGCCGGAGCCCCACCTACGGATTCCGTAGGTGGAATCCCACTGGCGGGGTGTCTTAGGTCCCCCTTAGTGTCGACACCATGACAAATGCGATCGAGGCCGAGGGCCTGGTCAAGGTGTACCCGGCGCGGCGTGGCTCGACCGAGGTCAGGGCACTCGACGGCGTCGACCTGCAGGTCCCGCAAGGAACCGTGCTCGGCCTGCTCGGGCCCAACGGTGCGGGCAAGACCACGACCGTGCGCATTCTGACGACGTTGTTGCGCCCAGACGCGGGCCGGGCGACGGTGGCGGGGTACGACGTCGTGACCCAGTCGAACGAGGTGCGCGCCTCGATCGGGCTGTCCGGGCAGTACGCCGCGGTGGACGAGAACCTCACCGGTTGGGAGAACCTGTACATGTTCGGCCGGCTGTACGGGATGCCCAAGGCCGACGCCAAGATGCGCGCGAACGAGTTGCTGGAGCAGTTCACGCTCGCCGATGCGGGCGGCCGCACGATCAAGACCTACTCCGGAGGCATGCGCCGCCGACTCGACCTCGCGGCGGCGCTGATCGGCAAGCCCAACCTGCTGTTCCTGGACGAGCCGACCACCGGACTCGACCCGCGCAGCCGGCTCGGGATGTGGGATGTCATCCGCGGCCTTGTGCGCGAGGGGACGACCCTGCTACTCACCACCCAGTACCTCGAGGAGGCCGACGAACTCGCCGACACCATCGCCGTGGTCGACACCGGCAAGATCATCGCGCAAGGCACTGCGGACGAACTCAAGGCGCAGGTGGGCGGTGAGCGCATCGAGGTCGTGGTCAGGGATCGTGCGATGTTGCCTGCCGCCCGGGAACTGCTCGGATCCGCAGCGGCCGGTGAGGTCGAGTTCGACGAGCACACGCGGCGATTGACCGCAGCCTCCACCGGTGGCGCCCAGCAACTGGTCGCGATCGTGCAGGCGATGGGCGACGCCGGGATCGAGATCGACGACATCACCTTGCGCAGGCCGACGCTCGACGACGTCTTCCTGACGCTGACCGGACATCACACCGCCGACGAGACCGTGGAGGAGAACGTATGAGCGTCCAACAGAGCGGAGCCGTCTCCGACGCCATGGTGATCACGTGGCGGAACCTCAAGCGCATCCCCCGCATCCCGGAGTTGGCGATCTTCGCCATCCTGCAGTCGATCATGTTCGTGCTGCTGTTCGCGTTCGTGTTCGGCGGGGCGATCCCGTTGCCCGGTGGGGGCGACTACAAGGAATTCCTGATGCCGGGCATCTTCGCCCAGACCATCGCCTTCGCGTCGGCGACCACCGCCATCGGTATGACCGACGACATGGGCAAGGGGTTGATCGACCGCTTCCGTTCCCTGCCGATGTCCCGATCAGCGGTGCTGTCCGGACGCACGGTGGCCGACACCATCTACCAGGCCGGGATCCTCGTGGTCCTGATGCTGGCCGGCCTGGTTGTGGGCTGGCGGGTGCACAACGGCCTGGCGGAGTTCCTGCTGGCGGTTGCCCTGCTGCTGGGATTCGCGCACGTCATGGCCTGGCTGGGGATCTGGATCGGGCTGTCGGTGCCCAACACGGAAACGGCCCAGCAGCTGACATTCGTGACGATCTTCCCGCTGACGTTCATCTCGAACGTCTTCGTACCGCCAGCGTCACTGCCGGCGATCCTGCAGCCGATCGCGGAGTGGAACCCGGTGAGCACCCTGACCGCGGCGACCCGGGAACTGTTCGGCAACCCCAACCCCTACGTGGGCGACGGTATCCCCGGGCAGTACCCGATCCTGGTGACGCTGGCCTGGATGGTCGTGTTCCTTGTGATCTTCGCGCCGCTGGCGATCCGGAAGTACCGGAACACGAGCCGGTAGCGTACGGAACTGGTTGAGGGCTCGGTTGCGGCAACCAGTTCTGTACGCCAGGACCACCACAAAAGTGGCGAAACGCCTGGCAAAGCGTACGGAACTGGTTGCGAACGGCAGGGTCCCAACCAGTTCCGTACGGAACCTCAGCGCGACGACTGCGCCGGGATGTCCGGGGTCCTGCGGACGCGGCGCTCGGAGATCCACGCCAGCAACTGCTCGAGCGGCAGCGGCTTGGAGTAGTGGAAGCCCTGGGCGCGGTCGCAGCCGAGGCCGAGCAGGATCGTCACCTGCTCGCGGGCCTCGACCCCTTCGGCCACCGTTTGAAGGCCGAGGTCCTCGGCCAGTTGCACGATGGCCCGAACCAGTCGCGAACTCGTGCTGGTCTCGGACATGTCGGAGACGAAGCTCTGGTCGATCTTCAGCATGTCGCAGGGCAGCGCCACGATCTGCGACAGCGACGAGTACCCGGTGCCGAAGTCGTCGATGGCCACGAGACCGCCGAGATGACGGATCGTCTCGAGGGTGTTGCGCGCCAAGACCGGGTTCGACACCAGTGATGCCTCGGTCACCTCGACGATGATCCGCTGCGGCAGATCCAGGGCCCGCAGTTCGTCGGCGAGTGCCGGGTTGAGTTCGGACTGGCTGACGTTGATGTTGATCCGCACGTCGGGGCTTGTCACGGCTGCTATCGACGCCCAGTCCTCGGCGACCTGTTGACGCACGCGTCGATCGATGTCGCGGACCAGGCCGCTGTACTCCGCAGCGTCCATGAACTGGTCCGGGGTCACGATGGTGCCGTGACCAGTACGCAAGCGCGCCAGCGCCTCGACCGATCGGATGCTGCCGTCGCGCAGTGACACGATCGGCTGGTAGTAGACGACCACTCCGTCGTTGTTCAAGGCCTCGCGCACCCGCAGTTCGGCAGCCAGCCGAGTGACGAGGTCCTCGTTCATGCCGGGTCGGAAGCGCACGACCTGGGCCTGTCGGCTCTTGCGTGCCCGCCGCAACGCGATGTCGGCCTGCTCGACCAGTTGCGCAGGGTCCAACGGTTCGCCGACGGCAGCCACCGAGTAGCCCACCCGGAAGGACAGATCCACCTCCAGGTCGCTGGGCAGGATCAGGCCCGCGAACGACCGCTCGAGTTGATCGACCACCTGCTCGAGGGTCGGAGCCACGACAGTCGACGACATGAGCAGCCCGAAGGAGTCGCCTGCTATCCGGCATACGGCTGTCACCTCCGGTGGCAGCCCCTCGAACTGTCGAGCAACAACCTGCAGGATCTCGTCGCCGCCGGAGCGTCCGAGACTGTCGTTCCAGGCGCCGAAATCAGAAAGGTCCAGGACTGCGAACAGGACTTCGTGGTGCATCGAGACGGCTTGTGCCAGGGCCGCGGCGACCTCCGCTTCCATGGCCTCGGCGGTCAACAACCCCGTGAGGTCGTCGCGGCGGCTCGTGCGATCCAGGCTGCGCGCCAACCTCCGCGCGTCCGTGACGTCGGTACCGGTCACGACGAAGCCCTGGAAGTCCATGTCCCGCACCGGGCGCACATACACCTCGACCTCGCGCTGCCCGGCCGTCGCGCGCAGCAGCATCTCGTGCGGACCGGGTGGGATGGACTCGCTGGTGACGCCCGCGAGGATGATCTGGATGTCGTCGGCGGGGGGATCGATGACGAGATCGGAGAAGTACTCGACGTTGGCGAGGTCAGCCCGGGTGCGCGGCGATGTGAACACGATGTGAGCATCCGCGTCGAGGACCAGTACGTACTCCGCGCTGTCCTTCAGCAAGGCACCCACCCACCCACTGGTGGCGGAGTCGGACAGGGACTGGACCATGCCCTCGTACTGGGCGTCCCACATCCCGGTCAGCGAGGCCAGCCGGGCCACCCCGATCCCGGCCAGCATCGCGATCCACGCGATGGCACTGACGATCGCCAGGGTGACGCCGAGCTGACTGCTGGCATTGGCGATCAGAGCCAGTCCGGCGACCAGCAGCGAGACCATCGGGAACATCAGCGACAGGCCGTTGCGCCAGCGGATCTCGCGTTCGGTCTCCCGCTCCGCAGCGGCGCGGTGACCCAGCGCCACGAGCAGACCGGTGGCTAGTACGTACCCGATGATGGACGGCGTCACGCCGGTGACGCGATCCGGACCCAACTCGCCCGCGACGTCGCTGACCAGCCACAAGAGCACCCCGCCGATCAGCAGCAGCAACTGGGGCAGCGGTAGCGCGCCCATCCGCCTGCTGACCACCATCAGCACCACAACGATCCCGACGCCCAGGAACAGTGCCAACTGGTCGATCCGGACCCACACCTGGACCGCGGGGTCCACGGCCGGCTGCCACGTCGGCACGAGGACCAACTGCCAGATCACGGCAAGAGCGGCGATGGACACCACCGAGTCGATGGTGACAAGGAGGCGCTCGCGCTTCACCATTCCCTGCGGCCAGGCCAGCAGGATCGCTCCGATCCCGGCCACCGGCGTGGCGATGAGCAGCGGGATGCTCTCGATCCGCGGATCGAAGACGTCTTCCCTCCCGGCGGTCACGAGATAGCCGATGCTCTGGCCGAACAGCAGGAGGGCCGTGCCGAGTCCGGCCATCAGGAAGTACACCCGCCGCCGGGTCTCCCGCATGGACCGCTCCGTGGACGACCACGTGATCGTGATCCCCGCGAGCAGTCCGTAGGCGGCGGCCAGCAGGTGGGATTCGGTATGCCCGATGCCGTTGATCGCCCCGGCCGCCACCGCGGCGACCGCGCAGACCATGGCCGCGCTCAGCAGACCCCAGTGCGCCCAGCGGATCGCCGGTGCGGCGGGCTCCTGCGCGCGTGCGGCCGCGGCAGCCTCCATGGTTCGAATGTACGGCGCGCCCGGGGTCGGGTGCAGAACAAGAATCAGGGCGTAGCGGCGCTCCCGGACTGACCGAGCCGGGTGTTCAGGTAGTCGATGAGACGGGAGGACGGCTCATCCCCGGGCTGCTCGTCGAACTGGATGTTGACCGCGTCCTGCCCCCAGGAGTTGATGGTGTCGCGCAGTTGCCGCAGGGCCTTCTCGCCGGTCTTGGCGATGAGCCGCTTCTCGGCCCATTCGTGTTCGCGTCGGCGCAGGGCGGACTCGATCTGGTCACGCGCGTCGGTTGTCACCGGCAGCGCGTAGACCTTCTCGAGAGCCTCCGCGATGTCGATGCGGTAGTCGTGCGCCAGCAGCCGGAACTCCCCGGGCTTTGCGTCCATGCCGTTGAGCAGGTCGATCAGGGCGATCACGAAACTGATCACCGGCCGGAACAGGGTCTCCCGCGGGACCTTGG
>Ga0209607_1001452_pt1 | contig 19870 bp, 7 predicted proteins | sample AD_UKC117_MetaG_FD_184413 | JGI IMG/M metagenome (GOLD analysis project Ga0209607, IMG submission 184413) | Active sludge microbial communities of municipal wastewater-treating anaerobic digesters from Hong Kong - AD_UKC117_MetaG (SPAdes)... | ecosystem: Engineered > Bioreactor > Anaerobic >... | reverse complement strand
GCCCGATAATCAGGTGGTCATCATGGCCACCGGCTCCCAGGGTGAGCCATCGGCCGTGATGGGCCGATTAGCCAGCGGGCGGCACAATCGCTTCCGCATCCACGAAGGCGACACCGTTGTCTTCTCTGCCCACCCCATCCCCGGCAACGAAGAACTGGTCTTCCGCACCATCAATCGCCTGTACCAGCGCGGGGCCAACGTCCTCTACGAACGCATCGCCAACGTCCACGTTTCCGGCCACGCCAGCCAGGAAGAGATGAAACTGCTGATCAACCTGATCCGCCCCAAATTCCTGATTCCCATCCACGGCGAACTGCGCCACCTGAAGCAGCACGGGGAACTGGCCCGGCAGTTGGGCATCGCCGCGGAAAATATCGCCGTGGTGGAAAACGGCACGCCGCTGGAACTGGACGAAAACAGCCTGACCATTTGCCCGCGCCTGCCCGGCGGTTACGTGTTTGTTGACGGCGCGGCCGTGGGCGACACGGGCTGGTCGATTGTGCGCGAGCGGGAAAAATTGGCGGAGAACGGCTTTTTTATCGCTGTGGTGAAGACCAACGACCGCGGCGACCTCTTAGGCCAGCCGCAGTTTGTCTCGCATGGTTTTGCCAATCTGGATGACGAAGAGCTGGTGGACGGCGCGGTGGAAACCATTGCCCGGGTGGTGCGCCAGCACGCCGGCAATCCAGACGGCCTAACGGGCAAGCTGGAGAGCGCCCTGAGCCGTTATCTGTATGATGAAACCAGGAAACGGCCGTTCGTCGAAGTCGTTGTGCAATAAAGCCCGGACCCAAAGGGTTTTCTGAAACCCTTTGGGTCTACGGCGGCGGCATCGCGCAGCGAAAGCCCACGTTGGCCTGCGCCACCAGCGGGTCAAACGATCCCCGCGCCGATGTTTCCACCTCATCGGCCGTCGCCAGCCAGGAGCCGCCGCGCACCACTTTAAATTCCCCTTCCGGCGGACCAAACGGGTTGGTATCTTCGCCTTCGCGGTAGAAGCTAAAACCATACCAGTCGCGGATCCATTCCACCACGTTGCCGGCCATGTCATACGCGCCAATGGGCGAACGGCCGTCCGGGTAAGTGCCCACCGGCGCAGCATAGCGGAAGCCATCGTTGTAATTCGGGTCGCGGCTGCTGTGGGTGCAGTTGACATCGCAAAAATTTAGCCGGGCGCCGTCAAAAACGTCGCCCCAGGGAAAGCGATAGCGCACATTTTCCACTGCGTTATAACTGGCGGCCATCTCCCACTCCGCCTCCGAGGGGAGGCGCGCGCCGCGCCATTCGCAAAAGGTCTGCGCATCGTACCAGTTCACAAAAATGACCGGGTAATCGACAAACGCCTCGTTGCCGTAATAATTTTCGCTGGAAACGCGCGGCTCGCGGCACGCCCCGGCGTCCACACATTGGGCGTACTGCCCCACCGTCACTTCCGTTTCGTCGATGAAAAAGGCGTCGATCTGCACCAGGCGCGACGGCCGTTCGTCCCGTTCCCCCTCGTCATCCCCCATGCGAAACGTGCCCGCAGGCACATACAACATCCGCGAGCCGGTCTCCGTGGTGAACGGCTGCGGCGTCGGCGTGGACAGCTCCGTCGGGCGCGGCAGCGGCGAAGGCGTGGGGGCAATGGCCGTCAGGGCGGCCACCACCGCCGATTCAATCGTGGCCGTCGCTTCCGCCTCGCCAATCGTGTCGTCGGCGGCGTTGAGGTTAACCAGGCTCACCGTCACCCCCAGGGCCACGACGATGAGCAGCAGCGCCAGCAGCGCCCAGGTCGTGCGCCGCTCGATCTGCCGGCGACGGCGCGGCGGCGCGGGGCGCAGCGCCGGGGCCAGCCGCTGCGGATCGGGGGTTCGGCGCAGGTCGCTAATTTCCGGGGCCGGATGGCCGGACGGCCGTTCCAGCGCGCGGGCAAAGTCAACGGCCGTCTCATAGCGCACGTCCGGGCGCAAGGACATGGCCCGGTTAGCCACAATGGAAAGGTACGGTTCTACGTTGGGGTTCACCTCGCGCGCCGGTTTCAAATCTTCCAGGCCGCTCTCGCGGCTGAGGGCGTTGGGCGGCGGCGCGCCGGTCAGCAGCGTGTAGAGCGTTGCGCCCAGGCTGTAAATGTCGCTAGCCGGGGTCACTGCCTGGCGCGCCTGCTGCTCCGGCGCGCCATAGCCAGGCGCGTGCGGGCGCACGCCCAGCCCCGGCAGGCCGCTGTCCACCAGGAATACCTCGCCGGCCGGCGTCAGGCGCACATTGGCCGGTTTGAGGTCCAGGTGGAGCTGACCCTTCTCGTGCAAATAGGTCAGCGGCTTGCAAACCGCTTGCAGCCAGGCAATCACCAGGTCGGAGGGCAGCGGGCCGTATTCGGCCAGCAGGCTTTGCAGGTCAATCCCATCGACGTAGGCGCTGACCAGGTATTGGCCCACTTCTTCCAGGGCGAAATGGTCCAAAACGGCCGTCAACTGCGGATGGTGCAGGTCACTCAGGCGGCGCGCTTCCGCCCGGAATAATTTTTGCGTTTCGACGGCCGGATCCAGGTATTCTTTGATGGCCACGTCGCGCCCATCGATGATGTCGCGCGCCCGATACGTGCAGCCAGACGTCCCCGCCGCCAACAAATGGACGATGCGGTAGCGCGTATTGAGAATTTCACCAGGTAACAAAGGCATAAGCATCCAATCAACGTCTAAAAAAGAACCGGTCTTTGGGATTTCATGGGGGTTAGTCTGATGCGTGATCCGCGATGCGTAAAACCTCTCTGGCCACGCATCACGCTTCACGCATCAAGGGCTGTCAACCCCTGAGTTCCTGAAGGGCCAAAAGATTCAGGTTCCGAAGCGTACCATGACTTCTTCTAATTTGGCTACCGAACCCACCATGGTGATCCGATCTCCTAATTCTAGCCGGGTGTAGCCACGGGAAATGATCGTCTCGCCGTTGCGCTGCACGGACAGCACCAGGATGTCCAGCGGCAGGCGCAGGTCGCGCAGGGTCAGGCCGTGCAAATCGGGGTTGCGCAGTTCCACGTCGACTACGTCCTGGGCCGTGCGCATGCCCAGCAGCATGGATGTGCCGACAGGCGCGCGCACAAAATGATCCAGCAGGCTGACAACGGCCGTTTGCGGCTCCACCACCGACACGCCCAGCTTATAAAATCGCTCAAATTTCGTCCGATCCAGCAAGTAAGCCACCATCGTCGGCGTGCCAAAATGTTCATAGGCCAGTTCGCAAATCTGGTAATTCAGCTCATCCGACTGCATCGCCACGATGGCGTCGGCCTGGGCCATGCCCAGGTCGCGCAAGGCATCCACGCTCAATTCCGCCAGGTAAGCCACCGTCACATCCGGCGTTTCCAGACCCTCGATTTCGGCCGGTTCCAGGCAGACCACTTTCACCTGCCAGCCGTGATGGTTCAGTTGCCGGGCCAATAACACCGCGTCGGGCCGCAAGCCAAAGATCAGCGCGTCGCGCACCCCGTCAAACGTTGGCGTCTCGTGGCGGGGATGCGCCTCGCCGCTGCGTACGATGGCCCATTTGAACAGCGGCGGCCCCACCAACTGGCTGACGACAATGACGGCAATGATCACCGTGGCAAATTCAATGCCAAATTCGGGGAAAATGTCGGCGGCTTCTTTAGCCAGACCTAACCCCACTCCGGCCATCGTTACGTAGGTCATCCAGCTCAGGCGGTTGTGCTTCATCGGATCGCCAGCGGCCATCCCGCCGGCCATTGAACCGAGGAAAATGCCCACCAGCCGGATGACAAACAGGGCCAGGGCCGCCACCCAGGCCGCCGACAGCACGTCCAGGGCCAGCGACGCGCCGGTCAGGGTGAAAAACAGCACGTAGGTGGGCGGGCCGACGTCATGGATGATGCGCAAAAATTCGGCGCGGTAGGCAGTGTAATTGGTCACCCAAAAGCTGGCGATGAGGCAGATGAGCAGCGGCTCCAGCAGGATTTCGAAGGGCAGGTAAACGGCCGTTGCCTCGCGCAGCCCAACCGCCAGCACAAACGTGCCCAACCCTGCCCCCAACAACAAGGCGATTTTCACCGCCGGGCGCAGTTTGCGCGCCAAAATCCAGGCCAGCAGCCAGCCCAGCGCCAGCCCGCTCAGCCCGGTCAGCAGCAGTTCCCCGGCCAACAGTAGCAAAAACGTCAGGTTCAATCCCAACCGCGTCAGCAGCGCGTCGGCCACCTCCAGGCTGATGGCAAACAGGATGATAACCACCACGTCGATGACCATTGTCACGCCCAGGACGGTCTTGGAGAAGGGGCCTTTGGCGCGCAGCTCGTTGACGATGGCAATGGCCGACGAGGGTGAACGGGCCACCAGGATAGCGCCCATCATGAAGGCCACGCCCAGACGACCCAGGGCGTCCATTTTTTGCATGAAGGGGATGTAATCGGCCAGCAGCAAGACAACGGCCGTGCCCAGCGCCGGCACCACAATCACGTTGCCCAAAACCACCCGGGTAATGCTGCGCAGCGTGCTGCGCATCTCCTCCAGGTACAGTTCGCTGCCGGCGGCAAAGGCAATCACCGCCAGCGACATCTGGTCGACCAGGCGCAAATGTTCCAACGCCTCGGCCGGAATCAAATTCAGGACGTATGGACCGGCGGCCACTCCCGCCAGCAAAAAGCCGCTGATCAGGGGCAAATGGGCTTTAGCCGCCAGAAAATCGCCGATTTGCCGGGCTGCCAGGGCAATGACGATAAAACCGGCCACAAATATGAACAGCTCGCGGTAAGTTGCCATCGTGTTACGTATGCGCCGCCCAGCGGCCAGCCGCTCCGATCATGGCTGCCGCACAATCACGGACCGGAAAAAGCGCTCCTGAAATTCGACCAGGGCGCGAATCTGGTCGTCGGTGTATTCACGGCCGTCGGGGACCAGGATGAGTTTGTCGTCGTGGTCATCGAGGCGATGGATCACGGCCGTACACCGCCCCGTAAATTGCGCCACCGGGGCAAACACGCCCAGCACATAAGCGTCCAGCTCTTCGCCGTCCGGGGCTAACACCCCAGGCACACAGCCATAATTCAGCGGGTACAAAAAGCCATGCGCCGGATGGCGGCTGCCCATCGGCCGGTCGATATGCACAGTCACCACCTGGCCGATGAAGGCCTGGGCGGAAGGAGGTGGCGAGGGGGTCATAAACGGCCGTTGACTTCCATAAACCGCAGAAGCTTCGTCGGGTGCTCCTCCGTCCCGCCAATCGCCGAGATCATCTCCGCCTCGATGTGGACTGCCGGCGCGGGCGCGGCGGCCAAAGCAAAGCGCTGCAGCATGGCAAAATCGCTGGGAATGATCGCCTGCCGGTCGTGAAGCTGCCCAATTTCCGCCGGGGTAAACCAGGCCACCGCGCCCTCTTGCTGCTCGGTGGCCACACCGCCGGGGGCCGACAATTCACACACCAGCAGCAAGAAATGCGCCCCGGGCATGCTCTGGCTGGGCGGTGCGACCCGCTCGCTGACCACGCCGCGCAGCGCCACGAAGCTGGCTTGCAACCCGGTTTCTTCATGAACTTCGCGCAAAACGGCCGTATCCAACGTCTCCCCAAAATCCCACTTCCCGCCCACCAGCGCCCACTGGCCGCCATACGTCTTGCCATTGCGCCGAATAAGGAGGTACTGGTGCTCCCCGCCGCCGCGCTCACGCCGGATCAAGGCAATCACAATGGGGGCCGGGAACGTTTGCTGCCGCCAGCGCTGCGCGACGGGTAAATCTGGCAAAGAATCAAACATAATTTTCTCCCTGGCGGCTATTTTCGCCTTCCAGAAGTTTACCGGATGATATAATTGGCGGCGAATGAATCCGATTGGTACCCATGGAGATAACCACATGACCTCTGACATGCACAAATTTAGCCAGGCGCTTTGGCGCATTTACAACCGGCCGGACCGCCCCACCCCCTGGGCCTACGGCGGCAACCTGCCCTGGAACGACCCCCAATTTTCCGAACGGATGCTGCGCGAGCATTTAGACCAGAGCCACGGCGCAGCTTCCCGCCGCACGCCGGAGCGCCACATCCAGTTAGATTGGCTCTGGGCGGCGTTGAATCTGCACCCCGGCGACCACATTCTGGACATGACGTGCGGTCCCGGCTTGTATGCTGTGGACCTGGCCAAACGCGGCTGCCGCGTCACCGGGGTGGATTTTGGTCCGGCGTCGATTGCCTATGCGCGGGAGCTGGCAGCCGTGGAGGGCGTAGCCGACCGCTGCACCTTTATCGAGCAAGACGTGCGCCAGTTTGCCCCAGAAGCCGGGCAGTACGACGCGGCCCTGTTTTTGTATGGCCAGTTGTCGGTCTTTACGCCGGCGGAAACGGCCGTGCTCCTGCAAACCATCTCCCGGGCGCTCAAACCGGGCGGCAAGCTGGCGGTGGAATTGTTGGACGCGGAACGCCTGGACAAGAAGAACAACACCTGGTGGTTTACTGACGACCAGGGTTTATGGGGGGATGCGCCCTTTTTGCATCTGGGCGAGCGCATCTGGTATGAGGAGGAGCAGTTGGTGCTGGAGCGCTTCCAGACGCTGCATCTGGAAACCGGCAAACTGGACGAAGTACAACTTTGTGATCAGGCGTATTCGGCGGAAAAGATGACGGCCGTTATGCGCGCTGCCGGGTTTACGGCCGTTTCCACCCACCCGGCCTGGGCCAACCTCCCCCTCTACGACGCCGGCGAGTGGATCGTCTACATCGCCACAAACTAAATCTGGCCCGGCCCACCGCCAGCCTTTAGCTGTCGCGGCGCAGGCTGGCGATAAAGCCTACCATCAGGCCGGCGGCCAATCCCAGCAGGCCAAAGCCCACCTGCTTGGCCCGCTGGCGCAGCGGCGAATCGCCCGGCCGCATGTCGTAGGCAAATTCATAGTCGGGCGGCGGCAGCTCCGGCAGCGGCTCCGGTTCCGGGTCGTCCATTCGCTGCCGCCGCACGGCGACGGCATTTTCCGAAGGCATCACCTTGGAGCCATAGCGGTTGGCAAAGACCTGGGTAAATTCCGCGCCAAAGAAAAATATCTGCGCCGAATAATACACCCACAACAGCATCACAATCAGCGAACCGGCCGCCCCGTAGGCCGAAGCCACACTGGTATACCGCAGATAGATGCTGATCAGGAAATTGCCAAAAGCGAAGAGAACGGCCGTTACCACCGCCCCCAGCCACACGTCCCGCCAGGCCACCTTCGCATCCGGCAAAGACTTAAAAATAACGGCAAACGAAACAGCCGGCATCAGCACCGCCAGCAAAAAGCTGGTCACACTGCTTTCCGTGAACGTCGTAAAGGCTGGGAAATAGTCGGCAACGAGGCCGTTGACCACCGAAAGGATGGTGTTAAACAGCACCGTCACAATCAGCAGGAACCCAATCCCCAGCACCAACACAAACGCCAGCAGCCGCGTCTGAATAAAATACATCACGCCGCTCAGCCCGGTGGGCAGCTCTGGTTCCACCCCCCAGATGGTATTTAAGGCCCGCTTGAGATGGTTAAAAATGCCGGTCGCGCCCCAGATGACGATGCCTGTGCTGACCACCGAGGCCAGCAGGCTGGACGAGTTTTGCAGCGCCGACGATTGGAGGATGTCGCCCACGATTTTGGCGACGTCCGGCCCCAAGTTTTGCGTGGCAAAGTTGAGAATGACCTGCTGCACGTTGGCCTGCTGCAAAACCCGGTTGGCAATCGCCACCACCAGCACCAGCAGCGGTGCCAGGGAAAACATGGTGTAATAGGCCAGCGCCGCCGCAAAGATGGAGGCTTTATCCTCGCCCCACTTCATGCCCGCATCGCGGATTAACTCAAATACCGCCTTAATAACCTTCATCCTTCTTTCATCCTAACTGGCTCATGACTCGCGCCAGGTCTTCGATCAAATCCTGGGCATTTTCGATGCCCACAGACAGCCGCACCAGCCCCGGGTCTACGGCCAGCGGCGAATCGGCGACCGAGGCGTGGGTCATAGGGGCGGGCAGTTCGATGAGGGATTCGACGCCGCCCAACGACTCGGCCAGGGTGAAGAGGCGCGTTTCCCGCGCTACGATGCGTGCGGCCGCTTCGCCGCCGTGCAAAATAAAGGAGATCATACCGCCCGGACCGCTCATTTGCCGCCGCGCCAGGTCGTGCTGGGGATGGCTGTCCAGGCCGGGATAGATGACCTGGGAAACGGCCGTATGGTCACTCAAATATTGGGCTACCAACGTCGCATTGCGGCAGTGGGCGGCCATGCGCAGCGGCAGGGTCTTCAGGCCGCGCAGGGTCAGGAAGCAGTCCATTGGCCCGGGCACGGCGCCGACAGCGTTTTGCAGGAATTTCAGGCGAGCATACGCCTCATCGTCGTTCAGCACAATCGCCCCGCCCACCACGTCGGAGTGGCCGCCGATGTATTTGGTGGTGGAATGGACCACAAAATCGGCGCCGAGGGTTAACGGCCGTTGCAGCACCGGCGAGGCAAACGTATTGTCCACCGCCAGCCAGGCGCCGTGGGCGTGAGCCAGTTCCGCCGCCGCGGCAATGTCCGCCAGCCGCAGCATGGGGTTGGTCGGCGTTTCCAGCCAGACCAGCCGCGTGTTGGGCCGCAGCGCCGCCGCAAACCCACCGCTGTCGGCCGCATCCACAAAGCTAAATTCCAGGCCGTAGCCGGTGAGAATCTTGTCGAACAGGCGGAAGGTGCCGCCGTACACGTCGTTGCCGCAGAGCACGTGCTCGCCGGGCTTCACCAGCCGCAGCAAGGTGTCGATGGCCGCCATGCCGGAGGCGAACGCCAGAGCGTAGCGCCCGCCTTCCAACGCTGCCAGCGCCTGTTGCAAAGCGGTGCGCGTCGGGTTGTCGGTGCGGGAGTATTCGTAGCCTTTATGGACGGCCACGTCTGCCTGGGCATAGGTAGACGTCTGGTAGATGGGGGTCATCACCGCCCCGCTCAGCGGGTCTAGCTCCACCCCGGCGTGCACGGCCAGGGTCTCCAGGTGCAGGTTGGCGCTTGGTTCAGGCTTTTGGGTCACACTCATCACCTCCTAGGGAAATTCGCTGATGATTGTAACAGACCTGGCCGGTTTTTTGTAACCGTGCCCTTGAGTTTCCAGAAGGTAACCATGTAGAACAAGTCGGCGGTTTTCAGATTGGACCAATCTCGCGAGTTCAAGTTCAACGGTTACCTGGTGGATCAGGCAAGGGCGTGAAGCAGGTTGATCGAAAAGATCAGCCTGGGTTTTCGGAAAGATCAGCCTGGGTTTTTCGGAAAGATCAGCTTGATCTTTCGGAAAGATCAGCTTGATCTCTCTCGGAGATCAGGTTGATCTCGCTCAAAGATCAGGTTGATCTTGCTCGGAGATCAGGTTGATCTTGCTTGGAGATCAGCTTGATCTTGCTTGGAGATCAGCTTGATCTTGCTTGGAGATCAGGTTGATCTTGCTCGGAGATCAACCTGATCTTTTCAAAAAGTTGCAGCCGTGGTTTCTTACTAACCTGGTGAGGCGTGAGGCGTGATGCGTAATTGGGGCCATCACGCATCACGCCTCATTTCTTGCACCTTACGGCCGTATCAACCTCACATGACTATGACCCCTTAAAGATCATCGGAATCATGATCCGGTAGCCGGTTTGGGCCACGACCAGAGTGGCCTGGGCGCTGTCGGCGGCGGAACTGGTCTGGGACACGGCCGTTCCCGTCAGCGTATACGTCCCTGGCCCGGTCGCCTGCACCGTCACCGGCAGGCGGGCGGCGCTGCCCGGCGGCAGCACAAGCCGCGCCGTGGAGACGTGGCTGGCGGCGTTGGGCACACTCGTGGCCACGTCGAACCAGGTACTCACGTTGCCGGTGTTGGTCACCACCAGGGTGAACTGGGCCGTCAGGGTCTCCGTCACCGTTTGCGCCGCCGGTTCCCACTGCACCGCCACGCTCTCAAAGCCGGTCACCGCCACCGTGGTTGTGTCTGCGCCGGTGATGCGCGCATCGGAGCGCAGCACGGCCGACACATTCACCTGGTAGGTTTGCGGCAGCAGCGTGTCCAGGTTGTCGGCCGTGAGCTGCACGGTCTGCGACGCGCCCGGACTCAGGGTCACAGCGTCAGTGGACAGCGAACCGGCCAGGGCCATCACCCCGGCGGCTTGCAGGTCGTAGGTGCCCTGCCCGGAGCCGGTGTTGGTGATGCGCACGTTCCACACGGCCGTGCCGCGTGGATCGATGCTCGCCGGGCCGCTGATGAATTCCACCTGCACGCCGCGATTGAGCACCTGGGCGACGGCCGTGTCGCTGCCCGCCGCCGCCGCGCTGCTCTGGGCTACGGCCGTCACGGTCACGTCCTGGTTGCCCACGGCCGCGCCCACGTCCGGCGTCACGAACAGGCTGAGTTCGGCGCTGTTGAAGATGTCGGGCGGCAGGCTGACGCTGTCGACCACCGCGCCGTTTTGCTGCAAGACGGCCGTCCAACCCGCCGGTACGTCCACGTTCAGGTCAAAGGTTTCGTAGGTGTCGCTCAGATTGGTCACCGTCAGGGTGTAAGCGCCCGTGCTGCCCGGCCCCAACACCAGCGGGTCCGGCGACAGGCTGACGCCTGCTTGCGGCACGGCCAACACCTCCAGCACGCCGTCGGCGCTGGCGGCTGCCCCGCCCGGCGCAGCGGCGGTGACGGTGAACGGCTGCGGCCCAACGGTGGTGGAAGTGAGGGTGATCACGGCCGTTCCCGTCCCATTGCCCGCCACCGTCAGATTCGCGGGCGCGTCGATGGTCATCTCGCCGACGGCCGTCAGCGCGTAGGTGCGCGCCACGCTTTCCTGATTGCTCAGCGTCAGGACGTAAGCGACCGGCACGCCGGGCAGGGTTGTCTGGCCGGCCGGATCGAGCGCCGCGTCCAACCCGTCAAACACGGTCAAGGTCGCGCCCAGATTCTCCTCACCGCCGCCGCTGCTGATATCCACCCACAGTGGCAGGTCGCCGACGGCCGTATTGCCGGGCACAGTCACGGTCACCGTGACGACCACCGTTTCGCCGGCGCCCACCGGCACGCTGGCCGGGTAATCGAGCCAGTCGGCAGGCAGGCCGCCAACGTTCAGCGTGAAGGTGTCGGCGGCGCCGCCGGGATTGGTGAGGGTGAGGGTGAAAACGGCCGTGCCGCCCGCCGCCACGCTCGCTTCCGCCGGGGAGAGTGCGCCCAGGTGGGCAGCCGTCACGTATAGCGGCGGCAGGGTGATGAGGTTGCTGCCGCTGGGCAAGGTGTAGGAAACGGCCGTGCCCTGGGCCACCAGGCGCGTTTCGCCCGGCTGCATGTCGGCCAGTTCGCTGGCAAAGGTGCGCGTGACCACCGGTTGCGCCCAGGTCTGGGTGTAGTCCCAACGGTAATCGGGATCGGCGGCAACGTCCGGCGGGATTGAGAAGGTATCGGTCAGCACGCTCACGCCCTCAATGCCCACCGTGTGGGTCACGGTCACGTCGTAGACGGGCAGCGCCGCCGCCTGCGGCCACTGCGTGCGGTAGGTGTTGTGCACCACCCAACTGTCAGATTCCGCTTCGGGGATGCTCAGGTCGTCGTTGACGTTGGTGATGTGGTAGCTGTGCTGGTTCCATAACGGCCGTGCCTCGCCCCACACACCATCCTGCCCAAAGACCACGAGGCCGCGAATGGTGGGCACGACCACTTCCGCGTAGCCATCCCCGTCCACGTCCACAAACAGCGGGTAATCCGTGCCGGTAGCCGAGTTGGCCAGCGGCTCGTTGAAGAGGACCGCGCCATCCGCGCCGTCGTAGATGGTGAAGCCCTGCTCCTTGCCGTTCCAGGCCACCTCATACGCGCCGTCGCCGTTAAGGTCCAGGGCGGCGGCGTTATTGGCCGAGGAGCTGTCCTCGGCGATGGCGCTCCACAGCACGGAGCCGTCCGGGTTGAGGGCGTACAACATGCCAAAGCGATTGGTCTCGAATTCATAACGCATGCCCGTGAGGATGTTCACCGCGCCGTCCCCGTCCAAATCGGCCACGGAGACGCCGCCGGGATTGCCGGGGTCGAGCGGTGTGGTCCACAGCGGCACGCCGTCCGCGCCGTTCAGCGCGGTCAAGGCGCCATAGTGCGAGACCAGCACTTCGGGCGCGCCGTCGCCGTCGATGTCGGCCACGGCCGGCGCGCCAAAGGTTCCGGCCATGGAGGAGGTGAGAACGGCCGTCCACAGCAGCTGCGGCGTACCGGCGTTGTAATCATAAACCAGCACGCTGTCGTCCCAGCCGGTGAGAATGATGTCCTGGAAGCCGTCATTGTTCAGGTCGGCCAGGACGGGCGGGTTGGCGTGGGGCGCGTAGGTGGTGGACCAGGCCAGCGTGCCGTCATGCTCGCGCACCTCGAAGGTGTTGCCCAGGTTGACGACGATTTCCGGTTCGGGGTCCAGGTCGAGATTGGCCACGGCCGGCGCGGTCAGCGTCTCAAAGATGCTGGCCGTAGGCACGGTCCAGTAGGTGCTGCCGTCGGCGTGGAAGGCCCACAGCGCGCTCCCGGCGGCCACGATGACCTCCGCGCCCGGCTGCCCGTCCAATTCGGCGATGGCCGGGGAGCTGACCCAGGTGCGGTATACGCCGCCGCCAAAGTCGTGGCTCCAGAGGATGGGGTCGCCGTCGCCGGTATCCGCGCCGTCGCCGCGGAAGACGAACAGCGTGCCAAAGTTGATCGTGTCATCGGCGGTGACCACGATTTCGACACGGCTGTCACCGTCCAAATCGCCCGCCGTCATGCCGGCGCCGATGCCATAGGTGCCGAAGAAGGGCGCGCCGTTACCGGCGGGGGTATTGTCCCACCATTCGGCAATGGGCAGATAAGGCACAGGCTGCGCCGGGTTGGACTGGAAGGCGTCCACGCGCATCGTCGTGCCGTTGCTGATGCGGGCGACGTGCGGCCCCGGCCCCAGGCCGGTGTAATGGTAAGCCAGCGGCTGTTCGCTGTAGGGGTATTGGAAATCGGCCGTTTCCACGTACACACCGTCGATGTACACTTCCATCGAGCTGATGTTGCTGCGGGTGACGCCGAACAGGGTGAAGGCGTCGCCGGTGAAGGGGAACCAGACGTTGGAGTCCGCGTAGTAGAGGCTGGGCACGACCATGTCGCCGTCGATGGCGTTGGGGTTGGCCGCGTCTTCGAGGTTGGATGTGTAGTGGAGACGGCCGTTATCCACCGCCCGCGTCACATTCAACAGCTCATCAGACATAGGCTGGCCGTCCCACACGTCGAAGTAGTCGAAATAGACCGTGCCGGCGGCCACGCTGACGGAGATGGTGTGCGTGCCGGTAATCAGGTCGCCGAACTGGAAGGAGCGCACGTCCTCGGTGGGGTTGTTGAGGTCCAGCACACCCTGGCTCACGCCGTCGATGAAGATTTCCGCCTGGCTGACCACATTGCGCACGCGGAAGCCGACGGCGGCCCAACGGCCGTCAAACGTCAGACTGACCGTATCGCCCACGCCGCCGGAAGCCACATGCCAGCCGCCGCTCACCGTCGTCATGGTCTTGTTCACCGCCCACGACTGCGGCCGGGTGCGCCAATCATACACACCGTTGTACAGCAAGATCGGGTCATCCTCTTCGTAGCGCACAATGCCGGTATAGGTTGGCGGCGTGTGGAAGGGGGCCACGCCGGGCACGATGAAGGCGTCGGCCGTGAGGTAGGCGCGGTTGTAGCGCACCTGCATCAGGTGCGGCCCCGCGCCCAGGCCGTTGAAGGAGATAGGACGGGTGATAGGCGTGCCGCTGTATACGTTGAACTGGCCCTGGTTGACGCCGTCGATGCTGATTTCCACGTGGTCGCTGTTGATGTTGGCCAGCCCGAGGAAGGTCACGCTGTCGCCGGTGAAGGGGAACCAGACGGTGCTTTCGTGCTGGAAGGCGCTGCGGATGTAGCTGCCGCCGCTGGCCGCCGTGTCGGTGTAAACGTCCCAATCGTCGTAATCGTCGGCGCGATAGACCAGGGGGTGGGTTTCTTCGTAGGTGCCGGCGGGCAAGGGGTCGCCGCTCCAGACGTCGAAGTAATCGACTATCATCCAGCGGCCGGAGGAATTGGGGTGCTGGCTGGTGAGCAGGGTGACGGAGATGGTGTGGGTGGTGTCGGGCAGGTTGTTGAAGGTAACGGCCGTTACGTCATCGTCGCGGCTGTACAATTCCACCATCCCCTGGCTGACGCCGTCCAGGAACACCTCCGCCTGCCCGCCGCGGAAATTAGTGGCAAAACCGGCCGTCACCCAGGTGCCGCTAAAGTCCAGGCTGACCCAATCGCCGGGCGTGGTGGTGATGATGTACTGGCCGTCGCTGGCGCGGAAGACCTCGTCGGTGCGGTCCCAGGTAGCCGGGGCGACGTCGTAGGGCAGGCCGTTGTAGCGCACGGCCGTGTCATCCTCCTCCAGCCGCGTGAACACCTGGGCCGCCGGGGGCGGCGTCTGCGGCGTGATGGCCGGGGTGATGAAGGCGTCGAGCGTCGGCTCGTTGCGGTAATCGCGGATTTTCAGCATGTGCAGCCCCGCGCCCAGCCCTTCGAAGGAGTACGTGATGGTGGGCGCGACGCCGGTGAAGATGTCGTAGTGGCCCTGGAACTCCTCGTCGATGTAGATGCTGACCTCGTCGGAGCGGAAGTAGTCGAACGCCTGGTAGGTGACGCTGTCGCCGGTGAAGGGGAACCAGACGGTCGGCTCGCCGCTGCCGGTTTCGATGTACTGGCCGCCGCTGGCGTCGGCGTTGGCGACGGCGTCCCAACCACCACTGCGCAGGACACGGCCGTCTAACTCCTCAAACGTGCCAGCCGGCAAAGCGCTGCCATCCCACACGTCGATGTAATCCAGGTACACATTCTGGCTGTTCGCCAGCGGATTGGCCGTGCCCAGCACCGTCACCGAGAGGGTGTGCGGGCCGGGGGTCAGGTCGTAGCTGAAGCTGATCACGTCATCTTCGTTGCTGTACAGGTCCACCACGCCCTGGCTCAGGCCGTCCAGGAAGATTTCGGCCTGCCCGCTGTTGGCGTTGGTGAAGAAGCCCACACTGGCCCAGGTCCCGTCGACGGTGAAGCTGGCGGTGTCGCCGGCCGTGCGCGAATAGATGACCTGGCCGCCGCTGGCCTCGCTGGTCAGAACGGAAGCGTCGCGGGTCCAGGTGCGCGCCGTGAGGGTATAAGGCAGCCCGTTAAAGAGGAAGCCGTCATGGTCTTCTTCGTAGCGGGCGAAGCTGCCGGGGGTGGGCGGCGTGTAGAAGGGGGCCGCACCAGGAGTGATGAAGGCGTCTACGGCCGTGCTGCCGCGATAATTGCTCACTTGCAGGACGTGCGGCCCTGCGCCCAAACCATCAAAGGAGAAGGTGCGGGTGACGGACACCAGCGGATTGTACAGATCAACCGTGGCGCGATAGACGCCATCAATGAACAGGTAGGTCAGGCCGCCATTCGGGTTGGCCAATGCCTGATAGGTAACAGAATCGCCGGTGAAGGGGAACCAGGCGGCGGCGTTGTTGCTGCGCATGTAGCTACCGCCGCTGGCGTTGGCGTCGTTCAGGCTGGACCAGCCGGTGCTTTTGAAGATGCGGGCATCGCTCTGCTCGACCAGGCCGTCGGCGTAGCTGCCGCCGTTGTACACGTCCAGATAGTCCAGGTGCACAAAGTCGCTGCCTGAGAGCGGGTTGGCCGTGCCCAGGGCGGTCACGGTGACGGTATGGCTGCCGGCGCTCAAGCCATCATAGACAAAGCTGATGGGCGTGATGTCGCGGCGGTAGAGGTCGACCACGCCCTGGCTGACGCCGTCGATGAGGATTTCCGCCTGGCCGCTGTTGCTGTCGGCCAGGAAGCCGAGGTGAACCCACGTACCGGTGACGGTGAACACGGCCGTTTCCCCCGCCGCATCTGCCCGCAGGTACGTGCCATTACTCGCCTGCGCATACCCCACGTTCACCCACGTCCCGGTCAACGCCGCCTCATCCTGCTCGTAGCGCAGAATGACGGTGCCGGTGATGGTGGCGGGGGACAGGAGACTGGAGACTGGAGACTGATCGTCGGTGGTGAGAGGCAATGCATCGCTCAAAGAAGGCTGCGGGTCGCCGGCAGCGGGTTGCGGGTCGCTCACCTCTTGACTCTCAACTATCAACTCCCCACTCTCAACTTTCTCCTCTTCACTATCAACTATCAACTCCCCACTACCAACTTCTTTCCTCAATCCGGTGGCCGGCCACATCGGGGCCGCCGCGGGCGGCAGGATGGCTCCGGCCAGCACTTCGGTGGTGATGACAGTCGTCACGGTTACCGTGCCGGGGGCGACCATTTCCGGCTGCACGGCGTGGGCGGCGCTCAACGCCTGCCCCACGCCCAGGTAGCCGTAGCCCTGCCCGTCGGGAAGCAAACTCTGGCTCGCGTCCAGCAGATCGACGGTGATGGTGTACACGCCCGCCGTCCAGCCGGAGGTGTCCACCGCGCCCAGGGCATAGGCGCGCGGGTCGCCGGGCAGCAGTGTCAGCGGGTAGTCGGCGCTGAAGGCCGGGCTGTTGTCCGGGGCGATGACGGCCGTTCGCGCCACCACCTCCTGCCGCACCCCGGCCTCATTGGCCACCGTCACGCTCAGGTTGGTCGCGCTGGTCCCCGTCTCCACAAAAGGCGGGTCGGCAGCTACCTGCGTGATCTGCACAAACTTATCCACCACGTTCAGGCGGGCGACGGCCGTCGCCGTCCAGTCCACCGCCGCCGCCAGCCCGGTCGGCGTTACCGCCGCCGCCAGATCATACACGCCCAACGTCGCGGCGCTGGAGTTCACCGGCACAACGGCCGTTCCCCCCGGCGCAATGCTTTCATTGAAGGTCTGGTCGCCGCCGGGCAGGCCGGTGACGGTGATGGCATACGTGGCGGCGAGGGTGCCGTCGTTGGTGACAGACAGGTCGAAAACTGCCGTCTCCCCTGGCAGCGCCGCCGCCACCACAGGCGCGAAGCGAGCAGATGCGCCATATTGCTCAATCTGGCACAACTCCCCGCCCAGGTCGCCCATCGCCCCGGCCAGCGCCGTCAGGCTGGCCTCGATGGCCGCATCGCCGGTCTGGATAGACAGGTCGGCGGCGATGGCGGCCACATCGGCCGTCGCCGTCACCAGCGGCGAGGCGGCCTGGGCATAGATGACCACATTCTGCGCCGCCGCCACGGCCGCGTCGCGCAGCGCCAGATCGCAGTTGCCCGCGCTGCACGAATCAGCCAGCTCGTCTACGGCCACTGCCAGCCCGGTGATCGCCGCCGCCAGGGCGTCGCTGTCCAGGCTGCACGCGGCGGCCTGGTAGATGGGCTGGGTAAACGCGCTGACGACGTAGACGTTGACGGCCGTCGTCGGCGTATACGGCAGGGTCGGGGCCGCCGCGCCCAGGCCCACCGGATAATCCACGCCCGGATCGCCGTCGGTGACGGTGATGGTGACCGGCTGGGTGGCTGCCGCGCCGGGGGCGAGGGAGAGGGGTGACTGGAGGCTGGAGAGTGTCCAGCCGGCGGCGGGCAAAGTAGAGAGCAAGTCGAAGTCGGCGGAGGTGTTGCCAATGTTGGTGACGGTCAGGTTAACGGCCGTGCTGCTGTTGGCCGCCACGTACACATCAGCCGGGCTGACGGTGAGCGCCGGGTAGGGCACGGCAGGCATGGTGAAGACGCCGCTGCCGCTGGCGGTCACCGCGCCGTTGTCGGTGGCGACGGCCGTGACGTTGAAGGGATAGGTGCTGCCCACCGGCGGCAGGCCGGCCGAGGGCGAGATATACAGGCCGAGGCGCGCCAGTTCACCCGCCGCCAGCGGCAGTTGCAGGCTGCTGCTGCCCGGCTGCGCCCCCAAAATCGTCCAGCCGCCCGGCAAGCCAGACACGCTGACGGTGAAGGTGCGGTCCACCGAGGAGGTGTTTTGCACATTGGCGATGAAGGCGGTGTCGGGCAGCTGCAGGCGGCCCACGGCCGGATCGAAATTCACCACGTCGTAGGCTGGTCCCCAGGGCACGGTGATGGTCGGGTCGGGTTCCACCGTCACGGTCACGCCGTCAACGGCCGTTACCGTCACCACATGCTGCGCCGTGGCAAACAGGTCGGGGTGGTCGGCCGACTGCGCCGCCACCACAAGCGTGTAATCACCCGCCGTCGCGCCGATTGGCGGCTGCGCCGTCACCAGACCGGCCGGGGTGGCCGTCACGTCCCAGCCCAGCGGGGCGTGGACGGTGAGCGTGTAGCTGTCGGTAAAGTTGGCCTGCACGCCGGCGCTGAAGCTGGTCGGCGTATCCGCCGGGGTGGTGGATGTGGCGGCGCTGAGGCTGACGCGGAAGAAGTGGGCCGCGCCGTTGAAGCTGAAGGTGTCGTTGGCCCCGGATGCGGCCACCGCGCCCGAACTGCTGCCGTTGCCGAGCGCAAAGCCGTTGGCCGGGGAAACGGCCGTGCCGCCCACCGTCAGGCTGCCGCCGGCCGCGCCAACGGTAAAGCCGCCGCCGGAGGGCGTGAAAGCGGCAGTATTGGCAAAATTGGGCACGGCCGTAGCCCCCGCGCCGCTCAACTGTGTGGGCGCGCTGGTCACAATTTCCAGGTCGCCGGTGTAGTCGGTGCCGTTGAGGGTAGCGGTGGCATTGCTCAGCGCAAGCGTATAATTTCCGGCCGCGTCTATGGTGAAGGCGAAGGAGTCGAACTGGCTGCCGCCGCCCAGGCCGCTTGAGGCCGAGGCGTGCAGGGCCAGCCGCCCGTCGGCCGCGCCGCTGACGCTGACGCCGCCGGTCTGGGCGCTGGCGAGGGCGTCGGGGATGGCGGGCACGGCCGTTATCGCCCCGCTGCCCACCAACGCGCCATTCTGGTACAGGCTGGCCGAAGACACGCTGAGGTTATCGAAGGTGAAACTGTTCTGGCCGACGGCCGTCCAACTGTGGCTGGCGGCGCCGACGACGCCGATCTCGTTGGTGGTCAGGTTGGCGGCCACGGTCTGACCGGGCAGGGAGGCGGGTTGGGAGAGGGTGACGGCCGTTTCCGCCTGGGTGATGGGCGCATCTTGCGGCAGCACAAACAGCGTTTCTTGCAGCGGCGGGTCCGCCTGGGCGATGATCGCCGAACCCAGCGCGTTGCCCGCCGTCACGCCGCGCTTACACCACTTCTTATCCGATTTTTTAACGCAGGCTTGTTCGGCCTTCTTGCCCCATTCCGCCGCCGACGCTTTGGCCGCGCCCATCACCGCGCCGATGTCCTGCCCGTCCAGGGGCATCTGGCCGAAGAAGCCAATCCAAAAGCCCATGACGTGGCTGAAGAAACCGGCCGTAAAGCCGCCGATGAGACTGCCGGCCTTTTGCGAGAACTTGGCCAGAATGGCATATTCCCCGGCCACAAAATGCTGGCCGTTTTCCATCGTGTCAATCACTTCCAGCGTCTCGGTGTCGATTTGCAGCCAGCCGATGGTCGGGTCGGCTGCGCCGGGCAGGGTGACCATGGCCGCCGGGACGAGGACGTAGAGGTTGGGGTTGTCGGTAACGGCCGTGGTGATGCGCGCCTTAGCCTGATCCGAGATGGGCAGGGCAGCCAATTCGTCCAGCGTGCCAAAGGTGATGCGCTCCAGGGTAATGTCATCGGCGGCGGCTTGATCGAAGACCGCGCCGACACTGACCAGCGGCGTAGGCGTCAGCTCTTGCAGCACTTCATGCTCAATGCCCATGTCCAGCAGAGCGCGCCAGAATAGGAACGCCGCCGGGCCAATGTCGGTCTGGCCGGGGTAGGCGACGGCGCGAATTTTGTTGCGCAGCAAATCGAAGCTGATGCTGTCCGTCTGCTCCAGGTCGTTGCGCTCCCAGCCGACGGTGAAGAGGCGCGGCGAGTCGGCGTAAGCTTTCACCAGGAAGGCGTCGGCGGCGTAGTCGTGGGCCTGGTTGGAGGCGGCGGCATACTTGAACAGGTGCAGCCGCT
>Ga0209607_1001441_pt1 | contig 19946 bp, 23 predicted proteins | sample AD_UKC117_MetaG_FD_184413 | JGI IMG/M metagenome (GOLD analysis project Ga0209607, IMG submission 184413) | Active sludge microbial communities of municipal wastewater-treating anaerobic digesters from Hong Kong - AD_UKC117_MetaG (SPAdes)... | ecosystem: Engineered > Bioreactor > Anaerobic >... | reverse complement strand
CCTCGGCTCCACTGCGGCCCCCATCTGATGGGAGAAATGGGACATAAGCCCCAGAAGGCACGCCGTCGCCATCACATCGGGGCCGCCGAGGGCCTCACCGCCTCCGCTGCGGCCCTCATGTGATGGCAGTGGGGCGGTAGATGCTCTGGTGGCAGGGGGCGCCTGCCAGCCAATGGCCACGTTGGGCTGTGACTGGCATGCCGTCCACGACACGATCCTGGCCTACGTCAGCTGCTGGTCGACGATCCCGAGCGGATCGGCCCGATCCAGGCGACCGGGATGTTGGATGGACGAGACGCTGTTCAACCGGGAGTACCGCACCCAGCAGTGGGCGACCACGTTCGACTCCCCCTGAAACCCGAAGGGCCGCAGAAGTTCACGACCACACCAATCCGTCCGCGGACTGGCACCGAACCCCTGACCATGAGACTCTTCACGACTGTCCTGACCGTTGGCGCCGTCTATGCCGTTGGCGGCCTGGCTGTTGCCGCAGCGCCTGCCTCCGCCGAACCCATGCCCACCAAGGCCTTCAGTTCCTGCAAGCAACTGCGGGCCGAATACCCCGCCGGTATCGCGAAGACCGCGAAGGCTCGCAACAAGGTCGTGCGCAAGGGCTTCCGCACCCCCATCGTGTGTCCGCGGGTGTACAAGCAGGTCGCACCGCGGTTGGACCCGAACCGTAACAAGGTCGCCTGCGAATCCCGCTGACGTTCGGAATCCCTTGGTGGTGGGCACGGGCACCTGTGCGCCGGCAGCGACCGCCGAGGATGTTTCCTAGGCGCGCTCAGAGGTGACCGACTCGACGGTCTCGAAGCGGACCGGAACGTCGAAGGCAGCGCGGCGAGTCGCGCGCCGCACCGCGCGCAGCAGGACGGGTCCGGCCAGCAGCGTGAGGGTGGCGGTCAGAATCGCCCGAGGGATGTCCCAGCCCAGCGAGGTCGCGATGTTGAACGTCACCCAGCGTCCGAGGTTCTCGGCCAGGGGTGCGCCTGCGACGAAGGACAGTTCGCTGCCCTGGCCCAGCGCCCACGGCCAGAAGGACAGGTTCATCAAGAACCCGTACAACAGGGAGGCGACTGCCCCGTAGGCCATGAGCATCGCGATTTCAGCTCTTCCGCGCAGCTGCGGCAACAACCCCGCCGCCATCGCAAACCATCCGGCGGCCATCATCTGGAACGGCAGCCACGGGCCGACCCCGGCCGTCAAGAGCGCGGAGGTGAACATCGCCAGGCTGCCCAGTGCGAAACCGAACGCCGGACCCAGCGCACGTCCGCCCAGTAGGAGCACCACGAACATCGGCTCGAGTCCCGCGACACCCGCGCCCAGAGGCCGGACTGCGGTGGCCACCGCTGCCAGGACGGCGAGCATGGCCACCCCCTTCGCGTCCGCGCCGCCGCCGCTGACCTCGGCGAGTAGCACCGCCACGACCAGCGGGAGCAAGAGGGCGAAGAACCAGGGGGCGTCCGTGGCGTGGTCGGCGGCGATGCTTGTGGGCGCCACCACGAAGGGCCAGAAGAAGGCGATCACACCCACCGCACTGACACCGGCCAGTGCCCCGAGGGTGCGGGCCCGCAGTGGCACCGCGTGTAACTGGCTCATAGCAGGCACGCCTCCTCGACGGTGAGGACCGGCAACGGGGCCAGGACTTTGTGGATCTGCGGAGCGAACGTCGGCGACGAGGTCAACGCGCTTCGGACGTCGGTGTCGGTCACCACCTCGCCGTCGGCCAGGACGATGACCCGGTCGGCGATCACCGCCACCAGTTCCACATCATGGGTCGCGACCAGCACACTGCTGCCGGCGTCGGCGAGGTCCTGCAACCACTGACCGAAGACCGCTTTGCCCGGATAGTCCAGTCCTCGGGTCGGTTCGTCCAGGAGGATGAGGTCCGTGGCTGCGGACAGTTGGATCGCCAACGCCAGGGCGAGTTGCTGGCCGGCCGACAGGTCGCGGGGGTGGGTGCGGGGATCGACGGTCTCGACCAGCGCGGTCAGGCGGTTCCAGGCCGAACCAGGGGGGAACCCGGTGTCCGCATCGGCGTCGGCGCACTCCTGGGCGACAGTGTCGGTGTAGAACAGGTCGGTGGGGTCCTGCGGGACGTAGGCGATCCGTTCCAGCAGCTGCCGTCCCTGGAGGTCGGCTGGATCGGTGCCGCCCACGCGAGCCTGGCCGATCTGCGGGCGTCGGGAGCCCGTCAGCAGACTGATCAGGGTGGATTTGCCCGCTCCGTTGCGGCCCATGAGCGCAGTGATTTGGCCTCGATTCAACCGGACTCCCACGTCGGCAAGGGCAGTGATCTGGCCGAACCGAACGGTCGCGGACATGACGTCGGCCACCTGTTTGCCGGCGGGGCGCCGCGCGGGCGCAGTCGGCTGGGAATGCCGCAGGTCCTGGGCAAGGCGTCGTGCTGACCGCACGGAAAGAGGCACCGGATCCCAGCCCAGCGCGTGGCCCAGTCGGACCACCGGAGGTTGCAGCCCATGCCCGCCCATGGCCTGTGCGGGTTCCTCGAGCCTGAGGGGGCCGTCGAGGCGCACCACATGATCGGCGAATTCGATGACCCGTTCCAGACGGTGCTCGGCCATGACCACGGTGATCGCGAGATCGTGCACGAGGCGATGTACGGCGGCGAGTACCTCCTCGGCCGCGGCGGGGTCCAGCGCGCTGGTCGGCTCGTCGAGAACGAGAACCGACGGCCCCGCGGTCAGCGCTGATCCAATGGCGACCCGCTGTTGCTCACCCCCGGACAAAGTGTCCAGCGAGCGTCGGCGCAGCGTGGTCAGCCCGAGCAGGTCCAACGTCTCCTCGACCCGACGGCGCATCACGTCGGGAGCGAACCCGAGCGATTCCATGGTGTACGCCAACTCGTCCTCGACGGTGTCGGTGGTGAACCCTGCGCGCGGGCTTTGACCCACGGTTCCGACACTGCCGGCCAGGTCGCGCGGCGGGTGCGTCCGGGTGTCCATCCCCGCGACGGTGACCCGTCCGCGCAACGTTCCTCCGGTGAAGTGCGGGACCAAGCCGTTGATGAGGTTGAGGAAGGTGGACTTGCCCGAGCCGGTGCGGCCGATGACCAGCGTCAGGTCGCCTTCCGGGATGGTCAGGTCGACATCGCGCAGGATCGCTGACTGCGCGCCGTCGTGGGTGAAGCTCACGTCCTCGAAAGAGATCATGAGGTCCGCCAGGGCAGGGGAGGGGAGGGCGTCAGCACCGCCGGTGACGCGGCCAGCAGGATGGCGGCCACCGCCACCGGCGGCAGTGTCGGCCAACTGAGCGGGACGGTCAGGCTGGTTGTGGCGAACACCATCACCGCGATGGCCGCAAGTACGCCCGATCCGGCGGTCAGGGTCTCGGGCAGCCCCCACGGGTCCGGGCGGTATCGGGTACGTGGAATGCGGCGCCCGGCCACAGCGATGCCCGCGACGGCCATCACGACGCCCAGGCCGAGCAGCAGCCAACCCCACCCGCTGGCGCCGAGCACGGCGTACAGACCCAGCGCGATCCCAACCAGACCCGCCAGCACGAGGGTGGCCTGCAGCGCCCGTTCACGCGCTGTTGTGGCGGTTGCCCGGCCGTAGCCGCGCGTGTCCATGGCAGCGGCCAGATTGATCGCATCGTCCAGCGAGGACTCGAGAACGGGAACCGCCGCCTGGGCCGCAGCCCTGAGTCCTCGGGTGGGCCGACCGCGCATACGCCGCGCAAGCATTACCCGGCGCACGTTCACCATGATGCGGGGTGCCAGCGACAACGCGACGACACACGCCACCCCGACGTGGTAGAGCCCCGCGGGCAGCGCTTTCAGCAGGCGTACCGGGCTGGCCAAGGAGTTGGCCGCACCGACACAGATGAGCAGGGTCGCCAACTGCGCACCTTGGATCACGGCGATGTACAGCATCTCCGCGGTGACGGGCCCGCCCAGCGTCACGCCGGCCATCCATTCGGGCAAGCCGACGGTCGGGAGCGCGAAGAGTTCGGTGGCACCGATCCGCACCCCGAAGAGCATGGCGAAGACGACTCGAATCACGATCACGACCAGGGCGATGCGCACGAACACCCCGAATGCCCCGGCCCACTGGGCCTGCGGACGCCGGGCACTGACCACCAGCGTGGCGACGGCGACGATCAGTCCCAGGAGCAGCGGGTTGGTCGTCCGGGTGGCTGCGGCGCCGAGTCCCAAGGCCCAGATCCACCAGGCTCCGGGGTGCAGCCAGCGGGGAGCGCCGACGGTGGCCCCGCCGGTCAGAAGTGTCAGGGTCTCAGTCATGGCCGCCCTTGCGCAGAAGCAGGGCCACGGCCAGCAGCAAGGCGATCATCGTCGCGCCAATGGCGGCGATCCAGGCCGGTGGCTGGGCGGACGGTTCCTGCGGGGATTCCGCCGGGACGGCCAAGGCGACCGCGGAGGGCTGATCGGTGGGTGTCGACGGTGCTTGCGTGGGAGCAGGGGAGTCGGTTGGCCGGGGGGAGCCGTCGGGCAGCGTCGTCGGTGGCGCGCCAGGACGGTCGGCGGTGATCGCGGGGGCGGGTGCGACCGGGGCGGGGCGTTCGGGTTGTGCCGGCGGCGACCCCGTGATTGCCTTCACACTCTGCCCCGGACACTCCCGAGCGGGGAACCCAGCGATTCCGCAGATGAGTCCACTGGCCTGGAACCGCAGTTTCGCCACCTGCTGCAGCACCTGCAGGCCGGTGGCCCGAGCCGGGGCGGTGACGCACGAGATGGAGGTGGGCGGCGGCGACTCGCCGACCGGGGCGATCCCCGCCGGACCGAAGTCGACCACCACCGCGATCCGCTTCTTGCCCGCGGGGGCTGCCGGTTGCCCGGGGCACAGCTGATCGTAGGCGCTCGGTGTGGCCGGCGCCGTCGCCTGGGAGCCGTCCTCGGGGGAGAGAACGAATCGCCAGCCCTCGACGGCACCGTCGTCAGGAACCAGAAATCCGGGGCCCCGGGCGGAGTAGGACCATGACTGGCCGCCGGTCCAATAGGACCAGTACCGGTAGCCGTCGGCGTGCGCGACCGCCGGAGCCAGCGCGACGGCAGCACACACCATCGCACCGGTTCCGGCGACCACGCGAAGCCTCATGAGTTCTGCGACCTCGCAAGCCGCTTGAACAGGTTCAGGCCCCCGAAGTCACGCGCATTGTTCCCGGTGGAGTCAGCCACGAGGATGAGCAATGCGAGCGATCCGGGGGAGTCCGCCCCACTTGCGGTGACCCACGTCTTGGCAGAACGCTTCAGAAAGCGGGTCGTCGTGCGCACGGAGGCGCGCCCGGCTCCCGCGTTTGCCAAAGCGATGGTCGCCGTCGCAGTCCCCGCGTAATCGGTGCCGGGGAATCCGCCGCCGAACGGCAAGTCCCCCTTGACAGCCGAGAGTCGCTTGTTGAGGTAGCCGATCGCGGCCCTTTGGGTGGATGTCTTCTTGGTCGCGCACCTCAGCTTCGGCGAGGATCGCTTGATTCGCACGGGCTTGGGCAGGGCCATTCCGCCGCCGAGAGTCCACGCGGCCTGCGAAGTCGCGTTGTCGTTGACGGTTCGCGACGATGTGTCGAAGGCCATCCCGCCGCGCAGTCGCTTGGGAGCACCGCACCGGCGCTGCACAGAGCGCAGGTACCCGCCCTTCTCGGAATTGCGCACGAGCTTCAACGCCCCCAGCGATATTGCAGTCGAGTTGGTGTCCGAGATCGCACCGGGACCGGGGTAGTAAGCCCATCCACCGTCGGCGTTCTGCCGTGCGTCGAGCCAGTTCGCAGCGCGACGCGCTTGTTTGCGATTGCCGGTGTGCCACAGGGCAGCCGCAGCCAGGGCGGTCGAGTTGCTGTCCTGCCCGGAGAAGGAGTTCGGGTCGGGTGTCTGGCAGGGAGACGCCGCGTCGGACCGATAGGCCTCGAAGCCGCCGTCCGCGCACTGCTGCTTCTTCAGCCATTTGATCGCAGAGGCAGGGACTTTGCGATCGGAGGCCTCGAGGGCGAGCACGGATAGTGATTGACGGTAGACACCGTCGAAGGTGGGGTCGGAACTGCCGTACAAGCCGGCGTCGCCTGCCAGCGCGGGCGCTGTTGCGAGTAACACTCCGGCAGCGGTTGCTGTGGTGATGAGGGTCTTGCTACGCACACGTACTCCTTCAATAGCGGTCCACACGGACCGAAGGCGCACTCATGTGCGTGCTTCCGGCCGTCTGTAACCTCGACAGATATCGGGCCGCTTCTACATGCCGGGTGCTCCGACTCTCCTCCGCTGGGGGAGGAACACGGTTGCGGGACAGCGCCGGAATCTCACCGGACTTCCCCTGGATTCATGTAGCAACGCTCGGGGCGGGTGCCCCAGGGCCCAGTAAACCAGTCCCGGGGTGTTCGCAGGCCGTCAGGATGGGATGGTTGAACGGTCAGCCTTTGCGGGGCGCCTGCAGGGTGGGACCCGCATGGCGCTGCCGGACGAGCAAGTCAGCGGCAGCGAGCCTGGCTGCGGCGGTTGGAGTTGGGCACGGGCGTTGGAGTCGGGCACGGGCGTTGGAATCCGCGGAGTTGCACGGCCCGCGGTTCTCCAACGGGGGTACCGATATCCAACGGGTGTACGCAACTCTCACATCTTTCGTGGAGTCGTCAGAAGCCAGCAGCGCGCAGTCGCGTTTCGCCACGGACAACCTCCGCACGCTGCAACGGCTGCCGGTGTGTCCCGAGTCCGCCGAACTCAAGAATTCGGGCGAAGGCTCATCGGGCCGTAGACCACGCGCTGTTCCTCGAGCAGGGTGGCCTCCTGCACTCCATCGGCGAGGAGATCGGCCCACACCTCCCCGATCCACGTCTCGGCGTCGGCCTGCGTGGGAAACGTCGCCGAACTCGAACCATCGGGGTAGCGCCACTGATATGTCACGGTCGGGTCTCCGGGGAACGGGTCAGGCCGGGATCGCGGAAGACCACGCCCTCCAGAACCGCATCAATGGCCTCCAGGACGTCTGGCTCCAAGCGCACACCGGAGGCTTTGACGTTGCTGGTCACCTGCTCCGGGCGGGTCGCTCCGATGATCGCCGCGGACACCGCGGGGTTCTGCAGAACCCACGCGAGTGCCAGTTGCGCCATCGTCAGGCCATGATCTGCGGCGATCGGTTCGAGCGCGGCCACCGCGGTGAGGATCTCGTCGCTCATGAGCCGCTTGATGAACGTCGATCCCTGCGGGTCCGTGGCCCGCGAACCCTCGGGAGGGGCCTGGCCAGGCTTGTACTTCCCGGTCAGTACCCCTTGTGCCAGCGGGGACCACACGATCTGCCCGATCCCGCTGTTTTCGCACGTGGGAATCACCTCGGACTCGATGACCCGGTAGAGCATGCTGTACTGCGGCTGATTCGAGATGATCCGGTCGAATCCCATCTGGCTGGCGATCTCGACGGCAGCTTCGATCTCCTCGCCGCGCCACTCCGAGACCCCGACGTACATGACCTTGCCGGCACGCACCAGGTCGTCGAAGGCCCGCAGGGTCTCTTCCAAGGGCGTCTCGTAGTCGAAGCGATGTGCCTGATACAGGTCGATGTAGTCCACCCCGAGCCGGCGCAGCGAACCATGACACGACTCGATGATGTGCTTGCGCGAAAGACCCCGATCGTTCTTGCCGGGCCCGGTGGGCCAGTACACCTTCGTGAAGATCTCCAGGCCCTCCCGGCGTTGGCCCTCCAAGGCCCGGCCCAGGACGGCCTCGGCCTTGGTCCCCGCGTAGACGTCAGCGGTGTCGAAGGTGGTGATGCCGGCGTCAAGCGCGGCGTGAACACACGCGATGGCGGCGTCCTCGGCGACCTGTCCGGCATGGGTGATCCAGTTGCCGTACGCCATTTCGCTGACTACCAGGCCGCTGTTGCCCAAATACCGGTACTGCATGTCGTTGCCTCCGTTGCGCGTCGATCCGGTCCGTCCTACCCGTCGGGCCGACCGCTAACCGCCGCGGCCGCTACTTGACTTTGCGAGTGACCGGCTTCCCGCCTGCTTTGACCTTAGGCGGAGGAAGACGCAGGCGCCTGATCTGCAGCGCGCGCATCGCCGCGTAGAAGATCGCGCCCTTGCGCTGTGCCGGATCGGGGAACTCGCGGGCAAGGTTCGAACGCAGTCGGAAAAGCAGCACGGTCATGTCCACCACCAGCAGCGCCAGCATGAGGAACCACGCGAACGACACGATCACCTGGATGTTGGGACTGCGGAACAGGCCGACGATGAGTACGACGACCGCCAGCGGGATGAAGTACTCAGCCAGAGTGCGTCGGCCGTCGATGTAGTTGCGGACATATTTGCGAACCGGCCCGGCATCGCGGGCGGGAAGGGCCCGTTCATCGCCGGCCATGAGCGCCTCACGTGCCGCGACCCTGCGATCGCGGGCCTCCTCGCGTTCGAGTTTGCGCCGTGCTTTGGGATCGACGGGGCCTTTGAGCGCGGCGCGGCGGGCCTGTTCAGCCTCTTTGCGTGTGGGGGTCGGTCGGCCCTTGCCCACTGACTGCTCGGCAGAGTGCGAATCGGCCAGTTCCTCAGTCGCGCCATCAGGCGCCGAGTCCTTCTTGCCCAATCCGAACATGGGAGAACTGTACGACGGATGCGCCTGCACCGGGTTACCCCCTAGGCTGACTCACAGAGCCATCTAGGGAAGGAACTCTCAATGGGGATGTGGCAGCGCTTCACGATGATCTTCAAGTCCAAGGCGAACAAGGCCCTGGATCGGGCCGAGGATCCGCGCGAAACCCTCGACTACTCCTACGAGAAGCAACTCGATCTTCTGCAGAAGGTCCGCCGGGGGGTTGCCGACGTCGCGACGTCCCGCAAGCGCCTGGAACTGCAGATCGGCCAACTCGACCAGCAGTCGGCCAAACTTGAGACGCAGGCCAAAGCCGCGCTGGCCGGCGGTCGGGAGGACCTGGCACGCGAGGCGCTGACCCGCCGCAGCGGTCTGACGACCCAGCTCAACGACCTGCACGCTCAGTTGGCCACCCTGCAGGACCAAGAGGAGAAACTGACCCAGGCCTCCCAGCGTCTGCAGGCCAAGGTCGATGCCTTCCGCACCAAGAAGGAGACGATCAAGGCCACGTACTCCGCAGCTGAGGCACAGACGAAGATCAACGAGGCGTTCTCGGGCATCTCCGAGGAACTCGGCGATGTCGGCATGGCCATCCAGCGCGCTGAGGACAAGACCCAGTCCATGCAGGCCAGGGCCGGTGCCATCGACGAGTTGATGGCCTCGGGCGCCCTGGAGGACGCCACCGGGACGAGTAAGGACTCGATCTCCGCGGAGCTGGAGCGGATGGCCAGCACCAGCGAGGTCGAGGACACGCTGGCGGCCATGAAGGCGGAGCTGACCGGGGGTCCGACCCCGGAGGTGACACAGGCGCCGCCTACGCCCGCGGTCGAATCGGGTCAGGCTGGCGCACCGAAGCCAGCGGGCGACGAGAACTAGGCGGCAACGATGATCGTCCGGATCATGGGTGAGGGACAGTTCGAGATGCCCGAGGAGTCCCTGGCGAGGCTCAACGAACTCGACGATGCGCTGGAAGCCGCCTTGGATGACGAGCAGTCGTTCCCGGCCGCGCTCACGGCGCTACTGGAGGGCGTCAGGCGCAGCGGTACCCGGGTGCCCGACGAAGAGTTGTTCACCTCCGATGTGGTACTGCCCGCTGCCGAGGCGACCGCCGCCGAGGTTCGGGAACTGCTCACCGACGAGGGCCTTATTCCTGACTAGGTTCAGCGCTGGGCGTAGCGCGCAGCGCTGGGGCAGTCGCACGGCTCGTGGGAGAATGTATTCATGAAGTCTCGGTACGCATCCGACAAGGGCCTGACAGCGCGCATGACCGCCACCATGTTCTTGCTCGGCCTGCTGTACGTCGTGTTCATCGGCGTTTTGATCGCGATCGGTTTGAGTGCCGCGTTCGTGCTGGTCTTCGCAGTTGGCCTGCTGTTCGCGCAGTGGTACTTCTCGGACACCATCGCGCTGCATGCGATGGGCGCTCACGAGGTCACGCCCGAGCAGGCTCCACAGCTGCACGGGATCGTCGACCGTTTGTGCGCGATGGCCGAGATGCCCAAGCCGCGCGTGGCCATTGCCGACGTCGACATGCCGAACGCCTTCGCCACCGGTCGCAGTCCGAACCGGTCCGTGGTCTGCGTGACGACCGGGTTACTGCGCAGGCTCGATGAGGACGAGCTCGAGGGCGTGCTGTCCCACGAGTTGTCCCACGTGGCCCACCGGGATGTGCTGGTCATGACGGTGGCGTCGGTCGCCGGGGTCGCAGCCGGCTTCCTGACCCGGATGGCGCTGTGGGGCGGGTTGAGCAACCGCAGGGATCAGAACACCGCGTTGGTCGGCATCGCAGTGCTGGCGGTGTCCGTGATCGTGTACGCGGTGAGCTTCCTGCTGACCCGCATGTTGTCGCGGTACCGCGAACTCAGTGCCGACCGGGCCGGTGCGCTGCTGACCGGCCGTCCGACGGCATTGGCCTCGGCGTTGCAGAAGGTGTCTGGTGACATGGCTGCGATCCCGACCAAGGATCTTCGCGAGGCGCAGGCCTTCAACGCGTTCTTCTTCGCGCCGGCCCTGTCCGGGGGAGCCAGCCTCGCATCGCTGTTCGCCACCCACCCGCCACTCGAACAGCGCCTCGAGCAGCTGGCGAAGATCTCCACCCAGTTGGGTTCCTGATGGGTCTGTTCGACTCGATCATGGGTCGCAGCAAGCCCGTAAAACCGAATCTGGACCAGTTGTTCGCGATCCCCTCGGCGGCCATCACCTTGCAGGCTTCGCTGGACGTGATGCCGACCGGTCGCGGTTCCGTGGCATTTCGGGCCCCGGAGGGCAAGGCCTTCGCAGATGTGGTGGCCGAGGTCGAGCAGTTGCTGACGGCGACCTCCAGCCCTGATCTGAGCGTCACCCAGGATTCCTTCGGATATACCTGGTTGACGATCAACGCCACCGACATCGCGGATCTGGTCAACGGCCTGCACGCGGTCAACGTGTCGATCCAGGACGCCGGATTCGGCCCCCAGTTGCTCTGCTCGCTGGTCGGTTTCCGCCGCGGCGACCAGGACTTCGCGCTGGTCTACCTTTACAAGCGCGGCAGTTTCTATCCGTTCGCCCCCATCGCGGAACCACGCCGGGACAACATCCTGGAGATGCAACTGCGCGATTTGCTGGCCGACGACATGAACGTAGAGAAGGACATGACCCGGTGGTTCCCCGTGTGGGGTGCACCGGGGCTCTGAGCCTCAGTCCGCCGGCCGTACACCGACCCCGGGCAGCGCCAACATGCGGTCCAGCGCCACCCGCGCCCATTTCTGGGTCTCGGCGTCGACCACGATCTGGTTCACGACGCGGTCGGCGGCCAGACTTTCCAAAGCCCATACCAGGTGCGGCAGGTCGATCCGGTTCATCGTCGAGCAGTAGCACACGGTCCGGTCCAAGAACATGATCTCTTTGTCCGGATGCTGCCGTGCCAGGCGGCGCACCAGGTTCAACTCGGTGCCGATCGCCCACGCACTGCCCGGTTCTGCAGCGTTGAGCGTCTGGATGATGTACTCCGTGGATCCCACATAATCGGCCTTGAGAACCACTTCGTGAGTGCACTCAGGGTGAACCAGAACGTTCACGTTGGGTACTTTTGCCCGGATTTCGTCAACACTTTCCTCGGTGAAACGGCCGTGCACGCTGCAGTGACCGCGCCACAGGATCATCTTCGCCTCGCGCAGTTGCTCCCTGCTGAGCCCCCCGCCGGGCTTGTGGGGGTCGAACACGACGCAGTCGTCCAAGCTCAGCCCCCGCTGCAGGACCGCGGTGTTGCGCCCAAGATGCTGGTCGGGCAGGAACAGCACCTTCTCACCCTGCTCGAAGGCCCAGGCCAGGGACTTGTCGGCGTTGCTGGAGGTGCAGATAGTGCCGCCGTGCTCACCGGTGAAGGCTTTGATGGCTGCAGTGGAGTTCATGTAGGTGACCGGGATGGTGACATCTGCGACCCCCGCGGCTTCCAGGGTCTGCCACGCCGCCTGCACCTGATCGGCTGCGGCCATGTCTGCCATCGAGCACCCGGCTGCCATGTCCGGCAGCACCACGCTCTGATCGTCGGTGGTGAGGATGTCCGCGCTCTCGGCCATGAAGTGCACGCCGCAGAAGATGATGAACTCGCTGTCGGGACGGGCTGCAGCCTGCTGAGCGAGTTTGAAGGAGTCGCCGGTCACGTCGGCGAACTGAATCACTTCATCGCGCTGGTAGTGGTGACCGAGGATGAACGCCCGGTCACCGAGAGCCTTCTTGGCCGCCCACGCGCGTTCGACAAGTCCGGGGTCGCTGGGCGCGGGCAGATCCCCGGGGCAGTCGACACCACGTTCGCTGAACGCGTCCGACTCTTGGCCCAGCAGCAGCAACAGCGCAGAGGGCTCCGGTTCGGTGAAGGTATTCGTCACATCTGCCATGGTGACACGCCTGCGACGCCAAGGCGAGAGGCGTTTGCCGTCCGCGAACGTACGGTCACCGCTGGCTCGCCGATTAGGTCCCCCTTAGTCTGGGTGTGGCACTATTGAGGGAATAGCCCCGGGTACTGGGGCTGTTGACCAGGGCGAACAGTGAAAGGAACACTTGATGAGCGCTGAGACAACCACCCAGGAATCTGCTCCCACGACTGGCATCACGCTGACGGAGACGGCTTCCAGCAAGGTGGCCGCCCTGCTCGCCCAAGAAGGCCGCGAGGATCTGGCCCTGCGGATCGCTGTACAGCCGGGCGGTTGCTCCGGCCTGCGTTACCAGTTGTTCTTCGACGAGCGCTCGCTCGACGGCGACCAGCGCCTGGACTTCGACGGTGTGACCGTGGTTGTGGACCGGATGAGCGGGCCGTACCTGGGTGGAGCGACGATCGACTTCGTCGACCAGATCGACAAGCAGGGGTTCACCATCGACAACCCCAACGCCACCGGCTCCTGCGCCTGCGGCGACTCCTTCCACTGAGCTGAAGGCCTCAGCGCGGGACTGACCCACGACGTGGCCAGCGAGAAGCGGGAGCTGGTCGGCTTCTCCCGCGGCATCGACGCAGGTCTGATGCTCGAGGGATACCGCAAAGGTGTCTTTGCGATGTCCTACTGGGGTCTCATGTACCAGTGGTGGTCACCGGACCCGCGCGGGATCCTTCCTCTTGACGGTCTGCGGGCGTCGCGAAGTCTGCGCAAGAGTGCGTCGCATTACCGCGTGAGTTTCGACGAGGACTTCGACGAGGTACTGGCCTTCTGCGCGGATCCACAGCGGCCCGGGGGGTGGATAGACCCTGGTCTCGAGGCCGCCTACCGGGACCTGCACCGTCTGGGACATGCCCACAGTGTGGAGGCGCGGGACTCCGAGGGTGGGCTCGCCGGCGGTTTGTTCGTCGTCAACATCGGCGGATTCGTCTCCGGGGAGTCCATGTTCCACCGGGCCCGGGATGCCTCCAAAGTGGCACTGATCGGTCTCGTGGAACGTTTACGGGACAGCGGACAACCTGTGCTGCTGGACACCCAGTGGCGCACCGAGCATCTGGCATCCCTAGGGGTGGTGGATGTTCCGCGTCCTCATTACCTGGCTCGTCTGCGACAGGTCATCGACCTTCCGGACGTGTGGTAGACACCACGAACCGCCAATGGTCGGGCCTGCGGTCCACTTCGAGCAGTTGAGCCTCACGCATGCGGCACCACGCTGGAACATCGGTTGTGGCCACCGGATCGTCAGCGAGCAGCACCAGCCGGCTGCCCGGTTCTGCGCGGTTCGCGGCCTGCGCCAAGGCGATCACCGGATGCGGACAGACCAGCCCGCGGGCGTCGATGACGACCTCCTCGGCCTCCGATGACTGGCTCATAGGTTCTGAGTCCCCATCTGTTCGCGCACCTCTGTGACCACTTCCACCACCGCCTTGACGAAGCCGGCCACGGCTTCCTCTCCCAGATCGGGGGGAAGTCCGATGCGCAGGTTGCCACTGGTCAGCCCGCCGATCGCCGCCAGCACATGGCTTGGTTGGCCGGACCTCGACGCGCACGCCGAGCCGCTGCCCACGGCGTATCCGCGGGCATCCAACGCTGTCTGGACCGCTTCGGCGTCCACGTAGAGCACCGACACGCTCAAGATGTGAGGCAGATCGTCCGGTTCACCTCCGTGGATCTGCACGCCGGACAACTCGTCCTGCAACCGGCGGCGGATCGTCGCGATCTGGCTGCCGGCGACCTCCTTGGCCCGCGGCGCTGCGGCCACCCATCGCTGCCCGGCGAGTCCGGCGGTGACTGCAGCGGGCACGTTGTCGAAGTCCGAGCGGGGGGCCTGACCGGTGCGGGCGACGACCACCGAGGCTCCCGCGGGTGCCCCCCAGGCGCGGGGGTCGAGGATCAGCAGATCCCAGTAGTCGGGCAGTTCGGTCCAGCCGAACGCACATCTGGCATCGAGAATGACCGTTGAGCCGGTGGAGGTCTTCCATGGGCCGAGGTCCTGCTGCAGAGTGCCGATCTCCTGATTACCCAGCGCAGTCACCATCGTCACCGGCTGGGTGAGCCGCGCCAGTGCGTCCGGGTGGATGCGGCCATCGGAATCCACGCCCAGCACCTGTTCGGACACGCCGTGGCGCGCCGCTGCTTCGTGGACGGTGTCGAGCACGGCGACGGTGTCGACAAGCGAGGTGATCAGGGGCAGACTCGCCCTCTGGGTGATGTGGGCCACGGCGGATCGCAGCGCCAGAGCAGGATCGGGGGCGAACCACGCCACTGCACCTCCGGCCAGCTGGGCCAGCGTGGCCGCACTCTGCGCGAGCAGGGCCTGGCTGACCTTGCCCTCGTGATAGCCGGCCACGGCAGGTGCCCAGGCACGCTGCGCCGAAGTGGCCAGCCAGCGGCCGATTTCCTCGTTGACCGGACGGCAAACGGCGCAATCCAGTACGAATCGCGACATGACTCCGAACGTAGCGCCCCTTGCGGCTTTACAGCCCGGCCCATTGCGCTAGTGTCGTGTCAAACCTTGCGCGATTGTTCGCGGAAGAAATGTGGCTGGGAAGGGTTCGATGAGTCGGAATTCAGCGGGTGGGCGCAGTCGGCGAATCGCCGTTGTGGCGCTCGGCAGCGTCTCAACGCTGCTACTGGCGGGCTGTTCACAGGGCACCATCGACGACTGGAAGCGGGCGGGATATCCGGCTCCGTCGACCGAAGAAGGTTCGACGATGCTCAGTCTGTGGACCGGGTCGTGGATCGCGGCCCTCGCGGTGGGCATCCTGGTCTGGGGCCTGATCTTCTGGTCGATCATCGTGTACCGGAGGCGTAAGACCGACACCGGCGTGCCCGTGCAGCTGCGTTACAACCTGCCCGTGGAGATCATGTACACGGTGGTTCCGCTGATCCTGATCGGTGGCATGTTCTACTTCACAGCCCGCGACCAGATCGAACTCACCGCAGTCGAGGACAACCAGGACCTGACGGTCAATGTGGTCGGATTCCGCTGGTCGTGGACGTTCAACTACGTGGATCAGAACACCTATGACATCGGAACGCCTGGCGAGGACCCCGTGCTGTACCTTCCGGTCGACCAGAAAGTGAAGTTCGAACTGACCTCTCCGGACGTCATTCACTCCTTCTGGGTGCCCACGTTCCTGTTCAAAATGGACGTGGTGCCCGGTCGCACGAACAAGTTCGAGGTGACCCCGAACAAGGAGGGCACTTACCTCGGTAAGTGCGCGGAACTGTGTGGTGTCGACCACTCGCGCATGCTCTTCACGGTGAAGGTCGTTCCTCAGGCGGAGTTCGATCAGCACATGCAAGAACTGCGGGCCAAGGGCCAGTTCGGCCAGTTGACCAGCGGCAGAACGACCGATGCAGCACAAGGAGTCTGACGTGGCAATCATCGAGGAACCCAAGCCGGCCTCCGACGTCGACGTCGCGGCGGCCAAACTAGCGGCCCGTGAGGCTCGTAAGGCCCACAAGCGTCAGGGCTTCGGCCAGACGGTGATCAAGTGGATCACGTCCACCGACCACAAGATCATCGGTCAGTTGTACCTGATCACCTCCTTCGCCTACTTCCTGCTGGCTGGCCTGATGGCTCTGGTCATCCGTGCTGAACTCGCGGAACCAGGCATGCAGCTGGTCTCGAACGCCCAGTACAACCAGCTCTTCACGATGCACGGAACGATCATGCTGTTCCTGTTCGCGACCCCGCTGTTCGTTGGATTCGGCAACGTGATCATGCCGCTGCAGATCGGTGCGCCGGACGTGGCCTTCCCGCGGCTGAACATGTTCTCGTACTGGCTGTTCTTCTTCGGCGGGATCACCGCTGCGGCTGGATTCCTCACCCCCAGTGGTGCCGCGGACTTCGGCTGGTTCGCCTACGCGCCGCTTCACAACGAAGTGTTCACCCCGAGCGCAGGTGCGGACCTGTGGCTGCTCGGCCTGGCGATGGGTGGTCTGGGAACCATCCTCGGCTCCGTGAACTTCCTGACCACGATCTTCACGATGCGGGCACCGGGCATGACCATGTTCCGGATGCCGATCTTTACATGGACTGTGCTGTCCACGTCGGTGCTGGTCCTCATGGTGTTCCCGGTTCTGGCCGCCGCACTGCTGGTGGTGGAGATGGACCGCAAGTTCGGCACTGTGGTGTTCGCTTCGGAGAACGGGGGAGCGATCCTCTGGCAGCATCTGTTCTGGTTCTTCGGACACCCGGAGGTCTACATCCTGGCGCTGCCGTTCTTCGGAATCACCAGCGAGGTCCTGCCGGTGTTCAGCCGCAAGCCGATCTTCGGCTACAAGGGCCTGGTCTTCGCGACGCTAGCCATCGCAGGTCTGTCGATGGCAGTGTGGGCCCACCACATGTACGTGACCGGCGCGGTGCTGCTGCCCTTCTTCGCCTTCATGACGATGCTCATTGCGGTACCCACGGGGGTGAAGTTCTTCAACTGGGTGGGAACCATGTGGAACGGATCGATAACGTTCGAGACGCCCATGTTGTTCACATTGGGCTTCCTCATAACGTTCCTGTTCGGTGGGCTGACGGGCGTGATGCTGGCTTCACCGCCGCTTGACTTCCAGGTATCCGACAGCTACTTCGTCGTGGCGCATTTCCACTACACGGTGTTCGGGACTGTCGTGTTCATCATGTTCGCCGGCTTCTACTTCTGGTGGCCGAAGATGACCGGCAAGATGCTCGATGAGCGCCTGGGCAGGTGGCACTTCTGGCTGCTGTTCTGGGGCTTCCAGATCACGTTCCTGGTGCAGCACTGGCTGGGCACGCAGGGCATGCCTCGCCGTTACGCGGACTACCTGCCAGACGAGGGCTTCACCTTGCTGAATCAGGTCTCGTCGCTGGGCGCCTTGATCCTGAGCATCTCGACCCTGTTCTTCCTCTACAACGTCTACAAGACCTGGCGATTCGCGCCGAACGTCACGGTCGACGACCCGTGGGGATGGGGCGCCTCGCTGGAATGGGCGACCAGTTGCCCGCCGCCACGACACAACTTCGTCTCGCTGCCGCCGATCCGTTCTGAGCGTCCGGCATTCGACTTGCACCACCCGGAGGTCGAAGGCCTGTTGTCTGAGAGCGTCGTGGATGGTCTCGTGGGCGCCGGCGCTGGTCAGAAGGGAGTCGAGAAGTGAAGTACTCGGGCTATCTGTTCGCCGCCGGGGCGGTGTTCTTCGGGATCGTCGGCACTGTCTACGCGATCTGGTCGCGCGACTGGATCGGGGGCACGGCTCTGATCTTCACAGGCTTCATGACGGCGCTGATCGCGTTCTACCTGCTGTACACCGCCAAACGGCTGGACAACCGGCCTGAGGACGACATGATGGCCAACCAGGACGAGGCCGCCCCGGACTACGGGTTCTTCAGTCCGCAGTCCTGGTGGCCGCTTCCCATGGGTGCCAGCGCCATGCTCATCGCGTTCGGCCTGATCTTCGCCACCTGGCTGCTGATCGCAGGAATTCTCTTCCTCATGATCAGCATCATCGGGCTCGTCTTCGAGTACTACCGCGGGGACTTCGCACACTGACCTGGACATAAATCGTGTGGCATAACGATCAATTGTCCCGATTCGACCGGTTCGAGTTGGTTGAACGTGGTGCGAATCACGGCTCCAGCGGTGTGCCGCGGGTTTAGAAACCCCCTCTTACGTGGGAAGATGTAACTGTCGGCGTGTTGGCTCCTTGTCCTCGCCGACGTGTGCATGACTATGGACGGGGAACGTTGTGAGGTTGGTTTTGATGACAGTTGCCAGACGGAATGTCGCCATCGCTGGGGTAGCAGCCACCGCGCTGCTGGCTGCCGGATGTGGCCCTACGCTGATTGCGCGTAGTCAGACGCCTGAGCAGGCCCCGGTGAGTATGCAGGTGCTCCCTGCGTTGGACCGCAAGGCCCCTGTCAATCAGCCCATCGTTGTGGTCGCAGAGGACGGTTCTCTGGCTGACGTGACCGTGAAGGGGCCTAAAGGGCTCCTGAAGGGCTCCTACAACCCAGAGCGCGACACGTGGACCTCCAAGGCCAAGGTCTTGGATTTCGGCGCGAAATACGCCGTAGAGGCCACCGCGACCAATGCATCCGGTGCTCCCACGACGATTGACCGGACCATCAAGACGGTCAACCCCAAGACGCTCGTGCAGATCAGCTCAGTGAGCGTCGCCGACGACGTCACCGTCGGGGTCGGCATGCCGGTCCGCGTGACCTTCGACGCTCCGGTCAAGAACAAGAAGGCCGTGGAGGAGCAGCTGCAGGTGAAGACTTCGACTCCTGTCACGGGGGCCTGGAACTGGGAATCGGACACGGTCGTCGTGTTCCGTCCCAAGAAGTACTGGCCGGCGAACACGACCATCGAGGTCGTCATGCCGCTGCGCGGCGTCAAGACCGGACCCGGCGCCTATGGCTCCGAGAACCGAGATGTCACCTACCAAACTGGTGACTCGATGGTGTCCATCTACGACGCCAACAAGCACGTCCTTAAGGTCAAGAAGAACGGGAAGGTCATCCGCACCTTCCCGGCCACCAGTGGAAAGGCCGGTTTCGAGACCCGGTCCGGGGTGAAGGTCATCTCCGAGAAACTGGACTTCGTGGTGATGGATGCTGCCACCGGCGGGACTTCCGAGAGCGACCCCGAGTACTACCGGTTGGATGTCAACTGGGCCATGCGCATCACCAACTCCGGCGAGTTCGTACATGCCGCCCCCTGGTCGGTCGGCTCACAGGGCTACTCGAACGTCAGTCATGGGTGTGTGGGTCTTAGCACCGACAACGCGTACTGGTTGTTCCAGAACTCCCGCGTCGGTGACGTCATCGACGTCCGCAATACCGGCCGCCCCCAGGACCTGGGCAACGGGATCACCGAGTGGAACGAGTCTTGGAAAGACTGGCTGAAAGGCTCGAAGACCGGACCTGTGCAGACTGAATCGATCACTCCGTCGGCTTGATCGCTGCCTGAATCCCCTGGATTCCCGAAGAGGGAACCGGGGGATTCGGTGTTGTAGGGCGCATCTGTGGCGCGTCTCGACAACCCGAAGGGCCAGCCACTTGCATACGTCCGTGCTCGGAATTCTGGGGGAGAGCTGGGTTTCGCCCGGAGTTGACGCACGGTGTGTCCAGTGGTTGTGGTGCGGGTGCGGCGTGGGTTGATCGCCGACACCGGTCCCTGTGCTGGCAAACCGTCGGACGTAGCGTTCGTGCCCCTTGAGATGTGGACAGCAGGCAGGAGTCGGCCCCCTCGACCTCAGGCAGGCCGCGGGTGGGGTGGGTGAGGTCGCTGGCCCTTCCGGGCGGCTGCTCAGGGGGGTCCTCTGGTGTGGGTGATGACGGGGATGGTGTGGGTGTCCATGGTGATGGTGTACCGGCCGTGGTGTAGGTCGTTGTGACATCTTGAACAGAGGAGTGCGAGGTTTGAGAGGTCGGTTCTGCCGCCGTCTTTCCAGTGGATGATGTGGTGGGCGTGGCAGTGCCGCGGGGTCCGTCCGCAGCGGATGCAGCCGCGGTCGCG
>Ga0209607_1001440_pt1 | contig 19947 bp, 16 predicted proteins | sample AD_UKC117_MetaG_FD_184413 | JGI IMG/M metagenome (GOLD analysis project Ga0209607, IMG submission 184413) | Active sludge microbial communities of municipal wastewater-treating anaerobic digesters from Hong Kong - AD_UKC117_MetaG (SPAdes)... | ecosystem: Engineered > Bioreactor > Anaerobic >... | reverse complement strand
TCCTCATTGTTGAAATACCCGGCACAGTAGCTCGGCCCCTTCAACACCAGTTCGCCCACTTCGTCCGGGCCAAGCGGTTGGTTGGCGTCGTCCACCACCCGTGCATCCACAAAGAAATTCGGCCGGCCAATGCTGCCCGCTTTGGCGATGGCGTCCTCGGCCGCCAGGGCGAAGATGCCGGGGCCAAACTCCGTCATGCCGAAGCCCTGCTTGAAGCGAATGCCCTTTTCGGCGGTGTACTGCTGCACCAGGGGCACGGGCAGCGGCGCGCCGCCGCTGGTACAAAAGCGCAGTGAGGACAAATCGGCCTCCGTCCAATTGGGGGCCTGGGCGAGAAGCTGGTACATGGTGGGCACCCCGGCGAACACCGTCACGCGCTCGCGGGCGATGAGGTCCAGTACCTGCGCCGGATCGAACTGGCGCAGCAAAATGGTTGTGCCGCCCAACACGACGTTGGGCAGGGTGTAGACGAACAGACCGCCGGTGTGGAACAGCGGAAAAACGTTGAGATAGGTGTCGTCGTGGTGCAGATCGTGGATGATGGTGTTGAGGGTGTTCCAGGCGATCATTTTGTGGGTCACCTGGGCGGCTTTGGGCAGGCCGGTGGTGCCGCCGGTGAAGATGAGGGCGGCGGTGGTGTCTTCGGTGACGGCGGGGGTGGAGACGCTGTGGTCTACGGCCGTGTCCGCCGCGCCCATCATCACCTCATCAAACAACAGGCTTTGGCCGATCGGCTCGCCATCCAGGTGCAGGTAATGGGTTACGCTGGCAGCTTCCGGGGCTTGCTGTAATTGTGCCACCGCCTCCGCAAAATCGGCTGAGAAGATGAGGACTTTGGGCGTGGTGGTTGCCAGGATGACGGCCGTTTCGCGCCAGTGCAGCCGCCAGTTGAGAGCGGTATGGATCGCGCCCAGCTTGGCGCAGGCGAAGAAAGTATCCAGGTGTTCCACCCCGTCCCGCGCCAGGATCGCCACCCGGTCACCATAAGCAATGCCCGCCGCCTCGCGCAGCCAGTTCGCCAGCCGGTTGGCCCGCCCGTTCATGTCGGCATAGGTCAACCGCAGTTCCGGCGTTTTGCCCGCATCCATAATCGCCAATTTATCCGGCGAATAAATCGCCCGTCGTCCTAAGTAATCGCCAATGTACATAGCCCCTCCTGGTAGGTGATAGTTGTTAGTGGATAGTTGATAGTTGGGAGTGGTTAGTTGGTCAGTTTGTCGATCAGGGTGTAGAGCATTTTTTTAATTTCTACGATTAGTCCGTTGGCTTTGATTGTGCTTTCATGGGTTAGGTAGCCAAGTTCGACGGCGATGATGAGTTGGGTATCCAGTTCGGCCGTCGAGCCAAGGGCAATATGCAGGAAGCGGCGAAAATCCGGCATACTCCGTCGACCCTGTCCTTCGGCGATATTTGACGGAATAGAAACGGCCGCGCGGCGCATCTGATTTGTTAGCCCATACTTCTCAGCATCAGGGAAGTTTGCTGTTAGCAAATAAACCTCTTTCGTCAGCAAAATACCCTTCTGCCACACCACCAAATCCCGATAACTCTGCACCACTTGTCCCATCACGCTTTCCTCCCAACTCCACACTATCAACTACCGACTAACCACTACCAACTCCCAACTACTTCGTCCAACGCCAGACCGACGCAGCCATGGCAATGCCGCCGCCGCTGGCGCAGAAGAGGACATGGTCGCCGGGTTGGGGGCCGCGCCCTTGTTCGATGGCGTCGTCGAGGGCCATCGGAATGCAGGCGGAGCCGGTGTAGCCCCATTTGTCCATGATCCAGTGGGTTTTTTCCAGCGGCTGCTCCAGCAGCTCCATGATGAGCTTGATGGTGTTCAGGTTGAGTTGAGTGAAGAGGTAGAAGTCGATATCGTCCAGGGTAAGGCCCGCTTTGGCGACGACGTTGCGTGTGAGCTGCGGCCAATGTTCGGTGTTGAAGGTGGCCGGGAATTTGCGCACGAACTGCACGCGGGGCACGCCGCCGTTCACCTCCACCGGCGTGATGGGGCAGGCTGCCCCGCCGGTGTAAATGCCCAGCGCGTCGGAATAAGAACCGTCGGCGAAGCGTTTGCCGGCGATGAAACCCGGTTGGTCGCCCACACCTAGCACAACCGCGCCCGCTCCATCGGCGAAGAGGGTGCAGGTGTAGTGGTCGGTGTAGTCCACAAAGCGGCTCATGCCGTAAGCGCCCACGACCAGGACGTAGTGCAGGTCGTCGTCGGTGGCGATGAAGCGCGCGGCCGTTTCCATGGCCGTGGCCCAACCGGCACAGGCGCAGTTGACGTCGAACGTGCCTGCTTTAACCGCACCGAGTTTGCCTTGCAGCACGCTGGACGTGCCGGGGCTGAGGTAGTCGGGCGTGTCGGTCGCCACAATGACCAGGTCGAGGTCGGTGGGCTGGAGACCGGCGCGGGCCAACGCCTGCCGCGCGGCGTGGTAGCAGAGGTCGCTGGTGGTTTCGTCCGGGGCCATAACGTGGCGTTCGCGGATGCCGACGTTTTTGACGAGCCACTCATCAACGTCGCGGCCTAAGATTTCATTGAAGTAGGAATTGGGGAGCATTTTTTCGGGCACGTAACGCCCGGTGCTGAGGATTTGTGCGTATCGGGGCATGGGATTTTATCCTGTAGTCTGTTGGTCTAGTAGTTGTGCAGTCCAGTAGTCGGATGGTCGAAGGCTAGGATAGCACAATGCAGTAACAAGGAGGATACAAGGTGGTGAAAAAACGGCCGTTTCGTGGTACAAATTGACATATTGTTTGCGCGGACAGGGTGACGTTCATCGTGAGAAAACAAAGTCCAGAGCGCCTGCGGGCCATCGAAGCCCGTTTGGGCCGGGAAACGACAATCTGGCTGGCGACGGTAAGGCATAACGGCCGTCCGCATCTCGTGCCGCTGTGGTATGTGTGGCTAAACGGCCGTGTTTACCTGGCTACCGGCGCTTATTCCCAAAAATTCGCCAACATGTTCCATAACCAGAACGTCGCCCTCGCCCTGCCAGACACCGCCAGCACCATCATCATCGAAGGCGAAGCCCATGTCGCTGACCGCGCCACGGTAGACGCCGTCGCCGATTACTTTTATCATAAATATGAATGGGATTTTCGCTACGACGAGAGCGACGAATGGCGGCTCATCGAAGTGACGCCGCGCAAAATGCTGGCCTGGGGCGACGGCTACGACGACGCCGAAGGCAGCCGCATTCTGTAAAATCCGCCGAAAACATAAGAATAACTCATTTGATTCTTACAAGAATCCAACTAAAACCGGGTATAGTGTAGCCATATGCTGCGTGTTTGTTGGGCGGCCAGTGGGCCCCAAAATCCAATAAACACACCGGCAACCGATTGAATGAACAATTCACACGAGGAAAATTATGCGATTTGACCGATTTACAGAACGAGCGCAAGATGCCGCCGCCCGCGCCTATGAAATTGTGCAGCGCTACGGCCATACCCAGGTTGATACCGAACATTTATTCCTGGCTTTGCTAGAACAAAAGGATGGCGCTGTCCTGCAAATTTTGGAGCAGCTGTCCGTGGACAGCAACGCTATGCGCGATCGCCTGGATCAAGAACTGCGCTCCAGTCCCAAGGTGGCCGTTTATGGCGGCGGCGTGGGGCAAGTTTTTTATACGCCGCGCATCCGCACGGTGTTGGAATTGGCCCAGGGCGAAGCCAATCGCCTGAAAGATGAGTTTATCTCCACCGAACACATTTTGCTGGCGATTATGAGCGAGCGCAATACGCCCTCGGCGCGTATCTTGCAGGAATTTGGGCTGTCTCGCGAGCGGGTGTTGGAGGGCATCAGCCAACTGCGCGGTGGGCAGCGAGTCACCGACCGGCAGGCGGAAAGCCGCTACCGCACCCTGGAAAAATACAGCCGCGACCTGACCCAACTGGCCAAAGACGGCCGTCTCGATCCCGTCATCGGCCGTGACAATGAAATCCTGCGCGTAGTGCAGGTACTCAGCCGGCGCACCAAGAACAACCCCGTCCTCATCGGCGAAGCCGGTGTGGGCAAAACGGCCATCGTCGAAGGGCTGGCGCAAAAAATCATCGCCAACGACGTGCCCGAGAATCTGCTCAACAAAATGGTTGTCTCCCTGGATTTGGGGGCGATGATCGCCGGCAGCCGCTTCCGCGGCGAGTTTGAAGAGCGCCTCAAGGCGGCCATGGAAGAAATCCAGCGCGCCCAGGGCGAAATCATCCTGTTCATCGACGAGCTGCACACCGTCGTGGGCGCCGGCTCGGCGCAGGGCGCGATGGACGCCAGCAACATGCTCAAACCGGCCCTGGCTCGCGGCGAACTGCAATGTGTGGGCGCGACCACGTTGGACGAATACCGGCAGTACATCGAGCGCGACAGCGCCTTAGAGCGCCGGTTCGCCCCGGTTTTTGTCGATGAACCTTCGGTGGAAGATACGATTGAGATGTTGTACGGCCTGCGCGATCGTTACGAGGAACATCACAAGGTCAAATATTCTGAGGCGGCGTTGGTAGCGGCGGCGAAATTGTCTAACCGCTACGTAACGGATCGGGCGCTGCCCGACAAGGCCATCGACCTGATGGACGAAGCGGCGGCCAAGCTGCGCGTGGCGCTGCACACCCTGCCGCCGGAATTGAAAGAACATAAAAAGCAGCTGGATAAGCTGATTATCGAGGAAGAAGAAGCGCATACCGTGCGCGATTATGAGCGGGCGGCCGTCAAACGCGCCGAGCGCCTGCGCGTTCAATCCGAGTTTGAAGAGGCCCGCGCCAAGTGGCAGCTAGAGCAAAAGCTGGACGAGGTCGTCGACGAGCACGACATTGCCGACGTGGTGGCCTCGTGGACCGGCATTCCGGTGACGCAGATGCTGGAGACGGAAGCGGAGAAGCTGCTGCACATGGAAGAGCGACTCCACGAGCGGATTGTGGGTCAGGATAAGGCCATTGCCGCCCTGGCGGACGCCATTCGCCGCAGCCGTTCTGGGTTGAGTGATCCGAAACGGCCGTTAGGCTCCTTCATTTTCCTGGGCAGCTCTGGCGTGGGCAAGACCGAACTGGCCAAGGCCCTGGCCGAGTTCCTGTTTGATGATGAAGACGCGCTGGTGCGCATCGACATGAGCGAATACCGCGAGCAGCACACCGTCAGCCGCTTGTTTGGGGCGCCCCCCGGCTATGTGGGTTACGAACAGGGCGGCCAACTGACGGAGCAGGTGCGGCGACGGCCGTATTCCGTGGTGCTGTTCGATGAAATCGAAAAGGCCCACCAGGATGTGTGGAATACCTTGCTGCAGCTGCTGGATGACGGCCGTTTAACCGACGGCCAGGGACGCATCGTCAACTTCCGCAACACCGTCGTCGTCATGACCAGCAACGTCGGCACGTCGTTTGTCCACAAGTCGGGCGCGCTTGGTTTTGCCGGCGTGCGCGACGCGCAGGAAAAAGCCGACCACAAACGCATTGAAGAAGCGCTGAAAGAGACCTTCCGGCCCGAATTTATCAACCGCATCGACGAGATCATCATTTTCGAGCCGCTGTCCGAAGAAGACATGCTGGAGATCGTGAAGCTGCAAATCAAAGAGGTGCAGGAGCGGCTGGCCGACCAGGGCAACCTGACCATCATGCTCACAGAAGCGGCGCAGAAATGGCTGGCCGAGCAAGGCTATGACAAAGATTTTGGCGCCCGACCGATGCGCCGGGCCATCCAACGGTACGTGGAAAGCCCGCTGTCTGTGCGGCTGCTGCGCGGCGAATTCCGCACCGGCGACCACATCATGATCGACATTGACGACAATGGCTTGACCTTTACCCAGGTCGACCTGGCCGAGCCGCCGGCCGTGCCCAAATCGGCCGACGCACCGGCCTAAAAAACTAAAAATCAGCTGGGTTGGTTGGCCGCAGTCCGGCCAACCGACCCAGCCAACCAACAACCGAACCAACTTTCCCCTTACTCGCCCAAAATCGCCAGGGCCACCTCTTTCATGCTCCGCCCTTTGCTGCGCGCCTCGCGTTGAATAGCCTGGTAGGCCTCCTCTTCAGAAAACCCCTTCGCCATCAATTTGCCTTTGGCCCGATCCACCAGTTTGCGCATTTCCAGGGTTTCTTGGAGCTTTGCTGCCTGGTCGGCCAATGATTGCTGTTCCCAGAAGCGCTTATAGGCCACGTTAATGGCCGCCGACAGTTCGGCGGGCTGGATGGGCTTGATGAGGTAGCCCTGGATGGGCAGGTCGGTGGCTTTTTCGATCAGGTCCTGCTCGCTGAAGGCCGTCAGCAGCAAAATGGGCAGGGGGTGGGTGCGCGCCAGGGTTTTGGCGGCTTGCAGGCCGTCGGTAAAGGGCATTTTAATGTCCAGGATGGCCAGTTCGGGTTCGTAGCGGGTGACCATTTGCAGGGCTTCACGGCCGTTTGTCGCTGCCCACACCTCATGGCCCAATCCCTCCAGCATGGCTTTCAGCCCCAACCGGATGATCGACTCGTCGTCGGCAATTAAGATTCTCATCTGTTTCCACTCACTCAGACCAGGTCTCGTTCAATCTCGCGGGGCAGTCGAATGCTGATCTCGGTACCGCCATCTGCCGGGGTGTTAAACTTAAAACCCCCGTGCAGGTCCTCGGTTATCAACGTGGTCGTTAATTCCAGGCCCAGCCCATATTCCAGATCGGGGGGCAGGCCACGGCCGTTATCCCGCACCAAAATGATCAACTCATCCGGCGAACGGCCCAGGGATATTTCTACCCGGCCAACTTTCTGCGCCACAAAGGCGTGTTCCAGCGCATTTTGCACCAGCTCGTTGACCACCAGTGTCAGGGCGGTGGCCGCCCGGCTGGGCAGCGGCAGCGACTCGCCCACTACCTCGATGCGCACGTCCTGATCCGGCCGCAGCATCGATTCGGCCGTCGTTCGCGTGATGCGCTCCACCACGTCCTTCACGTCTACCAGCCGAAAGCCCTGCTCCGACAGCGATTCATGCACTGCGGCGATGCTGCGGATGCGGTGGATGTTGGTCTCCAGTACCTGCCGTGTATCCAGCCGCTCCGCGTCCGGGATTTGCAGCTGCATCAGCATGGCCACAGTTTGCAAATTATTCTTGATGCGATGGTGCATCTCGCGCACCACGGCCGCGTTGGTCACCAGACGGGCATTTTCTATCGCCAGGGCCGTCTGGTTGGCCAGCGTGCCAAACAAGCGCAGCTGCTCCTCGCTGAAGGCCACCACCTCGTTCGTATAGCAGTTCAACGCGCCGATGTTGCGTTCGCGCACGCTCAGCGGCACAGACAGCAGCGAAACCAGCCCTTCTTCGCGGGCCAGTTCCGCGCCCAGGTAGTGCTCGTCGACGCGCACGTCGGCGATGTACGCCTGTTTGCCGGTCAGCACCACCTGACCGATCACCCCTTCGCCTAAACGCAGCGGCGGGCGTGGCCGGTAGCTGGTGCTGGTGCGTTTGGCGGAGCGCAGCAGCAGCAGTTCGCCGGATTCGTCCAGCAGAAAGATGGAGCAGACGGCCGCGCCCATAGCCTGCGCCGCCATTTCTGTCACCACGTCCAGAATGTCGTCCAGATATTGCGGCGAGGTGACCAGTTCGCTGATTTGCGCCAGGGCGTGTAGTTCTTCAATTTGCCGCCGCTGCTTATCGTACAGTTGGGCTTTGGCCAGCGCGCCGGCGGCCAGGTCGCTTACCAGCGACAAAACCTCAATTTCCTCGGGCGAAAACTGGCGGGTGGTCAGGGTTTGCACGTTTAACGCGCCAATCGGTTGATCTTCAATCACCAACGGCACGGCCAGCAGCGAGCGGTAAGAAGCTTCTTCGGCCTCTAAGACCTGCTTGAAGCGCGGATCTTCCTGGGCCGCGGCGGCGAAAACCGGCTGGTTGGTTTGCACAGCGTAACCGGTCATGCCCTCGCCGACTTGCAGCGTGGCCCGGCCCAACGCGCGGCGCGATAAGCCGGTGGAGGCGCGCAGCCGCAGGGTGTCGCTGTCAGGGTCCAGCAGATAGATGGTACAGGAATCGACGTGCATCACTTCCGTGGTTTTGCGGGCGATGAGGTCCAGGGTGGTGTCCAGATCCCAGGCGGCGCTGAGCGCCCGCGCGATTTCGCGCAGGGCGGAGACGGCTTGAGGGCGGGTGGAAGATGGAATTGATCGCATAACGGTTTGGTCTGCCGGATGAATCGGATGTTTGGGGCAATTTTAGGCCAAATCGGTGAGGCGGCAATGCTCGGGTGGGTTTTGGTAACGGCCGTTGCCTGTGTTCAGATTACTTGCCATGCTGTAAACTAACCGTATCCACCAAATTTTAACTCTAGGATGACACGGGGGTGATCAATGGCCCAATTTACCGACAGCCGCCTGGCCAACATGGCCGCCCAGGCAATTCACGACGCATTTGACAATTACCACACGGAATTTAAGTGGCACACGCGCCAGGCGCGGTTGTTGTTTGAGGCGCGTGATTGGCTTGGCGGGCAGCAGAATGCCCGGGCGCGTCTGGACCTTTATCGGCGGGTGATTGACGAGGTGGAAAAGAGCATTCGCGCCCTGCTGGAGGATCGGGTGCAGAGCACGGCCGTGTGGACCGGGGCCAAAGCCGTTTACTCGGGCCTGATCATCGCCCACGATGATTGGGAGCAGGCAGAAACCTTTTTCAACTCGGTGACCCGGCGCATCTTCACAACTGTTGGCGTTGACGAGCAGTTGGAATTTGTGGCGACCGACTTCGACACGCCGCCGACGCCGGCGCGGCGGCCAATTTACCGCACGTTCACCCAGGCGTCCTCCACAGAGGAATTGTTTGAGGGCATCTTGCAAAAGTACGCCCTGGATGCGCCGTATGCCGATTTGCGGCGCGACGCCGAATTGGCCGCCCAGGTCGTGGAAAAGCGCCTGCGCGAAATTGGCGCGCTGCGTTTTGTCAGCCGGGTGGAGATGGTGCGGTCCATTTTCTTTCGGGGCAAGGGCGCGTACATCGTGGGGCGTATGTTCAGCGCTTCGCACCTGATCCCGGTGGCGTTGGCCTTGCTGAACACGCCGCAGGGGGTGGTGGTGGACGCCGTGCTGTTGGACGAGAATGACCTGAGCCTGCTCTTTAGCTTTACGCGATCCTATTTCCAGGTGGAGGTGGAACGGCCGTATGACCTGGTCCACTTCCTCAAATCCATCATCCCCCGCAAACGCGACGCCGAACTCTACATCTCCATCGGCTACAACAAACATGGCAAGACCGAACTCTACCGCGACTTATTGCAGCACCTGGCCACCTCCAACGACAAATTCGAGATCGCCCGCGGCGAAAAGGGCATGGTCATGACCGTCTTTGCCATGCCCGGCTACGACGTCGTCTTCAAGATCATCAAAGATCGCTTTGCCTACCCCAAGAAAAACACGCGCAAGGACGTGATGGACAAATACAAGCTGGTCTTCCGCCACGATCGCGCCGGGCGGTTGGTGGATGCGCAGGAGTTTGAATTTTTGGAATTTGACCGGTCGCGGTTCGAGCCGGACCTGTTGGAAGAACTGCAAGCGGTGGCCGCCAGCACTGTGCAAATTGGCGCGGAGCACGTCATCATCCGCCACTGCTACGTGGAAAGGGCCATTATCCCCTTGAATATCTACCTGAGCGAGGCGCCCGAAGAAGCGGCCGTGGCCGCAGCGATCGATTACGGCAACGCCATCAAGGACATGGCCGTTAGCAACATCTTCCCCGGCGACATGCTGCTGAAGAACTTTGGCGTCACCCGGCACGGCCGTGTCATCTTTTACGATTACGACGAATTATGCCTGCTGGAAACGTGCAATTTCCGCAAAATGCCGCAGTCTGCCTACTACGAGGATGATCTGGCCCCGGAGCCGTGGTTTACCGTCAACGACAACGATTATTTCCCCGAGGAGTTTGAGCACTTTATGGGCCTTTCCGGGCAGGTTCACCAGGCGTTTGTCGCCCGGCATGCGGATTTGTTTGACGCGGCGTACTGGCATTCGGTGCAGGCCCGGCTGCAAGCGGGGGAAGTGATCGACATTTTTCCGTACACCCAGGACCAGCGCCTGCACAACCAGGACGGTGAAGCGCCGGTCAATCTGCCGGAACCAGCCAGATATGATCGGGGGCAAAGTGCAGCTTGAGGGTTTGCTCATTTTCGTATTGGCGCATGGCCGCGGCGGCGGCGGTGACTTCGATGGGCAGGGGCGGGGCGTCGGGCACGGCCGTTTCCGCCAACAGTCGCAGGCGCGTATGGGTTCCGGCATACAGACGGCTCTCTAACCGGGCCAGAACCATGTTTTCCGGTGCCGCGCAGCCCAGGGCCACGTTTTCCGGCCGGATGGTCAGCAGCACCGGGCCGTCCGGCAGCGGGCTATGGTCTACACAAAATACCCCCAGCGGCGTGGTAACGGCCGTGCCCCGCTTCACCCCTTCGACAAAATTCACGCCGCCAAAAAAACGGGCAACCCGGGCGGTTGACGGCCGTTCGTAAAAATCGGCCGGCGGGCCAACCTGCGCCAGCCGCCCGGCAAACATCAGGGCGACGTGCTGCGCCAGAATCACCGCCTCCTCCTGGTCGTGGGTGACGAAGACCGTGGTGATGCCCAATTCCCGCTGAATGCTCACAATTAAATCGCGCATTTCGTCCCGCAGGTGGGCGTCCAGATTGGCCAGCGGCTCGTCTAGCAGCAGCACTTCCGGCTCCACGATCAGCGCCCGCGCCAGGGCAATGCGCTGCTGCTGCCCGCCGGACAACTGGCGCGGTGTGCGCGTTTCGTAGCCGGGCAGCTGCACCAGGGCCAGCATCTCCGCCACCCGCCGCTCGATGAGCTTCTTTTTGACGCCGCGCATGCGCAGGCCAAAGCCCACATTTTCCAGCACGCTCATGTAGGGGAAAAGCAGGTGATTTTGGAACACCATGACGGCGTCCCGTTTTTCGGCGGGAATGGCGGTGACGGCACGGCCGTTAAACAACACCTCGCCCGCCGTCGGCGGCAGCAGCCCGGCGATTATCTTCAGCAGGGTCGTTTTGCCGCAGCCGGAAGGCCCCAGCAGCGCCGTAATCTGCCCGGAGGGGATGGTCAGGTCTAAATCGGCCACGGCCTGGACACGGCCGTCATAACTCTTGCTGATGCCTTGCAACGTCACGTCTGTCATGCGCCTGTTTGCTCCGCCTATAGTTTACCAAAGCCGCCGATAGCGGCACTCCGCCCTTGCAAATAACGTGAACTGAGCAGCAAAAACAGCAGGGCCGGGGCGATAAATACCATGCTCAGTGCGGCAGTAATCGGATTGTCGCCGCTGTTGGCGAAGGAAAAAAGCAAAATAGGCAGGGTCACCACCTGCCCGCCGCCAATCAGCAGCGTCAGCAGGTATTGGCTCCAGGAGATGATGAAGGCAAACAGGCTGCCCACCACCAGCCCCGGCCAGATGGCCGGCAGCAGCACAAATCGGAAAACCTGCCACGGCCGTGCGCCCAACGAGCGCGCCTGTGCCTCAAAATCCGGATTGTAATTGGCAAATACGCTGCTCATGATCAGGACCATGTAGGGCGTCACGGGAACCAGGTGGACCAAAATCACGCCCAGCCGCGTGTCGGCCAGCCCGTAGCGGATAAAGGCGACGTGGATACCCATGGCCACGGCCAGCGCCGGCACAATGGTCGGCGCCAGGATCAGGAACTGCACCAGGGTGCGGCCGCGAAAACGGTACAGGCCGATGGCGCGTCCGGCCGTCAGGCCGATGGGGATGGAGAGCAGGGTAACGGCCGTAGCCACTAACACGCTGTTCAGCAGCGCCGGCAGCACCTGCGATCCCGGCGAAAAGACGTAGCTCCAGGCCCGCCCGCTCCACTCGGTGGGCCACAGCGCCGGGAAAAACCAGCGTCGGGCAAACGACCAGATGATCAGCGGGATGAAGGGCAGGAGAACGGCCGTTACCATCCCGCCCACCACCAACCAATGGCGGCAGCCCGCCGCCCGATCCAGCTCTTCCTGGTCCATCCGCCTATGACTGCCCGCTGCCCGCTGCCCAACGCGCCGTGCGCATGTAGCCCAGCACCAGGATCGTAATGATCAGGGCGATGATCACGCTCATGGCCATCGCTTCGGGGCGGGCGTTCAGGTCCACGTCGGTGTAGCTGCGGTAAGCCAGCACCGGCAGCGCCGACGGGAAGCGCTGGCCTAAGAGCAGCGGCACTTCAAACGCGCCAAAGGTGAAGGCAAACACCAGAATCGACGATGACAAAATCCCCGGCAGCAGCAACGGCAAAATGACAAAACGAAAACGCTGCCAGCGCCCGGCCCCCAAAGTGCGCGCCGCGTCCTCATACGATTCGCCCAGCGACAGCAGCACGGCCAGCAAAATAACGCCGATGAAACAGGTCGCCTTCCAGACGTACTCGAAAATGATGCCCAGAGCCAGCGGATCAAATACCAGGGCCGGGAAATCGGCCGGTTCACGAATCAGGCCGCCGGCGTAGGCCAGCCGGGCCAGGAAGCCGCTCTGTGAGAAGAGGAAGAGCACGCCCACCGCGCCGACGACGTGGGGAATGGGCACGTTGAGTTGGAAAATGAAGGTGGCGATGCGCCGGCCGCGAAAGGCGCGGCGCAGGGCGAGGGCGCAAAGGAGAGCCAGGATCGTGGAAACGGCCGTACTCACCCCCGCAATCCAGGCCGTCAACAGCAGCGATTGGTAGAAATCCGGCCGCCGCAAAACGGCGCGGTAGGCGTCCAGGCTGACCTCGTAACGGCCGATAATGGGCATGTAGCCCAGGCTTTGCAGCAGCGCCAGCGCCAATCCGCCCACAAAAAACACCACCACCACCACCAAAGCGGGCGCAAGCAGCAAGGGGATGCGCAGGCGATCTTTCATCAGCAGATGGTTTATTTCTGTAAAACTTCCGTTTCCCAGCCCTGCTCGATGGCTGTTAGCCAGGGCGCTTGCAGTTCCGGCAGGCGGTGGGCCGCCAGTTCTTCGGTGGAAAGCGTGGCCGGGTCGCGCGGGATGGCGGCAAATTGGCCTTGCAACTCGGCCGGCATCAGGGCCGGGTCCAGCGCGGGCAAATCGCCCCAATTGTCGGGCAGCGCTTTGCTCAGCTGGGCTTCCGGCGAGAGCAAGAAGTTGGCGACGACCATAGCGGCGGCTTTGTGGGGCGAATTGTAGGGGATGGCCACGTAATGGGTGTTGGCAATCGTGCCGGTGTCGAAGACGAAGGTGCGGGTGGTGTCGGGATAACGGCCGTTCGCCACCAGACTCGCAGCCTCCGCCGGATTGTAGGCCATGTCGAAATAGACCTCGCCGTTGGCGAACAAATCTTGCTGCCGGGTACGGTTTTCCGGGTAAGTCTGCCCTTCGCGCCAGAGGAATGGTTCGATGTCGTTGAGGGCAGCGTAGCAGGCGGGTAGCTTCTCGTCAAAAACGGCCTGATCAAACGCGCCCAGCAGCGGCTCGTACCCCCCGGCGGCCCAGTAACAGACGTGGCGCACAAACGCGCTGCCGGTGAAGTCCGGCGGGGCAGGATAGGTGAATTTGCCCGGATTGGCCCGAATCCAGGCCAGCAGGTCGTCGATGGTGCGCGGCGGTTCCGCCACTCGGGCGCTGTCGTAGATCATCACAAACTGCGCCTTGCCGTAGGGAGATTCGTAGCCTTCCACCGGGAAGCCAAAATCGTTGGTCACGCTGGGGTCATTGGCATTGACATAAATCGAACTGGGTAAGAACTGCGCCCAGCGGCCATAGAGCAAATCTCCCTGGCGCATGGTGCGGAAATTCTCGCCGTTGATCCAGACCAGATCGACGGAGCCGTCGCTGTCGCGTCCGGCCTCTTTTTCGCCGAGTACCTTGTTGATGTATTCTGGCGCGTCGGCCACCGGGACCACGTTGAGGGTGACGCCGTACTGATCGGCGACGGACTGAGCGACGTAACCGGTGACCCAATTGTTGATCAGGTCGCTGCCGCCCCACATGTAAAAATTCACTTCCTGCCCACGGGCGGCGGCGACCATGTCGGCCCAGGTCTGGCCTTCGTAGCCGGGCGGCGGCGCGGCGTTGGGCGGCGCAGAAAGAGCGGCGGAAGGGGCGGCGGGCACGGCCGTTGGCGGGTTCACCGTCGTTTCTACCCCCAGCGAACAAGCCGTCAAAACGACGAGAAAAAACACATAAACAGACAGGGCGGCTGCTTTCTTTTTCAAAACGTCTTTTGCTCCTTCAAAAAATTAACGCAAAGACGCAGAGGCGCGGAGAAAAAAATCTGCGTCATCGGCGAAATCTACCTTTCAGGTGTTTAAGACGCGCCGGTCACCGGTTTTCTTACATGCCCGACGGCAAGCGATACTTGATCATAGGGGAAAAACAGCCTGTCTTTCCGCGTTTCCCTGCTACAATGACGGCGGCTTTCGGTTGTTTTAGCAGCTTGACGAGAAAAGGAAAAGACGATGTCAGAATCGGTTTATCAAGACAAGGCGTACCTGCGCGAACAACAGTACCGCGATTCCAGTAACCTGGATGCGCGAGCGGCGCTGCATCGTGAATTCAGCACCAGCACCCAAAATTGGCAGGCGTGGGTCTTTGACCAGATGGAATTGGCGCCGGGAACGGCCGTTCTCGAATGCGGCTGTGGTCCCGGCTGGCTGTGGCGGCAAAACCTGGCGCGCATCCCGGCCAACTGCCAGATCACCCTCACCGATTTGTCGCCGGGCATGGTCGCCGAGGCGGAATCGGCGGTCGCCGAGGCGGAATCGGCGCTCGCCGAGGTAGAATCGACGCTGTCAGATCAGCCCCGTTTTCACTTCCAAACGGCCAGCATCGACGACCTGCCGTTTGCCGACGACAGTTTTGACGTGGTGGTGGCCAACCACATGCTCTACCACGTACCCGATCTGGACAAGGCCCTGGCCGAAGTACGCCGGGTGCTGAAGGCGGACGGCCGTTTCCTGGCCGCGACCAATGGCGACAACCACATGCGCGAATTAAAAGAGCTGGCCTTTCGGTTTGCCGGCGACGCCGTACCCCAAAAGTGGCCGCAACTGGCGTTTCGGCTGGAAAACGGCCGTGACCTGCTGGCTCCCTATTTCGGCCATGTGTCCCTGCTGCCGTTTGAGGATGGGCTGGCGGTGACGGCCGTCGAACCGTTGATGGCCTACCTGCGTTCCATGGCCCTGACCCAGGAAATGGGCGCCGATCAACTGACAGAGGAGATCGCCGCCCTGGAGCAGCACATTGCCAAGACCATCGCCGCGGAGGGCGCATATCGGATCCAGAAGGAAACGGGACTCTTTTTGGCGCGTAACGGCCGTGGCTAAAACACCAAATCTGCATACAATCATGATGCGTAATGCGTGATACTTTCACGCAACACGCATCACGCATCACTTTTACTTTTCAATCAATAAAGGACAACCATCATGAACTACACCTATCTAGGCCGCACCGGTTTAAAAGTCAGCCCGCTTTGCCTGGGCACCATGAATTTTGGCCCCGAGACCAGCGAAGCCGACAGCTACGCCATCATGGACAAAGCGCTGGAATTAGGCATCAACTTCTTTGACACGGCCAACGTCTACGGCTGGAAAAAGGGGGAAGGGGTAACGGAGCAAATTGTGGGCCGCTGGTGGGCGCAGGGCAACGGCCGTCGCGAGAAAGTCGTCATCGCCACCAAAGTCTACGGCGTCATGGGCGATTGGCCCAACGAGTCTAAACTCTCGGCCCGCCACATCAAACAGGCCTGCGAAGCCAGCCTGCGCCGCCTGCAAACCGACTACATCGACCTCTACCAGATGCACCACGTCGACCGCAACACCCCTTGGGAAGAAATCTGGCAGGCTATGGAGCAGTTGGTCCGTGAGGGCAAGATTTTATACGTGGGCAGCAGCAACTTTGCCGGCTGGCACATCGCCCAGGCCAACGAAGCCGCCAAAGCCCGTCATTTTATGGGCCTGGTCTCCGAACAAAGCCTCTACAACCTGAACGCCCGCATGATCGAGCTGGAAGTGATTCCCGCCTGCGAAGGTTATGGTCTGGGGCTGATCCCCTGGAGTCCGCTGGCGGGCGGGCTGTTGGGCGGCGTCTTGCAAAAAATCGAAGGTGGCCGCCGCGCTTCTGAGCGCATGCAGGCGGCCATTGAGAAGCATCGCCCGCAGCTGGAGCAGTGGGAAGCCTTTTGTGCGGATCTGGGAGAACATCCTGCAGATGTGGCTCTGGCGTGGTTGTTGGCGCAAACGGCCGTTACCGCTCCCATCATCGGCCCGCGCACCTTGGAACAGCTCGATGGCAACATGCACGCCCTGGAAATCAAGCTGTCCCCCGAACACTTAGCCAGGCTGGATGAAATCTGGCCCGGCCCCGGCGGCGCCGCCCCGGAGGCTTACGCCTGGTAGAAACACATGGAAAAATACTTCATCACCATCGCCGGCAACATCGGCGTGGGCAAATCCACCCTGGTTCGCCTGCTTACCCAACGGCTGGGCTGGGAACCAGTCTACGAAGCCGTCGAGGAAAACCCGTATCTGGCTGATTTTTACCAGGACATGCGCCAGTGGAGCTTTCAATCCCAGGTGTTCTTCCTGTCGCGGCGGCTGCGCCAGCATCACAGCCTGCTCCAATTGAACAAATCCGTCATCCAGGATCGCAGCGTTTACGAAGACGCCGAAATCTTCGCCCGCAACCTCTACGACCAGGGCCAAATGAGTGAACGAGACTGGAACTGCTACTTCGACCTGTACCGCACGCTGGCCACGTTACTCAATCCGCCGGACCTCGTTATTTACCTGCGAGCTTCGGCGCCCACGCTGCGCCGCCGCATTACTCAGCGCGGCCGTGACTACGAGCAAGACATCGACGCCGCCTACCTGGAGCGACTGAACAAACTCTACGATCGCTGGTCGGCCGCTTTTCGTCTCAGCCCAGTACTCACTGTGGACACTGACAACCTGGATTACGTGCAGCACGATGAGCACCTGGACCAAATCTGGCAAAAGATAGAGGATCGCCTGCAAGGAAAAGATTATTTGGACTTGAGATAATTTGACACATACTCACTCTAACGGTAGACTGGAAGACTGAAGTGTGGCTTGCTGGTAAGCGGGCCACACGATTAAAAATAAAGCTGGGCGCCATCCCGTCCCCGCAAACGTAGAATTCAACTTCGTTATCAATCAGTCATACACGCCGTCGTTTGCTGCCACTCGTTGGCAAACTGCGTCATGTGCCTGAAATTGGATGAATTTAGACACGAGGAGGTGAGGAAAACTTGCCGAAGGTAGAATTACGACACAACGAATCACAAGAGCAACTACTGCGCCGCTTTCGCAAAGAGGTCATGAAAAGCAAAGTACTGGCCGACGTGCGCCGCAAGCGCTGGTTCGTCTCCAAGAGTGAAGTCAAGCGCATCAAAGCGAAAAAAGCTGCTCGCCGTCAGCGCCGTGTCTCACGACAGGTTCCGAACTCCTAAAAACCACTTATTTGGCTAAATAAAATCTCCGGGCGACTCTGTTGCCCGGAGATTTTTGCTTTTTGGGGGCTTGACCAATGCCAACGGCCTATGGTAAACTGCCCACGGTCTGATGACTTATCAAACTTACTAATTTTGGAGGTACGAACATGATGCAAAAATTGAATGAAGTCCAGGTAAGCAAATTGAATATGCGTCGTGTGAGTACGCCTGTTTGCCGGTAAACTGTTTCTGGTAATCCGTCAGTCACCAACTGAATAGCGATACCGGATCAGCCATTAGTCGGCTGCGGCCACGGTTCACATGACGAGACCCGTGGCTTTTTTGATCCACTTGTGCAGCACGCAGGCATCAGCGCCCGGTTGGCGCTGCCAGATACGCCGCCACCACCAGCCACGGGACAATGGGTTGTTCGGTGGCTCTTTATTTTTAAACATACGATCTGGCGGGACTGGATGAAGTGATCAGTAAAAAGTTTTCAGAAGACCCGAAGGGTTTGAAACCCAGGATATTCGACTAAATTGATGCAAAACCCTTCGGGTCTAAATCCCAAAACTTTTTGCGGCTTACTGAAGACCAACAACCGCCGACACAAACAGGATTTCCAAATTAGCAATGAGTACAAACAACTGGCAAGAAAAATATGCCGACTATGAATTTCAAGACAACGGCCGTTCCGCCCACCGCCGCCGCAAGCCGAAAAAAATGCGAGAAAGCAGTCAACCTGACCCCATCACCGCCGACATCGTAGCGATGGACGACGGCATTGAAAGCTGGGTTCCTAGCTACGCCGCTGCCCTGGATCCGCTGCACCACGAGCGCCAATGGGTGATCAGTTCTGTGGAGCACTTCTACCGCGAAAACATCATCACCGACGTTACCCGGCTGGTGAAGGGCGGCAAGGAGGCCAACGTCTACACCTGCGCCGCCCACCCGGCCACCGGCCTGGAGCTGGTCGCCGCCAAACTGTACCGCGAACGCATGTTGCGCAACTTGAAAAATGACGCCATCTACAAAGAGGGGCGCATGCTCCGCGACGCCCAGGGTAAACAGATCCGCAGCCGGCGGGAACGCACGGCCGTTCTCAACAAAAGCGGCTTTGGTCTACACCTTGACTTCATGATGTGGATCGGCACCGAGTACCGCACCCAAACGCTGCTCTACGAAGCCGGCGCCGACGTGCCCAAACCCATCGCCCACAGTGGCAGCGCTATCCTCATGGAGTTCATCGGCGATGAATACGGCGCCGCGCCCGCGCTCAACGAAGTGGGCCTGGATCGGGCCGAGGCCGCGCCGCTGTTCCGGCGGGTAATGGACAACGTGCGCCTGATGCTAGACCATCACCTGATCCACGGTGATTTGTCCGCCTACAATATCCTCTACTGGGATGGCGACATCTGGCTGATTGACTTTCCGCAGGTGGTAGACGCGCGCAGCAACCCGCACGCGCCGGACCTGCTGCGCCGCGACGTGACCCGCGTGTGCGAATACTTCGCCCGTTATGGCGTAGAAGCCGACCCGGTACAGTTGACGCTGGACATGTGGCGGCCGTATATGAGGGAAAGTGTGTAGGTGTTCAGGTGTATAGGTGTCCAGGTGGAAACTTTTACTCCTGAACACTTAAACACCTGAACACTTGAAAACCATTATGAAACCCAAAAGTCTAACCTTTTTATGGATTTACTTACGGCCGTTTCTCCCCCGTGTCCTCCTTCTCGGCCTGCTCATCCTAGGCAGCATTGGCTTGCAGTTGTACGCGCCGCAAGTCATTCGCCGCTTTTTGGATGCGGCGCAGAGCGGGGCAGGCGCCGCTGCCCTGGTGACGATGGGGCTGATCTTTCTGGCCGTCGTCGTCGGGCAGAAGGCGGTTTCGCTGCTCATGACCTACTTCAGCGAAGACCTGGGCTGGGCGGCCACCAACCGCCTGCGCGCCGACCTGGCCGCCCACACCATGCGCCTGGACATGGGCTTCCACAAACTGCACACCCCCGGCGAAATCATCGAGCGCATAGACGGCGACGTGGGCAAACTAGCCGAATACTTCTCGCAGTTGGTGGTCCACGTGCTGGGCAACGCCCTGCTGCTCGTCGGCGTGCTGGCGTTGCTGTTCCGCGAAGATTGGCGCTTTGGGCTGATTGGTCTGGCGTATGCCTTGGTAACAGTAATCTTCCTCCGCCTCGTCCACCAACCGTCAGCGCGCATCTGGGTCGGAGTCAGCAAAGCTTACGCTAAGCTTTCCGGCTACCTGGAAGAGCGCTTCGGCGGCACAGAAGACATTCGCGCCAACGGCGGCGAAGCCTATGTGCTGTGCGGGCTTTATCCCATCAACGCCGTCATCGCCCGCGAGCGCATCAAAGCTGATCTGTTCGGCGGCTTTACCTTTTCCAGCAGCCATATGTTCTACATCCTCACCCTGGCCGCTACGCTGGGCCTGGCCACCGTGCTCTTTATGCGCGGCGAAATGACGATTGGCGCGGTTTACCTGATGACCTTTTACATCGGCCTGATGGAAAGCCCCATCAAGTACATCCGC
>Ga0209607_1001438_pt1 | contig 19952 bp, 19 predicted proteins | sample AD_UKC117_MetaG_FD_184413 | JGI IMG/M metagenome (GOLD analysis project Ga0209607, IMG submission 184413) | Active sludge microbial communities of municipal wastewater-treating anaerobic digesters from Hong Kong - AD_UKC117_MetaG (SPAdes)... | ecosystem: Engineered > Bioreactor > Anaerobic >... | reverse complement strand
CCGCAGCCGCACCTGGTTCAGCACCGTGCCATCGGCCTCCAGCGTGAACGGCTCACCGGCGCCGCGCAGCAGGGTGACATCCGCATCCGGCCGCAGTCCCAGGGTGGCGATGAAGCCGCCGAGGAACAGGGTCAGGGCGATCGGGTAGAGCACCACCCGGGGCCGGAGGAGGCGCGGCGGCTTCCCGGCCAGCGCATCCTGCGTCGCGTAGCGGATCAGGCCCCGCGGGCGCCCCACCTTGTCCATGATCGCGTCGCAGGCATCCATGCACTGGGTGCAGTGCACGCACTCCATCTGCAGCCCGTTGCGGATGTCGATCCCGGTCGGGCAGGTCGTGACGCAGGCCTTGCAGTCGATGCAGTCCCCCGCCCCATCCGCGCCCCGGTCCTTCGGCATCGCCCGCGGTTCGCCGCGGCCGTAGTCGTAGGAGACCACCATCGACTGGCGGTCGAGGAGCACCGACTGCCAGCGGCCGTACGGGCAGGCGATCAGGCAGGTCTGCTCGCGGAACCAGGTGAAGTCGGTGAACACCAGCCCCGTGGTGACCGCCATCACGATGAACGGGACCGGGTGCTCGTAGGGCGAGAGCCGGATCCACTGCGCCAGCGCCTCGGTCCCCACGAAGTAGGCGAGGAAGGTGTGGCCGAGGACGAGCGAGATCGCGAGGTAGATCACGTACTTGAGCACGCGCCGGGGCGCGAAGTGGCGTCCGGCGCGGTCGAGTTGCAGCGAGCCGCTCCGGCCGCCCTCGAGCCACCGCTCGATCGGGCGGTAGAGGAACTCGAGGTACACCGTCTGGGGGCAGGCCCACCCGCACCAGACCCGGCCGAACAGCGCGGAGAAGAGGAAGATCGCGATGACGACGCTGCCCAGCAGGAGCATGAGCAGCAGCGTGTCGGTCGGCAGGAAGGTCGTGCCGAGGATGGTGAACTGCCGCCGCGGCACGTCGAGGAGGATCGCCGGCTTCCCGGCGATCCGCAGGTGCGGCAGGGCGATGAACAGGACCATCAGCGCCCAGGCCACGACCCGGCGCCGCTGCCACCAGCGGCCCGGCGACGGCTTGGGACGGATCCAGTTGCGGGTGCCGTCCTCGTTGAGCGTCGGCAGGACGCGGCCGCTGGCCGCGGGGGCGTGGGTCACTGCGCGACCACCGCCCCCTCCGCGGCCTTCGGGTTCGCGGGGGTGGTGCCCTGGAGCGACCAGACATAGGCCACGGCCGCATTGACCTGCGCCGGCGTGAGCTGCCGGCCCCAGGCCGGCATCCCCTTCGCCAGCACCCCCTCGCTCACGACCGCATGGATCTCGGCGATGGTGCCGCCATGGATCCAGGCGTTGTCGGTGAGGTTCGGGCCGATCACGCCGCCGCCGTCCGGGCCGTGGCACGCGGCGCAGTTGCGGGCGAAGATCTCCTTCCCCTCCTCCAAGACCTCGTGGTCGCCCGCCAGCGCCAGCAGCGCCTCGCTGTCGACGGTGCCCTGATCGGTCGGATGGGCCTCCCGCCACGCCGCCATGTCGGCCTCGTACTGGGCGATCCGGCCGGCGCCCGCGCCGATCGGGCCGACGTTCAGCAGGTAGAGCCCCGAGAAGATGATCGTCCCCCAGAAGGTCGTCACCCACCAGCGCGGCATCGGGTTGTCGAACTCCTGGATGCCGTCGTACTCATGCTCGATCAGTCGATCCTGGTCGCTCACGGCTCAGTCCTTCCGGTCGCGGGGTTGCTGGGGATGCTCGTCATCGAGCGGCATCTGGGCGTCGGAGCGCCAGCGAGCCCCGGCCCCCGGCCGGAAGACCCACCAGACGATCCCGAGGAACGCCAGGATGAACAGGACCAGGCCGATCTCGGCGTAGATCGAGAGGTCGGCGTGGCCGAGGACATCGGACAGCTTCATGGCGCGGTGCCGCGACTGGCGACGGTCCCGGTCGTGGCGATGTCACGCCCGATCCGCTGCATGTAGGCGACGATGGCGACGATCTCCCGGTCGGCGAGGCCGGCCGGTCCGCCGGTCGCCTCGATGTCCGCGGCGATCTCGGCCGCCTGCGCCCGGGCCATCGGGATCGCATTCGTCACCGCCTCGCCATAGGGGACGCCCAGCATCGCCATCGCGTCCACCCGGCGGGCCAGCACGTCGAAGTCGATCGGGGCCGTCGCGAAGTGCGGGTAGGCCGGCATGATCGAGCGCGGCGAGAGCTCGCGCGGGTTCGCGAAGTGGCGCACGTGCCAGAGGTTCGGGTACTTGCCGCCCTCGCGGGCGAGGTCCGGCCCGATCCGTCGGGAGCCCCAGAGGAACGGGTGCTCGTACACCGACTCGCCCGGCTTGGAGTACTCGCCGTAGCGCTCGGTCTCGTAGCGCAGGGGGCGGATCATCTGCGAGTGGCAGTTGACGCATCCCTCGCGGATGTACATGTCGCGCCCGTAGAGCTCCAGCGGCGTGTAGGGCTTCACCGACGCGATCGTCGGGACGTTCGACTTGATCAGGAACGTCGGGATGATCTCGGCCAGCGAGGCGATCGCCACCGCCACGGTCACCAGCACCGTGAACAGCACCGGCATCCGCTCCCAGCGGCGGTGGAACGCGAGCCCGCCGAGGAGCCCGGGGCTCGGGGCCGCCTGCGACGGCTCGGGCGCGCGCAGCGCCGCGGCCCGCACCACCGGGACGTCGTAGCGCGCCGGGCGCTTGCGCCAGGTCTGCACGATGTTCCACGAGAAGATCAGCATCCCGGCGATGTAGAGCGAGCCGCCCGCGACCCGGACCCAGTACATCGGCATCAGGCGCAGCACGGTCTCGACGAAGTCCGGGTAGGTGAGCCGGCCGGTCTCGTCGAACGCCCGCCACATCAGCCCCTGCGTCACCCCGGCGCTGTAGATCGCGACCACGTACAGGATGATCCCGAAGGTGGCGATCCAGAAGTGCAGCGAGGCGGCCTTCTTCGAGTGCAGCGGCGCCTGGAACAGCCGCGGCGCGAGCCAGTAGATCATGCCGAACGTCAGGAAGCCGTTCCAGCCCAGCGCCCCCGTGTGGACGTGGGCGATGATCCAGTCGGTGTAGTGCGCCAGGGCGTTCACGCTCTTCACCGAGAGCATCGGCCCCTCGAACGTCGACATCCCGTAGGCGGTGATCCCGACGACGAAGAACTTGAGGATCGGGTCGTCGACGACCTTCTGCCACCCGCCGCGCAGCGTCAGCAGGCCGTTGATCATGCCGCCCCAGCTCGGCGCCCACAGCATCACCGAGAACAGCATGCCGAGGGTGGAGGCCCACTCCGGCAGCGCCGTGTAGTGGAGGTGGTGCGGGCCGGCCCAGATATAGAGGAACACCAGCGACCAGAAGTGGAGGATCGACAGCCGGTACGAGAAGACCGGCCCCTCCGCCGCCTTGGGCATGAAGTAGTACATCAGCCCCAGGAACGGCGTCGTCAGGAAGAACGCCACCGCGTTGTGGCCGTACCACCACTGCATGAAGGCGTCCTGCACCCCCGCGTACAGCGAGTAGCTCTTGAACGCCCCCGCCGGCAGCGAGAGGTTGTTGAAGATGTGCAGCACGGCCACCGTCACGATGCTGGCGATGTAGAACCAGATCGCGACGTAGAGGTGCCGCTCCCGCCGGCGCAGGATCGTGCCCATGAAGTTCCACGCGAACGCCACCCACACCACCGCGATCGCCAGGTCGATCGGCCACTCCAGCTCGGCGTACTCCTTGGCCTGCGTCAGCCCGAGCGGCAGCGTCAGCGCCGCCGCCACGATGATCAGCTGCCAGCCCCAGAAGTGGAACCGCGACAGCCCGTCGGAGAACATCCGGGCCTTCAGCAGCCGCTGGGTCGAGTAGTACGCCCCGCAGAAGAAGGCGTTGCCCGCGAACGCGAAGATCACCGCGTTCGTGTGCAGCGGGCGCAACCGGCCGAACGAGGTGAACTCGAGGCCGAGGTTGAACGCCGGGTTGGCGAGCTGGAGGGCGATCAGCAACCCGACCACCATCCCGACCGTGCCCCAGATCAGGGTGGCGAACAGGAACTTGCGGACGATGTCGTCGTCATAGCTGAATTCGTCGAGCACGACGCCGGCAGGGGCCGATGTGGTCATCCGGTGACCTCGAGGTGTGGGAATCGCGGGGCGGTTTGATCGGGAATGCCCGGAAAACGATCGCGACCGCCGAGCCCGGGGGCACGAGCGGTCGCGATGGGGTGGTGCAGCGGCTGTGAGACCTTCCTCACGGCGTGTCCTCCTCGGGGATCCCGCGGCGGCCGGGCGGGGTGCCACGGCGGCGCGGGGTCTCGTCTGGGCGGGATTCTACCGCGACGTGCGCGTCGGGCCAAGACCCCGCAATTCCCGACCTTCGGGTCGGAATTGTGCGCTGCGGTCGTGGCGCGACCCGACGGTCGCGCCGGACTACAGCCCAGCGAACCACGGATAGCCGCGATCCTCCCAGTAGCCGCCGGGCTTGCGGTCGGTGAACGTCACCCGGGTCAGGTACTTCGTCAGCTTGTAGCCGAGCTTGATCGGCGAATAGAGCCGCAGCGGACCGCCGTGTCGCGCGCTCAGCGGCTGGCCATCCTGGCCATCGGCCAGGATGGTCTGCGGATGCATGGCGCTCGCGAGGTCCCAGCCGTTGTAGTAGCCGTTGTCGAAGGAATCGAACCGGACGTAGCGCGCGGTCGGGAGCGGATCGACGAGCCCGGCGATCGTCGCGAACGGGACCCCCCGCCAGGGGGCCACGGCGGTCCATCCCTCGACGCAATGGTGCGTCACCCGGTAGTCGATGTGCGGCAGCGCGGCGAGCACCTCCGCGGTGAACGCGGTCGGCCGGCGGACCAGTCCGCCGACCTCGAGGCGCCAGGCGGCCGGATCCTCGAGGACGGGCATCGTGGGCGAGATGAAGTAGGACGGCATCTCGCCCTTGAGGACCTGGTGTGGCGGGGCTTCCGCCTGGCGCAGCGCCTGAAGCCGCTCGCCCAGCGCGTTGTTCGCGGCGATGACCCGGTCGAAGACCGGCTGCAACCGCGGCCCGCCATCCCAGCCGCACGCGGCCAGCGCGGCGGGGAGCACCGGGGCGATCCGTCGCAGGAACTCGCGGCGCGAGGCGCCGGCATCGTCACGGGGCATCGGGGAACCTCCCGCGGTAGCGACCGGTGATGATCGCGCGCAGCGACGCCGGATCGGCGACGAAGACCATCACGACATGGCCGAGGGTGAACAGGGTGAAGCACCAGACCGAGACGAAGTGCCAGTAGCGCGCCAGCTCGTAGCCACCGAACAGCGCCGTGAGCGGGGCGAGCTGCACCGGCTTCGCGATGGCGAACCCTGTCAGCACCGAGAGCACCCCGAGGGCGATCGCGAAGCTGTAGGCACCCTTCTGGAGCGGGTTGTGCTTCCCCTGGGGCGGATGATCCTTCCGGATCCGGAGGTAGTACTTCACCATCTCCAGGGCGCCGGGAAGGTCACGGGGCCGGAAGACGAGCTTGCGCCACTCCCCCGAAGCAGCGAGGAACACGGCATAGAGCAGCCCCGTCAGCACGAACGGCCACGCGAGGGTGAAGTGCCAGCGCAGCCCGGCCGCGAGCCAGCCGCCGAGGCGCACCACCTCGGGGATCTGCCCGATCCGGTCCCGATCGAACGGGTTGAAGACGCCGAGGACGGCGTTCTTGCTCCCGAAGTGCTGGAAGGCGACCAGGATCTGCAGCCCGCTCGCAATCATGCCGGTGAGGAAGACCGCGTTGAGCCAGTGCGTCAGGCGCACGACGCCGTGGTGACGTCGTCGGACGGGTGGAGGCGCCTCGGCGGCGGCCTCCGCATGGGAGGAATCGGACACGGACGCTCCGGTGCGGGGATACCCGCTCAACGCCCGGTGGCAGCCCCCGGTTCCGCGTCGCCCGCCAGGTCCAGGGCCGCGTGGACCCGCTCCCACTCCCCGAGGGTCCGGTCGAGGTCCCCGCGGAGCCGGTCCCGGCGGGCCGCCAGCTCGGCGGCCCGGGCCGGTCCATCGTCCGCACCGTAGAGCGCGGGATCGGCCAGTGCCGCCTCCACCGAGGCGAGGTCGGCCTCGAGGGTGGCCACCCGCGCCTCCACCGCCTCGACCTCGCGCTCCATGCGCCGAAGCTCGGCCGCCCGCGCCTTGCCGTCCTCGCGCGGGGTCGCCGGCCGACTCCGGGCCGCCTGCTGCTTCTCCTCGCGGGCAACGGCGGCCCGCTCGCGGCCCCGCGCCGCCGCATCCTCCTCCCAGTCGGCAAAGCCGCCCGGGTAGTCGCGAAGCTGGCCATCCTCGATCGACCAGATCCGCGTCGTCAGCGTGTCGAGCAGCGCCCGGTCGTGGGAGACGAGCAGCACCGTGCCGTCGTAGTCGGCGAGGGCATCCTCGAGGGCCTCGATCGATTCGACATCGAGATGGTTGGTCGGCTCGTCGAAGACGAGGAGGTTGGCGTGCTCGAGCATCATCAGCGCCAGGGCCACCCGCGCGCGCTCCCCACCCGAGAGCGTTCCCGCCCGCCGCAACACCTCGTCGCCGCTGAAGCCGAAGCGACCGAGATGCCCCTGCACCTGGCCGCGGGTCCAGGTCGCGCGCCGGTGGGCGATCAGGTCGTACAGCGACTCGGCCGGATCGACGTCGCCGAGGTCCTGGCGATAGTAGGCGACCTGCACCGAGGGCATCAGGCGCACCTGGCCGCCATCGGCTGGGCGAAGCCCGAGCACCGTCGCGAGGAAGGTCGACTTGCCGGCGCCGTTGTGCCCGATCAACCCGACCACGTCGCCGCGCCGCAACGTGCCGCTCCACGGGGCCACCAGTTCCCGTTCGCCGATGGCCACTCGCAGCCGGTCGGCGACGAGCAGCTGGTCGCCCCCGCGGGACGCCGCCTCGAAGGCCACCGCCATCACCCCCTCGGCGCCGGGAGGGGGCGAGAGTCGCTCGACGCGCGCCAGCCGGCGACGACGCCCCTTCGCCTGGGCCGAGTTGCCCCCGGCGATGTTGCGGCGGATGTAGTCCTCCTCGGCCGCCAGCTTCGCCTCCTGCTTGCGCACCGCCCGCTCCTGCGCCGCCCGCCGCTCGGCGCGCTGCCGGACGAAGGCATCGTAGCCGCCAGTGTAGGCCGTCGCGGTGGTCCCCTCGAGGTGCAGGACATGATCGACCACGGCGCCGAGGAAGGCCCGGTCGTGCGAGATGAGCAGCACCGCCTCGTCGATCTCGCGGAGGTAGCCCTCCAGCCAGCGTGCGGTGGCGAGGTCGAGATGGTTGGTCGGCTCGTCGAGGATCAGCAGGTCGGCCGGCGCCGCCAGCTGGCCGGCGAGGGAGAGTCGACCGCGCTCGCCCCCGGAGAGCGTCGCCACGTCCCGCGTCCGGGCCACCTCGGGATCGAAGCCGAGGCCGGCGAGGACCGCGTCGACCCGCGCCGTCGCCTCGTACCCGCCGGCGCGCTCGAAGCGCTCCTGGTCGTCGGCGTAGCGATCGAGCATCTGCTGGGTGACGGCCTCACCCGCGGCGCTCATCGCCGCCAGCTGCCGATGCAGGGCCTGCTCCAGCGCGAACAATTCCGAGAACCCGCGCGCCGCGGCCGCCCAGACCGTCTCGGCGTTGCCGAAGTCACGGTACTGGTCCATCACCGCGATCCGGAGGCCGCTCGCACGGGCGATCGTCCCGTCGTCCGGCTCGCGCAGCCCCTGGACGAGCTCCATCAGGGTCGTCTTGCCACTCCCGTTGCGACCGACGATCCCCCAGCGGTCACCGCGCTCGACCAGGAAGGTGACCCGCTCGAAGAGCGTGGTGTGGCCGAACCGGACGGCGGCCGCGGAGACGGAGAGGAGCGACATGGCGGCAAGATAGACGAGAAGCGAGAAGCGAAAAGCGAGAAGCGGGAAGCGAGAAGCGAGCGGTCCACAGGACGGCGAGCTGGGAAGCCCTCACCGCACCAGGAACAACTCCGATTGCCGCTGGTGGAACCACCGGGGTCGCCCGTCGACGCCGAGCTGGAAGTCCTCCTCCTGGGCCATCCGCACCCGGCGGTTGCCCCACTCGGGAACCGGCGAGGTGACCTGCAGTTCCGAACTCCACCACGTGGCGGCCCGCACGGGATAGTCGCCCCGTCCCGGGATCCCGTCCTGCGCGTCCCAGCGCCCGATCAAGGGCCCCGCGCCATGTCCGTGCAGGCCGATCGGATGCGTATAGACGGTGCCATCGAGTCGTTCCGCCGCCATCCGCGCGCGCACCGCACGCAACACCTCGTTGCCGGTGCGCCCGGGCCGGATCTCCTCGAAGAGGAGGTCCTGCAGCCGGTTGCTCCGGCGCAGCGCTTCCTGGAGGCCCACCGGGGCCGCGGTCTCACCCGGTCGCAGGACGTAGCCGTTGTGCTGGGTGTCGGTATGGAGACCAAGGGCGACGATCCCGACATCACACCAGAGCAGGTCGCCGGGGAGGATGATCGGATCCTCGCCCAGCTCGTCGACGGTGGCGAGGTCGCGCTGGACGGTGATCGACGGCTGGAACCAGGTCGTGAGCCCGCGCGCCGCGAGCTGCTCGCGCCACCACCAGACCAGGTCGCTCGTGCGAGTGACACCCGGGGTGATCACCTCGCGGGAGAACATCCGCTCCGTCAGCTCCCAGACCAGCTCCTGCAGGCGGCGGTAGATCCCCTCTTCCTCGGGCAGACGGGTCGAGAGCAGGTCCACCGCGAGGGCCTCGACCGGGCGGACGCGTCCGGCCAGTTCCGGTCCGAGCGCCGACAGCATCGCGTCCCGCTCGGCCGCCGTCAGCCCATCGGCGAAGGCGAAGGTCGGCGAGGAATTGATGGCGACGACCTCCGGGTCGCGCGCCTCGAGGACCTGTCGCAACACGAGCCACTGCTCGTCGCCGACGAGTTCCGCGGTCCGCCCACCGAGCCCTTCGACGATGCGGGTGTCGCGGATCGCGTCGTACAACCCGCCCTGACTGGATCCCCCGAGTGCGAGCCGCTCGACCCCCGCGGCGCCCCGGTCGCAGAAGACGTGGATCGTGCGACGGCGCGCGGCGAAGGTCGTGGGCGAGACGATCGCCCGGAAGACGGGATCCTCGTTGTACTCGCGCATCGGGATCACCCAGCAGTCCACGCCATGATCGCGCAGCAGGGTGGGCAGAATCCGCTCGAGGCGGAGGCGCAGCCAGGCCTGCTGCAGGGCGGCCTGTTCGCGCAGGGTGCCGAAGGGGGAGGGAGCGGTCGCGGTGGCCTGTGCGGCAACCGGCGCGACGACGAGGCAGGCGGCGACGACGAGACGGACCAGACGCATGTCGGGGCGTGTCCTGGAAGGAGACGCCCCGACGTTAACACCCGCGCGGACCCGCAGCGACCCCTACGGCGTCCCCGACTTCGCGGGTGCCTTCGGTGCCGGGGGGGCATCGACGCTGACCGCCGCACCCTCCGCACCGCTGCTGATGTCGACGATCGACTTGCCGGTCTCCGGATCGTTGATCCGGACCACGCCGCCGGCGGAATCGCCATGGATGTCGACGATCGACTTGCCGTTGATCTTGATCGAGAGCCCACCGTCGGTCGACTGCGTCTCGACCGCCGACGCCTCGGCGACGCCCGACCCGCCATCGGCGTGGCGGATCTCGTCGCGCACCGACGCCGGGACCATCAACCGGTGCACCTGGCCGGACGGCTCGAAGCGGATCGTCCCGAAGTTCACCAGCTCCTCGAAGCCGGGATCGGCGGCCGTCAGGCAGGTGAAGCGGGTGTCCTCGATGTTTTCGAGCTGGGCCGCGTCGGCGATCGTGATCTCGCAGTCGGCGAACTGGCTCGCGCTCTGGCCGTCGTTGAGCTTCACGGTCAGGTTGAACGCCTCGATCATCTCCGGCGCGCTGCGCTCGACCTGGAGCTTCTGCATCGCGCCGAGGTCGCCCTTCGCGGTCCGGAACGGGATCCCGAACAGCGGCACCGTGATGGAAGCGTCGGTGTGGGCGATCTCGTGCACCTTGCTCTTGCCCGCGTCGACCGCGCTGGCCACCACCATGCCGACGCCAAACACGCCGGCCATCCCGAGGCCGATCTTGGCGAGATAGACCTTGTCGAGCATGGGCTCCTCCCTGAAAGTCGGTCCAGCACCTGTCCCTCGTGTGTCCAAACGTACAAGGATGCCCTGAAGTTTCAACTCGCAACGTTTCAGGGCTGGAACAGCCGCCGACCTACTATTCGGGGATGTCCTCACCGACCCCGCTCGAATGGCACGCCGGCTACGCCGATCTGCCAGCGGCCTTCCACCAGCCAGTCGAGCCCACCCCGATCCCGGACCCGTACCTGGTGGCCTGGAACCCGGTGGTCGCGGCGGAGCTCGGGCTGCCCCGGGACCCCGCCGAGATCGGGGGGCTCGTCGAGCTCCTCGCCGGCAACCTGGTCCCGGAGGGGAGTCGCCCGACCGCCGCGGCCTACGCCGGCCACCAGTTCGGGAGCTGGGTCCACGAACTGGGGGACGGCCGCGCCATCGTCCTCGGTGAGGTTCCTGACCGGTCCCACCGGCTACAGGAAGTCCAGCTCAAGGGCGCCGGGCTGACCCGGTGGTCCCGGATGGGGGACGGCCGAGCGGTGCTGCGTTCAACGATCCGCGAGTACCTCGCCTCCGCGGCGATGGAGGGGCTGGGCATCCCGACCACCCGGGCGTTGGCGATCGTCGGCAGCGACCTGCCGGTGCTTCGGGAACGCCTGGAGACCGCGGCCGTCCTCACCCGCGTGGCCCCGACCCACATCCGCTTCGGGACCTTCGAGTACTTCGCCGCGCGGCGGCTGGACGCCGAACGCGCGCTGCTCGCGGACTGGGTCATCGAGCGCCACTTCCCCGGCCTGCTCACCCTGCCGGCCGGCGATCGGTACGCCGCGTGGTACGCGGAGGTGGTCGCGCGCACCGCCCGCCTGATGGCGATGTGGACCGCGGTCGGCTTCCAGCACGGCGTCATGAACACCGACAACTTCTCGATCCTCGGCCTGACGATCGACTACGGCCCGTACGGCTTCATGGACCGCTACGACCCGACCTGGATCTGCAATCACTCCGATCATTCCGGCCGCTACGCGTTCGACCAGCAGCCGAGCATCGGGCTCTGGAACTGCGCCCGGCTGGGGGAGGCACTCTACCCGTTGGTGCCCGAGGCGCCCGCGCGGGAGGCGCTCGCGTCCTACCGCGAGATCTACGCGACCGAGGTCATTGCGCGCATGCGCACGAAGCTCGGCCTCGCGCGCGCGGAACCTGACGACCCGGCGCTGATCACCGCGTGGCTCGAGCTGCTGCAGGCGAACGCCGCCGACTATCACCGTGCCCATCGCGCGCTGAGCCGCTGGGATGCCGACGCACCGGCGAGCCGCGACCCGCTGGCCGCGGAGATCGCCGACGGTGCCGCACTCGATGCCTGGCTCGCGACCTACGGGAGCCGTGTCGCGCGGGAGGCGCGCCCGGCCGACGCGCGGCACCGGGCGATGCTCGCGACCAATCCGAAGTACGTGCTCCGCAACTGGGTGGCCGAGGAGGCGATCCGGAACGCCGAGACCCGGAACCATGCGCGGGTCGACGAGATCCGCGCGCTCCTCGACGCGCCGTGCGACGAGCATCCGGGATGGGATCGCTATGCCGAGGGGCCACCGGAGTGGGCCCGGCACCTCGCGGTGAGCTGCAGCAGCTAGGGCGCGGCCTCGAGGAACTCCAGTTCCGGCGCCGCCTCCATCGCGTGCCGCAGCGCCCACTCGTCCTCGCAGAGCAGGATCGACCCGCCCTTGGCATCGTAGAGCCGGAGCCGGGAGCGCCCCTCGACCAGCCGCTCGATCCGGTCGTCGTCGCCGCGGATCCATCGCGCCACGCGGAACGCGAGCGGCTCCAGCGTCGCGCGCACGCCGTACTCCGCCTCCAGGCGATGCAGCAGCACGTCGAACTGGAGCTGGCCCACCGCCCCGACGATCGGCACCGGCCCCGCCATCGAGTCCTGGTAGAAGACCTGCACCGCCCCCTCCTCGGCGAGCTGTCGCAGCCCCGTGTCGAGATGCTTCCGGCGGAGCGGATCGCGCAGCACGACGCGCGAGAAGAGCGCCGGCGCGAAGCGGGGGATGCCGAGGAACTCGACATCGCCCTTCTCCGAGAGCGAATCGGACACCCGCAGGTTGCCGCGATCGAGGATGCCGATCACGTCGCCGGGCCACGCCTCCTCGATCTCGGTGCGCTCCTGCGCGAGGAACTGCTGCGGCTGCGCGAGCCGGAGCGTCTTGCCGGTGCGCGACAGGACGGTCGTCATCCCGGCCGTGAAGTGCCCGGAGCAGACCCGCACGAAGGCGATCCGGTCGCGATGGCGCGGATCCATGTTCGCCTGGATCTTGAAGACGAAGCCGGTGAAGTCGGGATCGGTCGGGACGATGGTGCGCCCCTCGGCCTCGCGCGGCAGCGGCGCGGGGGCGTGGGCCAGGAAGTCCTCGAGGAAGGGCGCCACCCCGAAGTTGGTCAGCGCGCTCCCGAAATACATCGGCGAGAGGGTCCCCTCGGCGATCGCCTCCTCGCTCCAGGGCGCCCCGGCCATCTCGAGGAGGTCGAGCTCCTCGCGCACGCTCGCCACCGTGTCGCTGCCGAGCACGTCGGTGAGCGAGGCGTCGTCGAGCGGCACCCGGCGCGCCTCGACCAGGCGGGCGCCGTGGTCGGCACCGCGATCGAAGAGCAGCACCTCGCGACGGCGACGATCGGCGACGCCGACAAACCCGGCGCCCGTCAGCACCGGCCACGTCACCGGGTGGACCTGGAGGCCGAGGTCGGCCTCGACGTCGCTGATCAGTTGCAGCGGATTGCCGCCCGGCCGGTCGCACTTGTTGACGAAGGTGAAGATCGGCATCCGGCGCAGCTTGCAGACCTCGAAGAGCTGCCGGGTGCGCTCCTCGACCCCCCGCCGGTTGTCGAGCAGCATCACCGCGCTGTCGGCGGCGACGAGCGTCCGATAGGTGTCCTCGGAGAAGTCGGCGTGCCCGGGCGTGTCGAGCAGGTTGACCTGCCAGCCGTGCCACGCGAACTGCATCACCGACGAGGTGACCGAGATGCCGCGCTCGCGCTCGAGGGCCATCCAGTCCGAGGTGGCATGCCGCGCGGCGCGGCGGGCCTTCACCGAGCCGGCGAGGTGGATCGCCCCGCCGTAGAGGAGCAGCTTCTCGGTGAGCGTCGTCTTGCCCGCGTCCGGGTGGGAGATGATCGCGAAGGTGCGCCGGTTGGCGATCGTCCGGGCGATGGTGGCGGGGTCGGGTCCTGGCATCGGGCACAAAGGTACACGGCCACCGTTCCGCCCGCCCCTCGCCGGGGATAGGATTCCGGCATGTCGACCGACCAGGGCCTCACTCCCCGCCACGTGATCGCGATCACCGCCCTCATCTCGGGCATCGTCGCGCTCTACCTACACCTCTGGAAGCTCGGCCTCGCCGGCACCCTCGCCTGCGGCGCGAGCCACGGCTGCGAGACCGTGCAGTTCTCGCCGTGGGGGATGTTCCTCGGCGTCGACGTGGCGCTGATCGGGACGGTGGGCTATGCGCTGATCCTCGTCACCGCCCTCGTCGGGACGAGCCCGCGCTGGGTCCGCGACCCGCGCAACACCCTCCTCCTCGCCGGCCTGATCGTCCCCGCCTTCCTCTTCACCCTGCGGCTCAAGTACTACGAGTTCATCGTGATGAAGAGCTTCTGCCCCTGGTGCGCGATCTCCGCGGTGACGATCACGCTCCACCTGGTGCTGGTGACGCTCGATTGGCGGCGGGTGAAGAGAGGCGAGTCGTGAGTCCTGAGACGTGGGGGGCGGCACGTCTTCCCCCCACGTCTCAGGACCCGGGACTCACCCCTTTCGTGCTGATCTCGATCCCCCCCTCCACCAGCCGCGCCTCGCCGTCAGGGGGCATCGCCACGAGCAGTTCCCGTCCGTCGGTGGCGAGCACCGGATAGCGCCGGTCGTATTCCCGCAGCGCCGGTAGGAGGAGCAGGTCGGGAATCGGGAAGCCGGAGACGCGCACCCGCTCGAGCCGGAAGCGCATCACCCCCCCGCTCCGCTGGGGCATCGCGATCTCGGCCGTGAACGGCGTCGTCGAATCGATGAAGTTGAAGATCGGCCCCAGCTCATGGCGGGACTCCGGCGGGAAGTCCATCAGGCGTCCGGTGATCCGGACCAGCATCGAGTCGGCGGTGACCCGGAAGCGGAGCGAATCCTCGAAGGGGGGGACGCCGAGGCGAGCGAGGAGGTGCGAGGCGAAGTCGCCGATGGCCACGGTGTCGATTTGTCTGGTGCGTTCGAGGAAGACCGCCTCGATCGCGGAGTCGGCCCGCACGACCCCGGCGTTGGAGATCCGCCACCCGTCCGGCTCGAGCGCCGCGGTCGCGTCCCCGGACTGGGCCGCGACGGCCGCGGGGGCGGCCAGCAGGATTCCCAACAGGCGGCTGAACCGCGGCAGGCACTGCATGCACTCTCCATGACGGGACGGTGGACCCACGGGTGACGGTCGGGTCACGGCCGGGCCCACACCCGCGCGCGGGACCCACGGCCCGACTACAATCTGGTCGCACCGTTCCCCTCAAGCCCGGACCGACCGATGCCCGCCACGATCGCCCTCATCCTCGCGCTCACCGCGACGACCGCGCCGCCCCCGGTCGCCACCAGCCACCTCGCGGCCCCCGCCGTGGTCCGTTGGGGCAGGACCGGGCACCGCCTGATCGCCCGCGTCGCGACGGCACGGCTCTCCGGCGAGGCGCGCCGGCAGGTGCGCGACCTCCTCGGCCGGGAATCCCTGGCCGCCGTGAGCACCTGGGCCGACTCGATCCGGAATGATCGACCCGAGACCTCACCCTGGCACTACGTCAACATCCCGGTGATCGACTCGGTGTATCGCCCGGAGCGGTACTGCCCCGGAGGAGACTGCGTCGTCGCGGCCCTGGAGCGTCAGATCGGCGTCCTGGCGAACCGCGGCGCCTCGAAGGCGGAGCGGGCCGAGGCGCTGAAGTGGGTCGTGCATCTCGTCGAGGACATCCACATGCCGTTGCACGCCGGTGACCGCGGCGATCGCGGCGGCAACGACGTGCAACTCACCTTCCTCGGTCGCGCGACGAACCTCCACGCACTCTGGGACGGCGGGCTGATCGATGCGAGCGGCCGCTCCGAGGAGCAGTGGGTCACCTTCCTCGATCGTCAGCTCGCGCGGCGCGGTGACCTCCGCCAGATCGCCGAGGGGACGCCCGAGACGTGGGCGATGGAATCTCACGATGTCTCGCGTGACGTCGCGTACCCCTTCCTCCCCCGCTCGCTCGTGCTCGACCGCAGCTACTACGACCAGGTCCACGTCGTCCTCGAGGACCGCCTGCTCCGGGCCAGCGTCCGGCTGGCCTCCCTGCTCGAGCGCATCCTCACCGGACGCTAGCGCGGCAACGCGCCGCCGGGACCGTGGGCCCCGGCGGCGCGCTCGACGATGCCGGTCCGCTCAGGACGCGGTGTCGTAGTAGAACTTCTCCGAGACGATCTGCCCGTCCTGCCACTGCTGCACGGCCACCTGGTCCATCGTGACCCGGCCGCCGCCCTTGAAGGTGACGTCGAAGACCCAGTTGATCATCGCGCGGTCGCCGTCGACGAGGACCACCGGGGCGCTCCCGCCGTGGAAGGCCTCGAGGCTGCCGAAGAACTTCTCCTCGCGCGCCCGGTTGGCGGCCTTGCCGACCGTCGGCTCGTTGTTGTTCTCCTGCATCGAGACCTGCTCGGCGTAGAACCGGTCGAACATCTCCATCGCCTTGCCGGAGAGCACGCCGTTGACGAGCTCCGCGACGGCCTCGCGGGTGGTCAGGGTGGTGGTGGTCATGAGGTCTGCTCCTTCGGTGGATGAGAATGCGGTCCGTGAGGACGAGGACATCAGTTGCGCGAGGTCGAGAGCTGCCGGTCAAGCGACCAGCGCCCGCTCCCGGCCACGATCACGATCGCCGCCAGGGTGATCGCCAGGATGTGGAACTCGTACCCCTCGCCGGCCGCGGTGCCGGTCCAGTTCATGAAGAACTGCCCCCGGTGCACGGTCAGCACGGCGCCGAGCATCACGGCGGCCACGCCGGCCGCGGCGGCCCGGCCGAGTCCGCCAATCAGCAGTGCCAGCCCGCCAAGCACCTCGATGGCGATCACCAGCGCCGCAACGGCCGCGGGGATACCGAGGGTGCCCAGGAAGGCGACCGAGTTGTCGAACCCGGCACCGCCGAAGAGGCCGAAGGCCTTCTGGAGACCGTGCGGGAGGATGACCAGCCCGAGGGCGACCCGGGCGAGGGTGGGGACGACGCTGTCGGTGGTACGGGTGAGGCGGTCGAACATCGCGAGCTCCTTGGCGACATGGTCCGCGGGAAGGGGTCTCCCCTCCCGACACACTGAGTATACCTGCAAATCATTTACTAGTCAAGTATCTGGCCAAACCCCGTCTTGCCAGGCCCCACCCTGCTGCTACCCGCAGCCGCCGACCCGCAGTCCGGCCCGGAACCGATCGAGCTTGCGATTGAAGTCGGTGAGTTCCTCGACGCCGAGGGCGTCGGCCAGGACGCTGGCCAGCCGCTCCACCTCGGGGTCGACCTGGGTCAGCAGGTCGAGACCGGCCGGGGTGATCCGGCAGGTGACCTGGCGGCGGTCGGTCGAGGTCCGCTCCCGCTCGAGCAGCCCGGCCCGGTCGAGCTTGTCGACGAGCCGGGTGATCGCCGCCGCCGGATCGATCAGCCGCTCACGGATCGCGAGGGTCGGCAATCCCGCCGTCCCGGCGCCCCGGAGGATCCGGAGGACGTTGTACTGCGCGGTGGAGAGACCGAACCGCCCCAGCACGCGCGAGCTCTGGCGCTCGACCATGCTGGCCGTCCGGGCGATCGCCACCATCGCCTCCTGGGCCGCGCTGCGGAACGGTTGGCCCTGCTTGATCTCGGTGTGGATCCGGGTCACGTCGAGTGGGGTGGACATGGGCGGAAGGGTGCCGCCGCCACCCCACCCGGTCAATCCTTGCCACCTTGAGTGCCGATTATTACTATTTGAGTACGTGATTATATATGGCGTCCCATCCCCGTCCTGCGTGACCTCCCGATGATGGCCCTCGGGCTCCTCGGCTTCGTGGCCGTCGGCATCTCGCTCGGCATGCTGGGCGGCGGCGGGTCGATCCTCGCCGTCCCGGTGCTGGTCCACCTCCTCGGCCTCCCGGCGAGCGAGGCGGTCCCGATGTCGCTCCCGGTGGTGGGGGCGGCCGCGGCCGTCGGCGCATGGACCCGCTGGCGCCGGGGGCAGCTCGCCCTCAGGACCGCCGCGATCTTCGCCGTCGGGACGATGGTGGCGTCGTTCGCGGCGGCACGCCTCGGCGCCGACATCCCCGATCGACCGCGGTTGCTGCTGTTCACCGGGGTGATGCTGGTCGCGGCGACCCTGATGTGGCGCCGGGCCGCACGTCGCGCGACACCCGGCACTCCTGTCGATGCGGACGCGAAGGCGTCGCCCGTCCGGCTCGTCATTGCCGCGCTCGCCGTCGGGACCCTGACGGGACTGGTGGGGGTCGGGGGCGGCTTCTTGATCGTCCCCGCGCTGGTCGGTGTCCTCGGGCTGGCGATGCCCGAGGCGACCGCCACCTCGCTCGCCGTGATCGCGCTCAACACCGGCGCCGCCTCGGCCGGCTGGTGGGGACGCAGCACCCTCGACCTCCGGTTGACGGCCCTGGTGACCGTCGCGGCGCTCGTGGGGATGGCGATCGGCACCCGACTGGCGCCCCGTGTCTCGTCGGCGACGCTCAGCCGCGCGTTCGCCGGCCTGCTGTTGCTCGTCGGGGCGTTCATGCTCGTGCAGGAGCTTTGAAGAGAGAAGAGAGAAGCGAGAAGAGAGAAGCGAGAAGCGCGACGCGCTACTCCACCTCACGACTCAGGACTCACGACTCACGACTGTTTCATCGATGCCGTCCACCAAGGAGAGCCGTCCCATGCTCGTGCGCCGCTTCTATGATGACCGCCTCGCCCAGGCCGCCTACCTGATCGGCTGCCAGCGCACCGGCGATGCGCTGGTGATCGACCCGCCGCGCGACATCGCACCGATCCTCGAGGCGGCCCGTGCGGAGGGGATGCGGATCGCGAAGGTGACCGAGACGCACATCCATGCCGACTTCGTCTCGGGCGCACGCGAACTCGCGGCAGCCACCGGCGCCGAGCTGCTGCTCTCGGCGGAGGGCGGACCGGACTGGCAGTACGGCTACGCCGCGGAGGCCGGGGCCACGCTCCTGCACGATCGCGACACGATCGTCCTCGGCGGGGTTCGGATCGCGGCGTGGCACACCCCGGGTCACACCCCGGAGCATCTCGCGTTCCTCGTGACCGACACGGCGCGCAGCGAGGAGCCGGTCGCGATGGTCACCGGCGACTTCGTCTTCGTCGGGGATGTCGGCCGGCCCGACCTGCTGGAGAAGGCGGCGAAGGTCGTCGGCACGATGGAGGTCGGCGCACGCCAGCTCTTCCGGTCGTTGCAGCAACTCGCCGACCTGCCGGACCACCTGCAGATCTGGCCCGGGCACGGCGCGGGGAGCGCCTGTGGCAAGGCGCTCGGCGCGATGCCCACCTCGACTCTCGGCTACGAACGCCGCACCAACTGGGCGTTCGGCATCGCGGACGAGGCCGCCTTCGTGGCGGCGGTGCTCGAGGGGCAGCCGACGCCACCCGCGTACTTCGCGATGATGAAGCACCTGAACAAGGTCGGCGCACCGATCCTCGGTGCGCGCGGCGCTCCCGCGCCGCTGCCGTGGCGGGACCTGCCGGCGGCCCTTGCCGAAGGCGCGGTCGTCGATGTGCGGCCGGCGGGGGCGTACCGGGACGCCCATCTCCCCGGCACGCTCAACATCCCGCTCATCAAGGCGTTCACGACATGGGCCGGCTGGCTGCTCTCGTACGAGGCCCCGATCGCCCTCATCGCCGACTCGACCGCGGATGCCGTCGAGGCACAACGGGCCCTGGCCTCGATCGGCCTCGATCGCGTGACGGGAATGTTCGACGCGAACGACCTCGCCGCCCAGCCAGGAGTGGCCAGTGGGCGCGTCGGCGAGATCACCGACGCGGTCGGGCTGGCGGAAGGCGGACGGCGGATCATCGACCTGCGCGAGCCGAACGAGTGGACCGCCGGCCACATCCCCGGGGCCGAACACCACCCGCTCGGCACCGTCACGGCCACGCTCGCGGACCTGCCCCGGGACACGCCGCTCGCGATCCATTGCCAGGCGGGGACCCGATCGGCGATCGGCGCCTCGGTGCTCGAGCGGATGGGCTTCACCGACGTCGTGGACCTGACGGCCGGGTACGCCGGCTGGGCCCGCGCCACCGCGGGAGTGGAGTAGCATGCCGCGGGAGGAGATGCCGCCGGTGCTCCTCGAGCAGGTCGCGGAGCGGTTCCGCGCCCTCGGCGAACCGGTGCGACTCGCCCTGCTGGACGCCCTCCGCAAGGGCGAGCAGACGGTGGGCGAGCTGGTCGAGGCGACCGGACACGGTCAGGCGAACGTGTCGCGGCACCTCGGCGTCCTCCACGCCGCCGGGCTGGTGTCCCGGCGGCGGGAGGGAACCTTCGTGCACTACGCCGTGGCCGACCCGGGCGTGTACGACCTGTGCGACCTGGTCTGCGGCCGCCTGCAGCGCGACGCCGAGGCGATCGTCCGGGCGGTGCGCTGATCAGCCACCGGCGCGCCAGGCGTTGTTGCTGCGGTCGATGTCCACCAGTCGTGCGTCCGGGTCGAGCTCGATCCGGGTGAGCTGCTTCCCCGTGAAGCGGTAGGTCCGCAGGTAGCTGCGGCTGTTCGTGCTCCAGACCTCCGCCGGATAGGTCATCTCCTCGGTCGTGCCATCATCGAAGGTGAATCGGGCCCGGATCGGCAGCACCCCGCGCTCGCGGTTGCCGAAGCGCACCTGCACCTGCTGCACGTCGCCGGTCCGGCTCACCGCCACGGAATCGACCGACTGGTCGAACCGCGCGTTCTCGAGGAAC
>Ga0209607_1001436_pt1 | contig 19980 bp, 15 predicted proteins | sample AD_UKC117_MetaG_FD_184413 | JGI IMG/M metagenome (GOLD analysis project Ga0209607, IMG submission 184413) | Active sludge microbial communities of municipal wastewater-treating anaerobic digesters from Hong Kong - AD_UKC117_MetaG (SPAdes)... | ecosystem: Engineered > Bioreactor > Anaerobic >... | reverse complement strand
TAAACGGCCGTTTCCCGCTCACCCGCATCATCCCGACCCGTCGTCCAGGGTAACGCCTGAGAATCAGCCGTCGGCTTGAGAATCACATATTCACCCACCTGGTTGGGGCTGCGCCAGGCCAACACCTTACGCTGGCCGTCGTGGTCGGTAAACGGATGCAGCCACAGGGCGTCATCGTTGTCAGCCCCACCCAAAATCCCGGCGATGCCTTCATTTTTAGGCGAATCCGGCAGCGCCAGCCAGTCATCGTCGTTGACCCAGGCCGTGCCTCGCTTGTCATCAATGTGAATGTAGCCTCTGGGCACGTCCAGCCCTTTAATGCCCGCCCGCTGCCCCACGGCCGCCGGCATGACGTAGTGACGGCCGCCGGGAATGGGCAGCCGCATCTTTTCCAGCGTGGAATGGTTCAGCCGCTTGAGGTGCTGGTTCATCAGGCTCTTGACGTGGCTGCGGAACCACATCGGGTGGCCGCCGCTGGCAAAGTATTCCCGCAGCGGCCACGCCTGCACCTCGTCGAGGGTGGTGTGGCGATCAATCCTACCCATCGCTTCGGCCACCTGCCCGGTTTCTACAGCCTGAACAAACAAGTTGCCTTCATCTTTTAACCAATCCAGCAGTCGGTCTTCCTGAAAAAAGGGATACAGGTTAATCAAACTCTGGATGTCCAGGCGCATGTCGTTGTGGCCATGGACAAAGCTGAGACCAACAAAGGTACGGCCGTTATCCAGCCGCACTTCTTTCTTGGTATCTTCAGGCAGGAGAAAGTCTACGGGACGGCCGTTCTCGTCCCGTAAATCATCGGCCACGATGGCATGCCCTTTGTCCTGCCCTTTGGGCGTCATCACCGTAAACTCCACCCGCTGAGCACGGCGCAGCTCCGTTTCCAGCCGCTCCCGCTTGGCAGGCGACAACTCCTCAGACAGCATCATTTTTTTCAACATGCGCCGGGAAATCAAGCCTGCGCCGTCCCACACTTTGGCTTCCGCCGGGGATTGCGCCATGTAGCCAACGCGCACCTCCTCAGGGGCAAAGAAGCCGCTGACAAAATGGGGGCGCATGAGGCGTGAGATGCGTTTGGATAAGACAAAGCCGCCTTTGTGCATGTCCAGCTGCAGCCCGGTGGCTTCCAGAAACTGCGCCGTCGTCATCCCGTCCACATACAGGTCGCTGACCTGGCTGCCGTTGACCCAACGCAGGGTGGGGGAGTCCAATCCAAAGGTGTGTGCCGGGTGGGGGGCGGCCGTTTCGTCCACCGGCCGGGTAAGAATACGCCAGGCACGCCGGGTCTGCTCCAGGAAGGGGAATGTCGCCCCGCCGCGATCATCATTAAAACTGGTGATGGTGTAAGGCAGGTCGGCCAGGATTGCTTCCGGAAAAACAGCTTGCACTGAGCCTGCCGAAGTGGCCGCCCCGCCGCTGGCTGCACCGCGTCCGCCCATTTACACACTTATCCCCATTTGTACCAGGGTTTCGTCAAGTTCTGCATCCCACTCTGCCTCGATTTTCTGCAGTTCCCGGACCAATTGGTGGATTCGTTTCATTCGTTTGGGTCGCTCATTACGATTACAAACAGGGTTCCAGCCAGGGATCGTCTCCACCTGTACTTCAGCGCCATAACCACTTTCAACCTTCGTTACCCGGATAGCCCAAGAAGGGTATTTCGCCAAAACATACCACCCTGGCTCCTCTATTTCTTCTAAAGTATCAATGCTTTTTATCTGATGGACCGCTGTGCCCTCAGCGATGTTTTGCAGCCATCTTATCCGCACCCGCCGCCGCCCCACTGTCACCAAGAGCGCGAAGAGGGCGAATCCCAGATAGACACTGGCAAAGAGTGTGAACCCTGTATGGCGGTCATGCGTCATCGTCCGCATGACCGCCAGGAGAGGGGCAAAGAGGAGCAATCCTCTCATCATGCTGGTCAGTTTTACCTTTTGCGACCACTGCCGCAGCAGGAAGGGGTAAAAAGTGACCATGACGCCGCCCTTCATGTCCAGCAAGAGAGTTTTGGCCGTATAGGTATACAACCAAGAGGCAATCGTGAGTACACCCAACCCCCACAACCAACCAGGCAGCAGTGCGCCATTCTCCAGTTCAATGGCGGCGATCATGTCTGCAAAAAGGCAAGGCACGCAGATAACCAGCACCTGCTTAGCGACCGTCCAACTGGACTTCGACGCACTTCTTTGCGTTTTTGTTACGAGCGTTATTCGTTTATGTTTCTTTTTATTCTTCATTTAACTTAATCCTTTTTTTGCTCCTTGACGCGCCGCCCGGATATTGGTCCAGCGCGTCGGATAGGTGACAACTTCCACCAGTTCGTGACAGACTCCGGGCAAACGGCCGTAACTCAGCACCACCTGCGGCTCCAGCCGCCGCACCATTTCCGCAAACCCATCCACAAACAGCCGGTACTCCAACGGCCCGTCCAGATTGACGCCCACGGCCGAGATAGCCACCACGCTGCGCCGGGGGATGCCCAGAAAGCAAAAGTCGTAGGAAACGGCCGTACTCCAGCTCACGGTGGGAATGACGGTAAAGCCCTCCTCCTGCCAGAAACGGCCGCACCAGCGGTTGCGGTAGACGTTCCACAGCTGCAGCGTCAGCGGCCAGTCACGGTAGAGAGAAAAGTCCGGCGTCAGCAGCATGCGGAAAGGGGCCAGCGCCGCCAACGCTTTGTAGGGTCGGTTCCACACCGTCTCGAAGCGATAATCGTCGGCAAAAAAATGAACAGCGCCATTGTCCAGTGGTTCATTGGCCCGGATGCGCTGCCGGTAGGGGACCAGCCAGCCGGGCACCTGGCTTACAGGCGTGTGGCGCAAGGCAGGAATGCCATACGCATTATCTGCCCGGAAGCGGACTCCGGCGTGCAGGGCGTCGAAGTTGCCCGGTTTGCTTTGCCAGCGATGCGATGTGCGGGTCATCAAATCGCGTCCTTGGCGGCGCTGCCGGTATTCGTATCAGCGTCAGGGCTGCCGTCTTTGGCAGACAGCCGTGTTTCCGCCGCGTCGTCCTGATCATCCGGCGCCGGCGTTCCTGCCGGGGTAGGGGGCTGCTCGCTGTTCGGCGGCGTTGTTGCCGCCGCCGGTGACTCAGGCGTTTCCAACCAACGGGTATACACGCGCTCCCCATACCGCGGCCGGGGCAGGCGCAAAAGAGAGACCGGCGGTAGCTTGTCAAAGAGCGGAATCGGGTTCAGCCGCTGCCCCAGAAAGACCAGCCGCTGCGCACCGGCGAGGGTGGAGACCATCACCTGCTCTTTGGGCAGCGCCATGACCTGGCTGGGCAGCAGCTCCGGCCGTTCCTGCCAGGACCAGGACGCCCCCTGGTTGCTGTTGGTCTGCAAATTGGCCCGGCCCTCTTTGTCTTTGTGCTGGCGCGAACCGCGTGACGAAGAATGCACCGGGTTGGCGCGTAACGTCATTCCGTACAGCCGGGACATCGTTTCGGCCGTTTCATACTCCGTGGGCGGATACCAGACCTGGTGAGCGCAGTTGGAAAGAATGGCGCTGGTGCCATCCGACCCGTACAGCTCCTTCAGCTGGGCGATGGACTGCACGTACAGCAGGAGCGTGATGCCATAGCCGCCGCAGGTGGCCAGGTAGTCGGCGATGTTCTTCAGGCCCACGACCGGCAGCTCGTCAATGGCCACCAGCAGGCGTTCCTTGGTCTGTTGTAGCGCCTGGGCGCCCATTTGATGGCGCAGCATGGCGGCGATCATGGCCGCAACCACGCCGCCCACACCCTTCAAATCTTGCAGGGAGTAGGTGATGTAGATGGTACCGTTCTGCCGCGCCCAGTTGGGATCAATGACCAGGTGGCTGCCCGCAGTTGGTGGGGCGATGGTGTCAATGTGTTTCTGGTAGGTGGCCAGCCGGGTGGTGAAGTTGCCAAAGGCGGAGGTTACAAACCGGTCGTCCCGGTACGCTTCCGGCTTGGCCCCATTGGTGAAGACGCGCACGTGGCGTTTGGCGGCGGGCACGGTCTCCAGCCCGGCCAGCGCCTCGATGGCATCGCTCTCGGCCAGGTCCAGCAGCACGCGGATGGGGTCCAATTCCTTAGCCTGAGCATACAGGCCGGCGGCGGTGAAAAGGGACATCGCTTTTTCGGCAAAGATCGTTTCCCGACTCTCCCACGGCCGCATCAGGTGGGTGTGCAGTTCGGCGATGTCATCCCGGTCCAGCATCTGTCGGTAGGTGGCAGCCAGGTTCATCTGGTGGCCGGGCAGGCAGTAAATTGGACCAAACTGGCTGCGCCAGGCGGCCGTACGCGCCATCTGCTCCCCCTTCGGATCGACTATAAGCGCCGGGCCAGGCCAGGTGAGGAGGGTATCGGTTAAATGCAGCCCCTTTCCCGACCGGGTGGGGCCAGAGACCAGCAGATGCCCTTCGCCGCTGGCGTAATCCAAACCGACTTTGACTTCTTTTTTCTTGTCATCGGTGATGGTGGCATAGGGCACGCCGCGCTCGACAGTCAACTGCTGCGCGACTTCCTTATCCTGCAAACGTCCCTGGGAGCGGGCGAATTTGCCCAGCATCTGCTGCATGTTGAATAACGGGTTGGGGGCCTGGTCCAGAATAGTGATGAAGCCAAAGACCGCGCCGGGCAGGGCCAGCGCCAGGACCACCCAGAACAGGTTCGGCTCTTGGGCCGTTTCCTGAATTAGCCCCAACCCTTTCAGCCCACCCCAGAGGAAGCCAAAGCCGCCCATCCCCACGGCCATCAACAGGCGGGCCAGGCCGGTCAGCCGGGCGACACCGGCCACGACCGTGGGTGCGTAGGCCGCGCCGGCCAGCCAGAAGAGGCTGAACCCCAGCAAGAACACCCGCCAGCGTTTCTTCGGAGCGGCGGGCATCTCCTGCCACCACTGCTTAAAGTACGTGCCGTTCTTAATTTCTCCCATTTCTAAATTCATAGATCTATCTCCCATCCTCGATGCTGCACCGGTTCCAGCGCCGCTTCATCTTCCTGCACCGCAGCCAATGCGGGCGTCATTTCTGTTTCTAACTGTCGTTCCTGGTGGCGTTGGGCTTGCAGCTGCTCCAGTTCCGTCTGCATCGTTTGCTGCCATTCCTTGTAACGGCCGTTAGCCAGCTTCTCCCGGCGCAGCAAAATCACATGGGCGTGCTGGTTGTCGGTGTCGTCGTGCAGCATCATGCGCCACTCGCGCATGTCGCTCAGCTCGCTGCCCTGCCGCAGGACGTGGTTGAAGTCGGCGGCGGTCAGGCCACCATAGCGGGTGGAGAGCAAAAGCTGGTAGGTGTGTTCGTAGCCGTAGCGATGGACCTTCTCTTTGGCCCAATGCAGGGTCTCTTCATGGGCGGTGGGTTTGCCGTTGTGGTCCAGCCAAAGGCCGCGCGGTTTGGCTTCTTGATTCAAATGGTCTTCGTAACGGCCGTAGGCAATATAGTTCATCAGCCCCTTCATCCGGGCATAAGCGGGCTTGCCTCTGGCCGATTTGTTGGCAATGCACTCACCGCGCACAATGGCCAGCAGTTGTTTAGCCATGCATCGCCTCCTCTTCATCGCCGGCGAACAGTTCCTGCACCCGTGACACCGACTTCTTCAGCCGCCGGATCGCGTCCTGCTCCGCGATGGTTTTCATGTCATCGTGGAAGGTGCGGATGCGGGTATGGGTCTGGTTACGGCCGTCACGGGAAATGTTCATCATGGCCACGAAGTCGTCGGGATGTTCGGCTGCCAGTTCGCGAATGAGCTGCAGCATGATCCCTTCGGACATGGTGCGCGAGGCGGCCGCTTCGATGGCGATGTCGGACAGCAGGCGGGCGATACGGTTAAAGGATAGGCGGATACCCTGCAGCGTCGTGGCCCGCAGAGCGGGAATGGCGTAGGCGCTGCGTTCATCATCCAGCCCCATCAGGGCCAGGGTTTCGATGGCGGCGCTGAAGTTAAGGCCGTTGGCTTTGGCCCACGCTTCAATCTTCTCGCGGCCGAATTCGGTCAGCATGATGTGCTTGGAATAAGTCTTGTCCGGCCGGCGCGCGCGGGCATCATCCGCTGGGGTAAATAGCTCAGCCATGGATCATCTCCTTGATATAGATTGCGGCCACCGCCAAGGGTTGGCCTGAATGTTTAGGGAAAGAAAGCTTGTCACCTCGACAGGCTCGGTGCAGGCACTGAGTCCTCGAAGGAAGGGGGACACCCAAACGCAAAAACCGGCGCAGGCTATACGCGGCCAACAGCCGCCCGCAAGGGCAGACAGATTGACCAGCGCTAGCCCACGCCGGTTGCGTTTGGATTATTGAAAAATGTTGGGGGTGTGTTTTTGCCGTTGTCAATGAATGCACTCCAGTGAGTGCATCCATGCGATTACGGGGCCATTCTACGCACAGGCAGCGGGTTTGTCAATAACTGTTGCGTTGGAACGGGAACCAACTGTACGCCCCTGTGCTTACTGTACGTCTCTTGTTCTTTGTCCAATATTGTTTTTTACATGGCGGCCGTACAGTTAGCGAATTATCACATTTAGCAACGCACATTTACTTCTACGCTCCCTGCGATTAAACCAGCGAAGGAGTGGTTAACCACTATGATCTGTATCTTGCTTGTTATCTGTATCTTGCTTGTTAGTTGTTGTTTCCGGGAAGGCTAGGACAACTGAGTCTATATAGTTCATCACCCATAAACCGTTCCCACTCTTGTATCGTCATATTTCTGGGCACTAGATCGCATGCCGCTTCAATTAAGGTGTCCAAACTTGTGGAGTACTGCCTGACTGTACCATCATCACTATAAGTTACGATTCGACTTTCATCTGGAAGCCAAAAAGCTTGTCGCACCGGGCCTGTATGACCTGTCAATACAGCAACCTCTTTACCTGATTCTGCATCCCAAACCCGAGCCGTACCATCTTTGCTAGCAGTTAAAATTAGAGTCTCGCCTTGATTCCAGGTCGCCCAATTGACATCATCCGTGTGCCCAATTAGCCTGAATTTTTCTTCGCCAGTTAATGCATCCCAAACCCGAGCACTATCATCCACACTAGCACTTAGAATTAAACTTTCATCACTATTCCATGTGGCGTAGAGAACCCGAACATCATGGCCTTTCAATATTAAATCAGGTTCTTCTTCAACAATGAGATCGGGATCATTGCTAAGATGCCACAACTCAATTTCCCCCAACTCTGTTGTCGCAAGCAGGGTATCCCCTGCGACGCTCCATTCAACATGCCAGACCGAATGGGCATGTTCTAGCTTCTGCAGCTCCTGGCCAGTTTCAGCATCCCAAAATCTAATGGTGCGATCTTCACCACCAGAAGCAATCCATTTCCCGCTTGGATGCCACGCCACTGCATAGATCGAAGTATCTTTTTCATGACCAATCAATTGAATTGGTTTTAACTGTTCTTCAGAAATGTTTGCTAAGTTCCACAAAGACAAAATGGCATTGTTTGCACTACTTACAGTTAAAAGTCGGCTTCCATCTTGATTCCACAAAATGTCTTCTATCCAGCTATTTATTTCGTGAGATAATATGTTTGGCTCATCTGCTAGGTCATAAGAATTCCAAATCATCACTGTCCGATAACCGCCGGCAGCAAACATTTGATCATCAGGACTCCAAGCGACACTATAAATATTGTTGATTTCAGGTAGATATGACTGAAGTAGTCTGTTTTCTTCGATATCCCATATCGCAACCGAATCATCAAAGCTACCCGTGAGAAGAAGCGAATCCTGGTTGTTAAGAGCAGCATCCCTGATACGGTCCGTATGAGAAAATACAGGCAGTTCACTCCCTGATGAAACATTCCAAATACGCACTGTTCCATCTCCACCCGCAGTTACTACAGAGGTATCGTCCTGACCCCAGGCTGCATCATTGACCCAAGATTCATGACCAATCAAGGTAAGTTGAGGGTTTTCAGTTTGATTTTGGGAATCCCATATTTGTGCAGCATTCAACGTGCTCAAGAGAATTTTCTGCCCGTTATGACTCCAAGAGATGGATGTCACTTGGCCTTTGGCGGGATCAAAATAAACTGAAGGTATTGTCTCTCCAGTCTTTAGCAAATCAAGCGTCCAAATAGCGACAAAGCGCTGACCAACTGCTAAAAACTGGCTACCGTCAGGAGACCAGGAAACAAATCTTACCCCTGTGTCGCTATCAGGGATGAATAACGGTCCATATTGCAATTCACCAGTTTCAGCATCCCATACATTCACTTTTCCATTATCATCACCCGTCAAAATATACCTTTCGTCCAGGCTCCACACCGCCTGCCCAACTTTGCTATCAAAATTGGTTATTTCCACTATGGGTGTTTCTGTATTTGCAACATCCCATACGGAAACAATCCCCTGCTCACAATCTCCTGCATCGTTTTGACAGGATGAGGTCAGGATACGATCTTCGTCTATATTCCACCTGGCTACAAAGACAGCGTTGTTATGCAAAAAAACACTATCAGGCAATTCTTCACCGGTTTGTGCATCCCATATATGAGCTCTATATCCTCTAGTCGCTATTAAAATTTTGGATCCATCTGCACTCCATGAGGCATCCAAAACAGCTTTCTCCACAGTTATTGTTTCATCACTTATTGGATCCCATATATGGAATTGATTGTCATTGGTAATGAAAAGAATTTTATTATCTATCGAGCTCCATATCGCCTGCCGTATAAAAGATTGATATCTAAACGTATGCTCAACTTCACCGTCTAAAACATTCCAGACGTTTGCGGCCCACTCTATACAACTATTCTCCTCGGCTTTAAAACAAAACGTGGTGAGCAGAAGCGAATTATCGGAATTCCAAGTGATTTGTTTCACACCATCATGGGAGTCATGTTCCAAAATGGCAGTGGTAAGTCCAGGGGAATTGAGGGTTTCATGCAATGCGGCAGATGCAGCGTCTTCATCAATAATGCCTCTCTCGGTATTGGCGGCTTCTACACTTAATAGAATTGCTAAGATGTTATTTGTATCCAAATGGGTCGGAGCTTGTGCAGCTAATTGCCGTGAAAAGGCTAATTGCTCGTTTTGCTCCGCCTCAATTCTGCGCACCTCTGCATCCGCTTCGGCCGTAGCGCGTATCAGTGTCTCTGCTTCAGCCGTTCCTCGAGCAGCTATCGCGTTAGCAGCTTCAGCAACGGCCGTTCCTTCGCTTGCTAACGCCGCCTGTTCACTTTGCTGAGCGTCCTGATATGACAAAAAGGCTACAAAGGCCAACAAAATGGCTATCCCCAACGCCCCAACAAGAAAATATGCGCGACTTCGCAACTTTTTAGCCGCCTGAGCTTGTTCTTCGGCTCGTTTCTTTTCCGCTTCAGCCAAAGCTTGCGCTTGTTCTAACTCACGCTGGCGGCGAGATTTTTCATCAGCCTGACGTTTGGCTTCGGCTGAAATACTGGCTTCAATAAAAGAGATTTCAGGTTCACTTAAATCAGCCCGTCTTTGCAGTAACCATTCCTTACCCACCACCAAAGGCGCATCGCGCAAGAGAAATCCCACATTATTGTCACGATTCTGCCATTGGCGTAAATTTGCCCGCAGGCGTTCCTGCCAAGCCAGAAACTCCCAATCCTCCTGTATCCATTCTCCAAACCTTTGCCAATTAGTAATCAATGCTTCATGAGCTAACTCAACCGTCTCATCACCATTTTCATCTTGTCCCGTTACGATCAGTCGCGCATTTGCTAACTTGGGAGTTAGCCACCAGAGTTCCTCTCCTAATTCGCTACGTTTGACTGTTCGCCTAGTATTAATAGATTCTGTTACCGGTTGAACCAGCCGTATAAAAAGCCGTCGTACCTGATCGGTTTCTCCCTTATTTTCAAAGGTCTCAAAAACCTCTTCGGCATGTTTCGTTAACGCCCCTCCAACTTTGCCAACTTTTTCATAAGCGGTAAAAGTTAATTTGCCATCTACTTGTTCTTCCCACAAGGAAGTGAGGGCAAATTCAAGCAGTGGCAAATTACCCGGTTCATGCCCCACATCATTCAATATTTGTGTCGATAGGCCTGGTTCAAAAGAAACAAAAGTTCCTGACAAAGGTCGTTGAATAACTTCAAGCAATTCTTCTCTATCCATTGGGCCAATCATCTGGCTTGCCAGTTGCATTTCATCTGCAAAAGGTCGATAGGCTAAGGCTCTATCTAGAAAATCAGCACGTATGGTTAACAGGACTGTTACCGCTTCAATCCGGCTTAAACCAAGCAGAGATTTCGTAAAGTTCTCCTGAATCGATGTGTCTTTTGTCTGAGTGTACAACTCCTCAAACTGGTCAATGACCAGCAGAATTTGTTGATCAACACCTAATTTCCTGACAATTCGCTCCATAACCTGATGTAGTGATATTTTTTCTTTGACCAGGTTTTCACTTAACTCATTTGCTTCCGAGATCTGTTTGCTTTGGGACAGGTCTGGTTCTAGAAATGGAATCAATTCACCTACCAATGCCTGAAATGGAGTTTGGCCGGGGGAAAAATTTATAATTTGCCATTGGCCAGTTTGCCGCAGTTTGGGGATGAGTCCTGCGAATACGACAGAGGATTTACCACTTCCGGAGGAGCCAATAACAGCGATTAACGATCGTTTCTCAACAGCTTCCAGCAAACGGTCAGTATACGTACCCCGTCCGAAAAACAAATGGGCATCCTCTTCGCGGAAGGGTAGCAGCCCACGGTAGGGGCAATCCATATCGGCAAATGCCAGAGCCGACCAATCGACTTGAGGGCGCTCAGAACCTAATATTTTAACAAGGTCCATAATGCGACCACGCTTCTCAACGTAAAGCAGCAGCGATTCGGTCAACGTGGTAATAGTTTTTTCGTCTAGCTCCTCATGGTTGATGCCCAAACTAAAACACACCACACGAATTTCATCCTTGCTGAATCGCTGCACGAGTTCTTGCTGAAAGCGTCTTTTGGGTAATTTCATTGATTTTTCTCTCAGAGGGTATTTTGGACTGCGCCAGTATAGCATATTTCAAAACATAATTTCATACTCATCTGTCAACGATAATTACCACATGTCACTACCAAGGTTATCTTTAGGGTGGGGGGTGGGCACGGTGCCTGATGGCGTTACCATCAGGTTGAAGTCCTTGGACTTCAATAGGGGTGGGTGGGATGGGGATCAGCTTGCGCGATGCGGAACATTTCAGATCCATCGGAAACTGGCCAAAAACATAAGTTACCCCACCATCATGCTTCCGTCGCTCAAACGTGGAGATGCATTAACGGCCGTTCCCCAAACCCAATCGTACGTCCAGTCCAAATTATACTCCCCTATGTTCTATACCTGATTTTCCATCCGCTGAACCCCCGGACGTAAAGTCTCCTGGACGTACGATTGCTGCCCTTAAAAGCGCACCGCAAAAAAGGGTGGGGGGCGGGCATGGTGCCGGATGGCAACTGCCATCCGGTTGAAGCCTTTTGGCTTCAATAGGGTGGGCGGGATGGGTGATCGTTTGCGGCATGAACGCGCCTTTGCCAATCAATGTTAACTTACAAGAAAATGAGGAGTCAGGGGCGCACATATCTTTACTGGAATAGGCCCCTGACTCATACCTGCCCGGGTCTGGCAAATACCTTCATGCAAAATACAATGGGCGGGCGGTTGGCATCCTTCCCACAGTCATGGGAACTCCTACAAGGAGCTTGCGAGGTTGAGGTTTGCAAGCGAATCATCACTTGCCTTTACCTCATCAGGCCGGAAACCGATGTCTCCAGTCCGGTCTTCATCTAACCGGGCGGTGCCAAGCCGCCCTTGCTGCCAGGCGCGAAGCCCGGCAGCAGCAATATTGTGCGCTGCATTGCGATCGGCATTTGTCTCCAAACCGCAGTTCTGGCATCGGAACAGATGTTGGCTAACCCGATTATTCGGAGTACAGTGACCGCAACGATGACAGGTTTTTGATGTGTTCCTGGGGTCAACAAAAACCACATCAATTCCTATACGGGCAGCTTTGTAAACAATCATGTCGCTGAGTTGTTTAAACGCCCAGGTTCCCACCATTTTCCTCAAAGATTTAACACCTTTGACCTTATGGGCAATGCCGTCCAGGTTCTCTAAAGCAATCACCGCGTGAGGGTATTGGTCAGCTAAATCAACGATTTGATAGCTTATCTGATGGTTTATATTTCTGACCCACCGTTGCTCCTTCCGCCCGGAAGCCTTGATACGATCATTCCTGCCCTTGCGCCAGTAACGCTGGCGCAAACGGACATGTTTTGCTCGTTTGCGCAGAATAGGCCGACCATCAAATACAACCACGCTTTCTGGCGTGACAACCGTAGCCAAACGCACCAATCCCAAGTCAATGCCAATTACGGTCGGGTTATTTCCTTGAGACTGGTTAATCGCAGGAAATCGTAATGGCAGGCTGATGTACCATTCCTGATTTCGGAGAAAAAGTTCAGCATCACCATAAGCGTAACCAACAGCCTGCTGATACCTATCAGGCACATGCAAAGGAAACCAAAGGAATTGTCGCGGCTTCTGTGTAGATAGACGCAGCACAATGCCATTTTCGCGGGTAAACAGCCGATAAGAATCGCGTCCTACGCCAATCCCTTGATGCCCACGAGCTTTTGGGAATGACGTCTTTTGTACAATTTTGGATCGCTGCATTGCATGATACGAATTGAGCATCATCCGCGCTTTATTGATGGCCAGACGAGCCTGATCAGACGAAAACCCGAATTGACGCCGAATTTCATGGTAACAAGCAGCATGCAATTGGCCGCGGCTTTGGATTTGCGCAGCTTGAGCTACCTGTAGCGTATGCTGAATCGCATCACGATAGCAAGCAGCCATTTCTGTTAACCATTGCCTCTTTCGCCTGGTGGGTTTTTGCAGCTTTAAAAGAACAAATTCTTGTCTGTATGCCGAGTTAATTTTGGCAGTCATATCGCTATACTCTTCCGCAGTCACGTCGTTTTGGATTGACGCGCTTGTCGACAGGACATGATGACTCAACCTAAATCACGCCAAACATCACCTGGCGCGACTGGTTGATACGCCCCAGGTTGCCCGTGGCCTCCTCCAGGAACACAGCCAGGCGGCGTTCCAACTCCAACGATTTAGCCCACAGGATCTCTTTGGTCACCGACCCGGCCGGTCCCAGGAACACCTGCCTGGTGCGGATACGGCCGTTCACCCGCCGTCCCTTCTGCAAGCTGGCCAGCATCTTCCCAGAGCGGCGCTTGTCCTGCCGATAAGTCAGGGTGTAAATGCCATGCGGCAAGACCACAATTTTTCGCTCCGGTCGCTGCAGCCAGCCTTCGCGCAGCGTCTCAAACCACTGCACGCGCATCTCGCCGCGCAGCCTGACCATCTCCTGGCCCAGCGGCGCCAGTTCGGCGTAAGGCAGCAGGTACTTCTGCCGGTATTCCTGGTAGATGTTCACCAGCGACTCCCTTTCCAGGTCACCGACGGCCGTTGACACATCGGCCCAGGTATAACCCGTCAGGCGCATGGCCACAATAAGCGCGCCGCGATACATCTGCTCCGGATACCAGCGCTCACTGCTGACGCCGACCAGGATGGTCAGCAGGTCACGGAACAAGTCGGCCGTGTCCGGCGGCGGTTCGGCCTCGCACCGCAGCACCGTCCATTCCACCGGCCGGGGAACCAGGTCATACTGCCGCGCCCGCGGCAGCCGCCAGGCCAGATTGTCCTCGCCGTTCTCGTCATCAAAATCAAGGCTGTCGGCCGTGTCTACCAGCGTGTAGTTACGGGCCGCGAGAGATTTCCAGCCGCCGTTCAGGCCCCGCACATGGACCCAGGCATAGTCTTTCAAAGCCGTGCGGGCGCAGACATACGCATAGGCCAGCGGTTGGTGTTTGTTTTCCAGAAACGCCAGCAGGGCGGTCTGTTTTATATCGGCCCAATGGACCTGCCATTCACGGTAGTTAAAGTGATACTGCTGCCCCAATTCGCGGGCCAGCGCTCCGGCGCGCCCTTGCAACTCTGCCAGCGGCACGTCACCGGTGAGCGGCGCAGATGGCAGTCCATCGCCAGCAGGCAAGTCTTGATAACTGTCCATGGCAGTCCTCCAGGAAAAACACACCGCCCGGCCTGAAAAGGCCAATGGCCTCCGGAACCAGGCGTAGAAATCGCCGGTCAACAGCCCGGCGTTATCGGTTAACAACAGGGCGAATCGCGGCCCGGCTCTCATCCGTGGTCGAGCCAGGCAGATGTCGGGGTTATTCGCGGTCAACGCCATATGGCCGTCCGTTGTAGGATTTGGTCACATTCCGTACATACGGACTGCGCCGCGGCCAAAACAGGATGACCAGGATGACGACAAGAGAGATGAGAATAAGCGCTTCGAGCATGAGACCTCCGGTCAATTAACGGGCAAGGTAAACAAAAAAAGAGCAGCCACCCAACCGGGTGGCTGCTCTCTTGATCCTGTGTGACGCCAATTTTAAAACGGAATGTCGTCCTCGGCGTAGACCGGCTCGGCGGCGCCGTTATCGACATGGCCATTGGTCCCGTTGACGCCGTTGCCGTTACCGCCCAGGAACTGCACCCGGTCGGCCACGACTTCAAACGATGCGCCGATAGAGCCATCGTTGCGCGTCCACAGGCGCGGCCCGCCGGTATTCGGGTCCGGGCGCAGCCGTCCTTCAATCAACACCTGGCGGCCTTTGCTCAGGTACTGGTTGGCAGCCTCAGCCTGGCGGCCCCAGACCGACACGCGATACCAGGTCACCTCTTCCTGCTGCTCACCGGTGGTGCGGTCGTTCCAGCGCCGGTTGCACGCCAGCGAGAAGTTGGTCACGGCCTGCCCGTCGGGCATGTAGCGCATTTCCGGGTCCTGACCCAAATTGCCAACAATCATAAGTTTCTGAAACATGGTTTGTCTCCTTCAAAAGTGATAGGGTGGATAAAAAAACTTCGCTTCATCCGGCGCGATAGCGCCCAGCGCCGGCCCTACCAGCCCCTTTGTCTAGCGCATTCCCTTTGCCCCGCCGGAAAAAGGATAAGACGGTTACCAGCCCTGGCGGACCGATAACCGTCTTGATGAATACCTAACAACAACAGTCGCTAAGCTGCGCCGCTACGCTGTGGCCGGTTCGAGGATGGCGTGAACGTTGCCGTCTACCACGTGCGCCCAGGCGATACGCCACTGGTCATAGCGGATGGCGGCCAGCTCATGGTCCTTCTGCACGTAACCGAACAGGTTGCCATGGGGCGTGCGTGTCACCACGCGGTCGTTGTCCGTGACTTCAGTGGTCAGCACCATGCCCCGGAACCGGTCGTGCACGAAGTCGGCAATGCGGGCTTTGGCCTGTTCACGCTCGGCGGGCGGCACGTCGCTCATGCGGGTGTACTGACGGCCGTTTCGTGAATTCAGCCAATTCAGCCAGACCCCATTCAGCCTGACCGGCACCCCGGCAGAGTGGACAGCAGGCGCATCGTCGTAATACAGAACAGCGCCGGCAGCCGTCCATACCGGCTCGCCCAACAGACCAATGTGGCGCAGCGCAGCCAGCATCTGGTGGGCAATGCCGGGTTCCCGACCGCCTTCCTCACGATGCGCGCCCAACTGCCAGACAAGCGCATCGCGCACCGGTTCGCCGTTTTGTGGCCCCTGTGCATACAGGTAAGCCGCCGCACCCAACAGCACAAACGGCCGTTTCGCCTCCGGCCACTGCTGCAGGAACCGGTCGCTGGCGGCGCGGGCAGCATCGAAGTCTGAGTCGTCCACGTCACCGCTGGTGCCGATAGACTGGCGCATCACCTGACTGTAGGCCCGGCGCAGCTCCTTGCCCACATGCAGCCAGTCACGGCCGTGTTCAAAGAGAGGCAGAGGCGGGCACGCTTCAGCCGCCAGCGCTTCCACGTCGGCCCAATACTGCGCCTTGTGCATCTCCAGCGCACTGGCCAGCGTATCCAGCCAATGGGCAGACTGGTCACCGCTTTCCGCTCCGTTCGCCTGCGGCCGCAGCCATTCCGGCAGCCGATCCCGCAGCACGGCCGGCATGGCGCGGTTGGCATTCGCCTGCCCATGCTTAACCATGCGCGTGATGGCCATCTGGTTCCACTGCTTCACGGGCGCCAGGTTCAACCCGGTCTTCACCGAGCCGTCGATGACCGCTTCCAGCGTGGCCGGCAGATGGTCTGGTAAACGGCCGTAAATGGCCTTGCACATCATCAGCGCATTGCAGTGCGCTCCCAACACACCCTGGTTAGCCGCCGCCCGCTGAATGGTTGACGCCATCGCTGCGACGGAGTATGATACATTTGTTCTAAACGAGTCGCTTGCTTCCGTTAATTCGCCGTACTGATAGTTGGCGCTATCAATGCGGTTTGGGAGCAGGCGGCTTTGCATTTTGGGGTAGGAGAGCTGGCGACCACCGGGCGTTTCCCACTCGATGGTGTGACTGGCGTCTGTGGGCTGCAACAGTACGTACTCGCCCAACTGGTTGGGGCTGCGCCAGACGAGCATTTTGCGGCGACCAGCGTCAGACACATCGCTGAAAGGCATCACCCAGACCGCGTCATCCCCATCACAACCGCCCAGCACATCGACAATGAAGGTCAGCCAATCCTGGTCATTGACCCAGGCCGTGGCGCAGGTGGGGTCCAGTTCGATATGCCCTTTCGGCACCTGCCGGTTGCCCACTGCCGCCGGGAAGATGTAGTAGCGGCCGCCCGGCGCGGGACAGCGCAGCTTGCTGGCACGGCTGCCGAGCCGCTTGAGATGCTGCCTGGCCACCGCTTTCACCATTCCGGCAAACCACATCAGGCTGCCGCCGCTGGCGATGTACTCGCCCACGTGCCAGTCGGACAGAGAATTCAGGTCTGATACAGAATCTGCATCGTAAAGGCGATTGAGGATGCCGGCCAAACGGCCGTTGCCAATCCCCTCCAGAAACAGTGCGCTTTCCATCCCCGCCCAGGCCAGCAGATGTTCCGGCTGGAAGAACGGGTGCAGGTTGATGAGGCTCTGGATGTCCAGGCACATCTGGTCTTCGCTGTGGATGGGGTGCAGGCCGATGAAGATACAGCCGTCTACCAATGCCAGCTCCTGCTTGGCGCTATTGGCCGGGAACATGAAATCTACTGCTAAATCATCCACCACCAGCACATGCCCCTTGTCCTGCCCGCCGGCGTGCAGCGTCGTCACCTCAAACCGGTCCGTGTGCAGCAGTTCGCGGCGATGGCGATCATCTAAATCCAGACTGTCCGCCAGACGCTGGATAAAACCGCGGCTGACCTGACCGCTGCCGTCCCACAGCTTCTCGTCGAGCAGGTCGTTGTAGTCGATGGTGACCTCGGCTTCATCAAAGAAGCGCCAGTAGCGAAACGGCCGCATCACGCGGGAGAGCCGTTTGGAGAGTACATAGCCGCCCTTGTGCAGGGAGAGCTGCAAGCCGGAGCGAGCCAGGAAGGTCTCAGTATCTGTACCGGGCACATGCAAATCCAGCACCTTATCGTCCTTCACCCAGCGCAGGGTGGGGGGATCGGCCTGGAAAATCTGGGCCAGCGCCTCTTCGTCGTCAAAGGGGCGGGAGACAATCTGCCACTGGTATTCGCTGGGCAGAAACGGATAAGCTAAACCACCACGGTTGTCATCAAAACGTAAAACGGTCATCATCTTTCTCCTGTTTGATTTAGGGTTGATTTGGAATTAGAAAAGGGGGAGGACACGGATGCGCCGCCCCCCAAAAGGCATTAGAAGGGGAAATATTCGTCGTCGGCCGGTGGGCAAGCCTGGCCGTAAACCACTTTGGGTAGCCGCTTCTGCCAGTGGCTGTAAAAACCCGGCCGGCGAATCTCATCCGCCCCCAGACAGATCACATAGCCCAGGTGCAGCTTGCCCCAGGGAGTGGGAATACGGATGCTGATGAAGGCATCATCATGGTCCAGGACGAAGCACTGGTTCACTTCCAGATGCAGCGGCCCGAAGAAAGCAGCGTAGGCGTCTTCACAGGCGCCATGATGTTCTTCGTAACCACGCGCCCAGCGGCTGAAGATGAGACGAGAAACCAGGTTAAACACACGTTGGGTAAACATTGAAACAAATGCTCCTTTGTTGATTGAGGGAAAATGTGAAACGGCCGTTGCCGGCCGGAAGGATTTGGGGATGAACAAGTCTAAAACGGCAGGTCCAGCATCATGGCACTGACATGCTGCGGATTGACGCCGGTCGGGTACGTCGTCGCTGCCATGCAGGCGATCAGGGCGTCTTCACCGCCGCATAATCGTTCTGCCAGCTGCACCCCTGTCAGCCCGCCGAAGAGAGAATCCAGATCCGTGAGCAGCGCGCCATCTGCGCCTTCTTCCTGATAGAAGTAGCCCAGGGCGTGGTCATATCCATATGAAACGGTCGTTTCGCCGTTTGCCGTTTGTTTCTGAAACCAATATCGGGACATCAAACACTCCTTTTTTGATTGGAAAAATCACCGTGATCCACAACGCAAAACGGCCGTACCCTGTGTCGAGTACGGCCGTTTCCAGACGATTTGTTGATTGATAAATTAAACGGATTGGCGCTGCACCCACGCAGCGGCCGCTTTCACCACGTCGCCGTGGCAGGGGCCGGGCTTGCACCAGCACACAAGCGCCGATAATGGGGCAATAGCCCGCAGCGCAGCCAACACAGCCTCATCGCCGGCCTGAATTCGCCCCCACAACCAGCGGCGATAATGGGGCAGCGTCCGCCCCCGGCCACCGAAGTCGCGGACCTTGAACGGATTTGCCAGGGGAGACTGTGGCAGATTGGCTGTGCGGTTGGCGCGCCCGATGTAGATCCAGCGGTCGCCAAAAGCCTGATTCAATGCCGCGGCAGAACCGTATTGTTTGAAGTTGATCACAGTGCACATGGTGTACCCCATGATTCACGCAACCAACTGCCGCGCCGCTGCCTGGGCTAACGCGTCACACCGCTCATTCAGGTCATGGCCGCTATGCCCGGCGACAAGCTGCACGCGCAGGTGATGTCCAGCGGCCAATGCCCGCACCTGCTGCACCAGATCACGATTGACTCTGGCCTTACCGCCGTTCAGAATGGTGGCCACATACTGGCTGTCTGTGACCACTGTCACCTGGCAGCGGCGTTTGAGGGCGGCCAAGCCGGCAATGACCGCTTGCAGCTCCATACGATTATTGGTGGCCTGTGCCTCGCTGCCCGTGAGCGTCTTTTCATGGGCGCCACTCTGCAAAATGGCCGCATATCCACCGGGGCCGGGATTCCCTTTACAGGAACCGTCTGTGTACAGAAAAACTTGATTCATGTTGAGCAAACCTCCTTTGCTTGAGCATGGGTAAACAAAAAGGCCGGTTGCAGACGCACTGTCTACAACCGGCCTTATCTCACCAGGCCTTTTAAAGCCCTTCACAAAGCCCATGGCCGCAGGCCATTATGGGCAGCAAGAAGAGGGTGCTGCTCTATTTCATGCCAGTTTGCCCGTGATCAACGCTTCGGTGTTGTCGATACTACCAGCTTCCCCTGCGTGGTCGTTACAACCACACAGGGCTCAGACGAAATTATCAGATGGAAACCATCTTTCAATCCTTCTCATCATCTTCATCTGACTGCTCGTCCGGCTCATCCAGAGGCAGGCTTTCCTGTGCCTCAGGCTGCTTCAAGAAGTTGCGGCTGGATAATACAGGCGCCCCTGTCTGCAGCTCAAAGTCTCGTCGCGCATCTCCCGCCAACTCCCCGCCTTCTTCTGCCGCTTTCTCGTTTTGGTCAAAACCCTGCACATCATCACGCCGCGCGATTCGGGTCGTGGCCAGCTCGCCCAGCATCGTAAAGACCAGCTCCTCGTTGGTCATATGATCGCGCAGGTTTTGCTGTTTCAGCCCCTTCAGATCCTTGTGTTCACGCGGCGATACGCCGAACGTGCCTCTGCTGATAACGGCCGTTAACACCGCAAACTCGGCGTCCTTTTCAACGCCGCGCTGTTTCCACTCTTCAGTCAGCTCATTGCGCACGGAGATGCTGCGCAGGCGGCTGTCTATCCAGCGGTCCGAATATCCTTTTTGCCGG
>Ga0209607_1001435_pt1 | contig 19987 bp, 20 predicted proteins | sample AD_UKC117_MetaG_FD_184413 | JGI IMG/M metagenome (GOLD analysis project Ga0209607, IMG submission 184413) | Active sludge microbial communities of municipal wastewater-treating anaerobic digesters from Hong Kong - AD_UKC117_MetaG (SPAdes)... | ecosystem: Engineered > Bioreactor > Anaerobic >... | reverse complement strand
CTTCCTGGCCCGGCAAGGCGATCCCGCCACCCTCACGCAACGGCTGGGCGTGGTGAAAGATCAACAGGTTCGGCAACGGTTGCGGCGCGGGTTGATCCGCCGCCAGACCTTCGCCAGCGGCGCGCTGCGCGATCTGCTGCAAAGCGACGCGGCGGCGACGCGCGCCGAAGCGGCCTGGATCGCCGGCAACAGCGGCGACCGGGATTTGGCGGCAGGGGTGCAAGCCGCGCTGGAGCGGGCGGCGAATGGCTGGCGGCAAGCTGACGAGCGGCATTTATGGGAACAGGCCGGCGCGGAAGCGCACGCGTGGCAGGCCGGGTTATGGGCCGCCTGTCAATTGCAGCTCGCCGTCGCGCCCGCAGCGCGCGCCGCACTCGCCGATCTTCGCCACCCCGTCGCGGTCCGGCGCGAAGCGATTCGCTGTTTAGCCGGGTGCGGCGACGCGAAGGACAGCAATACGTTGTTGCAAGCCCTGGAGGATGTTGATGCCGGCGTGCGCGCGGCGGCCAGCGCCGCATTGGCCCGGCTGGGCGGTGAATCCGTACTCCAGCATTTGGAGCAATCCAAGAGCGCCGATGGCGCGGCCCTGCGCCCGGTCCTGCGGGCGGTTCTGCCCAAAGCGGATGGCCGTTTGCTGGCCAGCGCCGGACAGCGGCAAACCGCATTGCCGGTTTATCTGGAGCAGCGGGAAGTCGCAGCGCTGGTCCATCGCGCTACAGCAGCCGGCGGTGACGCAGCGGCACGGTCCAGCGCGATTGCAGCCCTAGGCCGGCTGGGCGGCGAAGCGGCGCAAACTGCGTTGCAGGGCATCTTGGCGAACAAGAGCGAGGACGGCGCGATTCGAGCCATCGCGTTCAAGAGCTTGCGGCGGCTGGAACGGTATTGCCGCCTTTAGATCTTTGCGCAGCAGTTGCGCGTTGAAATGAGTGTATTCATTCGCACCGCTAGGCTCCAAGCCTAGCGTACGCTTAATGTGCTTTGCGAGCCGCTTTCTGACCTTAATCCCTACTTGGGCAATGCGTGCGCCAGAACGTCGAAGACTCTGTCATCCGTGGATTGCGCGGCATTGAAGCGCAGGAAGTTGCCTGCGCTCAGTGATTGGCTGAACACATTGCCTGGTGCTAGCACCACGCCATCCTTCAAGCATGAGCAGGCAATGTCGGCAGCGTCAATGCCTTCCGGCAGCCGGCACCAGACAAATAAGCCGGACTGCGGGATGAGCCACGGTGTGATGCCCATTGCGCCAAGTCGAGTAATGGTCTTCTCCCTCGCCTCCGCGAGTCGAGTGCGTACCGCCTCCATATGCTTGCGGTAGCCGCTGTCGGTCAGCGCCGTCAGCAATACGTCCGCGGCCAGCCGCCCGCCTCCAAAGCTGGTTGCGATCTTGAGATCGGTAAGGTTGCTGATCCAATCGGTACGTGCGGCGATGTAGCCGCACCGCAACGAGGCTGAGATCGTCTTAGAGAAGCTACCGGTATGAATCACGCGCGCGAGGCCATCGAAGGCAGCAAGCCTCGGTGCCGGGCTAACCTCGAAATCAGCGAAGATGTCATCCTCGACAATCACCAGGTCCGAGCTGCCGGCAAGCGTTAATAGCCGGTGTGCTGTTACAGATGAGAGTGCCGCGCCAGTAGGATTGTGGATTCCAGAGTTGGTAATGTAGAGCCTTGGTGTGTGCTCTTGCAGAGCGGCTCTGAACGCCTCTATATCCGGTCCATTCGGGGTGTAGGGGATGCCGACGGCCTTCACTCGATGCGCTCTCAGCAAGGCGTGGAAATTGAAGTAACAAGGGTCGTCAACCAGTACGGTGTCACCCGGCTCCAGCAGAAAACGGCAGATTAGATCTATGGCCTGAGTCCCGGACTCGGTCAGCATGATCTGCTCGGGAGGCGCTTCGATGCCCGTAGCGGCCAGGCGCCGGGCGAGAAGATGACGCAGTGCCGGGAGACCGAGCGGCGTCGCATAGTCTGCGAGTACCAAAGTGTCGGCCCGTGCCACCGCACGCAACGCCCGGCGCATCCCCGCCTCATACATCCACGAGGCGGGGAGCCAGCCACATCCCGGTTTAAGCACCGGAGCACTTGTCTCAAGTGATTGACGCGAGATCCATAGCGGATCAACCTCTCGGTCAAGCTTGGGGCCGATTTCTGCCAGCGCAAGCGGTGCGGCAGGTCCCGATACATAGAACCCTGATCCTGGACGGGCGCCAATGACTCCTTCTGCTGCCAATCGCTCATAAGCCTCAACGATGGTGGAAACCGAGAGCCGCATGGCCTTCGCCTGCGCACGCACGGAAGGCAGCCGCATCCCCGGCATGTAGGAGCGGGATGCAATCCTCGACCGGATCGTTTCCATGACGGCATCAATCCGCGTTTTGCTTCGCCTCACGGTCGTCATCCTCAATTGTATTGCTCAAGGTTCCATAACAGTTATTTTTAATTGTACTGGATTGTACCTCGGCACGTTAATACTTCCGTGCTCTACTGGAAGACAACTAAAAAGGGGGCGGCGATGAATAAAGACAAAGTGGCAAGCGGGTGGATCAACGGTTTTATTGGGGTGGTGATCTTCGCTGGCTCATTGCCAGCAACACGCGCTGCCGTTATTGATTTCGATCCAGCATTTCTCACATGCACCCGGGCGACCATAGCCGCTTTACTCGGGTTGGCGCTTCTGCTCGTACTTCGTCAGCGCCGCCCGGATCTGAGAGAGGTGCCCTCACTGGCGCTCGTCGCTCTGGGTGTCGTGGCCGGTTTTCCGTTGCTAACTGCGCTGGCCTTGCAGCACGTCTCATCTGCACACTCGATGGTTTTCATAGGGCTTTTGCCGCTTTGCACTGCGATCTTCGGCGCACTCCGTGAGGGTGAGCGCCCCCGCCCGGCGTTCTGGCTGTTCTCAATTCTAGGAAGCTCCTTCGTTGTTGGCTATGCCATTTCGGGTGGCATTGAGGCATCCCTGCAAGGCGATTTACTGATGCTAGCCGCAATTGTTGTGTGTGGTTTGGGTTACACAGAGGGTGCACGCCTCACCCGTAAACTTGGCGGCTGGCAGGTCATCAGCTGGGCGCTGGTTCTATCACTGCCCGTCATGCTCCCGATGGCCTTGCTCACCAAGCCGGCATCGTTAGATCATGCAGGTGTGCCAGCGTGGATCGGGCTCGCCTACGTCTCCCTTTTCAGCATGTTGATCGGCTTCATATTCTGGTACCGCGGCTTAGCACAAGGCGGCATTGCAGCCGTCAGCCAGTTACAGCTGCTCCAACCTTTCTTTGGTCTCGGCCTGGCGGCACTATGGCTTCATGAGACAGTGAGCTGGACAATGTTAATCGTGACGTTTGGCGCCCTGGCCTGTGTCGCAGGGGCAAAAAAATTCGCCGCTTGATCGAAGAACAGTGGCGTGACCAGCTCATCCAGAGCGGAGTGGTCTTGCCCCAGAGCGGGGAGGTGCAGTGCTGAGAGCACTGACCTTTGCATCCATGTGATGGCGGCCCTGTTACAAAGAACAATTGAGATGAGAAGTTTGCTGGCTGAAGCGTGATGTTAAGCGGCGGTCCGGGATCACCGCGATTTGGGAAAACCGCTGATTGACCACCAGAGCTAGTGTCCTTGGCCATAAGGAATGTCCGAAATTCACGATTATCCCCACTACCCGGATACCGCGCCGATGGTGTGAGCCGCTTTCGCATGGCTGTATCCGTATGCGTAATCTTGATATGCTGGATTTGTTCCGCCGCGTAACGGCCGGTAATCGCGTGTTTGTCAGAGGCTACTACTGCCATGTTCGATTCAACCCTGCATTACTTGCATCACATCCATAGCTGTGGGTTCCTTCGGGTCTATCGAATACTCTTGCTCGGGATGACGCTGTTCTTATTATCATCGCCCGGTGTCGCCGAAATTAATACGCCGCCGACGCGGAATCCGATGGTATTGGCTTATCGCGATCATCTTCCGCTGATCCGGATCGCCGTGGAGGAGATCCAGCGCGAGGAGCATCTCAAAGCGGTACTGCTCGGCATCCGGTTCAGGGATCAGGACGTAGTGACGCTGGCGGTCGGCGAATCGATGAGCGGCGTGCCGGCGACCACCGCCATGCATTTTCGGAACGGCGCCGTTGCCATCGCTTATATGGGATCCATCCTGCTGCAATTGGTCGATCAAGGCATCGTTGGTCTTGACGACCCGATTGACCAATGGCTTCCCGAGTTGCCCGATGCCGATCGGGTGACCCTGCGCATGCTGATCAACTCGACATCCGGTTATCCGGAGTATGTGGGTTATAACCGGTTCGAAGACGCCATCTACGCCGATGTGTTTCGCACTTGGTCGCCGGAGGAGTTAATTGCCATCGCCTTCGAACAACCGTTGCAATTCAATCCCGGAACCAGCTGGGGTTATGCGCACACCAACTTCGTTCTGCTGGGCCTAGCTCTGGAACGCGCCACCGGCCAGTCCTTTGACCGGCTCATGCGCGACCGGATCATCCACCCCCTGCGTCTGCGCAACACAGCGAATCCTTCGACCCCGGCGATCCCGGGGCCGGTACTGCATGCCTATACCACGGAACGCGGCCGCTATGAGGAATCCACATTCTGGAATCCCTCCTGGACCCTGGCGCGGGGCGCGATCATGACATCCAGTTTGACTGATGTGCTGACTTCGGCGCGGGCCATCGGAACCGGCGCTTTGTTATCCCCGACGGCCTTTAAGCAAATGCTGGCGCCGGATACCGCCGGGCTCGGGCCGTGGGATCATCAGACTTATTATGGATTCGGGGTCGTGGTCAAACAGGGATGGATTGCGCAAAATCCGCTGTTTCACGGCTATGCCGGCGTTATGGCCTATTTGCCCGAGCGGGAGTTGTCCATCGCAGTATTCAGCACCAAAACCGAGCAGGGCAATCCGGATGTCAATTCCAGCGAAAGTCTGTTCAGACGCATCACCCAGATTCTGACGCCAGACCACACCATCGATTGAAAGCTGCGGCTGAGCAGGCGTCCATTCTTCCAGCAGCCGGAGACCTTCCATTGTTCCGGCTGTGCGCGGTTTTGGCCATCAATGACCCTATAGAACCGCTACCTCCAGAGATGATTAATCCCCCAAACTTGTGCCCACATGGCGGGCGGCCTCGATCCAGGGATGATTCAGCGGCACGGGCCTGCGGTTGCCGGCCACTTCTTCCAGGGGGACTGGCTCTGCCCGGTCTCCATGCGCCGCCACCATAACGCCATAAACATCCTGATTAATGAAGTTAGCACAGGCGCTGCCCAGCCGTGTCGCTAGCAGACGGTCGGCCGCTGATGGGGCGCCGCCGCGCTGCACATAACCGAGGATGGTCACACGCGCTTCCAATCCGGTCAGCGCTTCCAGATGAATACTCAGTTGCAGGGCGTGATTCCGGTGCTGTTGTTCCAGTGTGTCCAGTTCACTTCTAGCCTGATTTTTCTCTTCTTTTGTGGAAGCATGTTCCTTGAGCCGCTGTGCAGCAACCTGTTGATCAGCCCATTCTTTCGGGATAGCCCCTTCCGCCACTGCCACGATGCTGAATTTCTTCCCATGACGCACCCGGTTGCGAATAGCCTCAGCCACGGCATTCACATCATAGGGCAGCTCCGGCAATAAAATCACATCTGCACCACCGGCAATGCCCGCGCCGAGCGCCAGCCAGCCCGCGCGATGCCCCATGATCTCGACAATGATAATGCGGTGATGGCTATGCGCCGTGCTGTGCAAACGATCGATGGCTTCCGTAGCAATTCCGAGCGCCGTATCAAAGCCAAAGGTTACATCTGTCAGTGCCACGTCGTTATCAATGGTTTTTGGTAAGGTAATGATATTGAGACCTTTTTGCTTCAGGCGTAGCGCGTTCTTTTGCGTGCCGCCACCACCGAGACAGACCAGAACGTCGAGATGATTGGCCTGATAATTCTCGATAATGGCATCAGTCATATCATAAATTTTGCCACCGATGGTCATCTTGTGGGGTTTATCACGGCTGGTGCCTAGAATCGTACCGCCGATGGTCAAAATGCCGGATAAGACATCGCCATCAAGCCGTTGAATACGATTCTCGGCCAAGCCTCTAAAGCCATCACGAAAACCGATAACCCGCATGCTGTAATAGCCATCCGCGGCTTTTCCCACACCACGGATAGCCGCATTCAAACCCGGACTGTCACCGCCTGCGGTTAATATGCCGATTTGTTTTGTCATTGCATTATACTCTATATTTTTTAGTCACTTAGTAAAGTATCAATCTGATAATCTCAGATTATCCTTGCAATTAGGAGCAACGCAGCTGCTGGCAACGTTAACAGGGGATTGCAAATAGGCTCATCCGGCAAACCGGGTAATGGCCGTTTTGGCGTCGAACTCATTGATACCCATGTGATAGCAATACCATTCCAACGGCAAGAATACGCAAGCAGGCATTATCGTACGGATTTTTTCATCCTCAATAGTCAAAAATAAGCACCACATAGGAAGCAAATACGATCAAATGAACCATCCCTTGAAGAACATTGGTGCGTCCGGTTCCAAAGCTGACGACACTCAGCAAAAGCGTCAGTGTAAGCAGCACGATCTCAAGAGGTTCTAAGCCGAGTTCAAGAGGGCGGCCCGTTATCAGACTGATAGCGAGAATCACCGGAACAGTCATTCCAATCGTAGAGGTAGCCGAACCCAGAGCAATGTTGATGGTCCGCTGTAACCGGTTAGCAAGCGCGGCTTTGATAGCGCTCATCCCCTCTGGCGAAAGTACCAGAATAGCGATCAGAAAACCTCCTAGCGCTTGTGGAGCACCCAGCGTATGGATACCGTGGTCGACGATCTTGGCCATGCTTTTCGAGAGCAAAACAATAGGGAGCATCGACAGGGCTAGGAAAGCCGCATGGAAGCCCGCCGCTCGCACCGTGAGGCCATCATGACCATGATCGTCGACAGAATGCGTATTTTCACTCTGCGGCTGTTTAAAGAAACCGCTGTGCCTGCCCATTTGCAGGAAAAGAAAGACCAGGTACAGCCCCGCCGACGTAAAAAGAAGGAAGAACCCCAAAAGCGTCGAAACACTGCCACCGGGTGTGGATAGCGTGAATCGGGGAACGACCAGACTTAGGACCGCAAGCGGGGTTAGTACGCCAAGGTAGGAGAGTGCTCCAGAGAAATTATATTCTTGCTCATGGTGGCGTATCCCGCCAATCAACAGGGTAAGACCGAGCATGCCTGTGAGTACAATCATAATGACTGAGAACATGGTATCCCGGGCCAGCGTGGGATTATTCCCGCCCGTGAGCATCACCGATGCGATCATGGTGACTTCGATACCAATCACGGAGAGTGTCAGAATGAGTGTGCCATAGGGCTCGCCAAGCTTTATCGCCAAGCAATCCGCATGGCGGACAACGCTAAAGGCCAGCCAGAAGATCACAGCGAATAACCAAATGAAGATCGCGGCACCCTTAAGCGGATTTGAGAGATCCGATAACCAGCTATCACCGAAGAGCACAAACAAGCCTGTGGTAATTGCACCGGCCCAAAGGCTTGCTTCGGAACGGATGATGCTTTCAGTAAGCACATCTTGCTGGGTCATTCTCTCTCTCCAAAAAATTTTGACGCTGGCTGGCACCCCGGAAGATTCGTTGATGGTATTTATCCGTGGTGCATTCTGCTGCATGCACCACAACATAGCACGATTGCCTTGCAGGTTGCTTTCCGCGAAGAAAATCGCGCCAAGCAACCTGCAAGGGCCTATCGATCATCGCTCCTCGGCTGGACTGTTCACTCCCCGATAATTTTGCGCACGACATCGGTCATCGAGATGACACCGGCGGGCTGATTATTCTCAGTGACCACCAACCGGTGCATACGCCGGCCGGTCATCAGGCTGACCGCCTCGCTCAGCAGCATGCTGGCATCGCACGTGGCGCATCCGGGGGTCATGATGTCTTTGGCCAGCAGCCCGCGCGCCTCCTCGGAGGTCCGCCCCTGGCGCGCCAGCACCATATCGGTTTGCGATACGACACCGATGGCTCTACCGCTGGCATCCATCACCACCACGGCATGCACCTCCTTGTTGACCATAATCTTGGCCACGATGCCTAAGGTATCGTCTGGTGTGCAGGAAATGATGCCATGATGCATCAGATCCTTAACCCGGGTGCCGTCATCGGTGATGGTAATTGCCTCAGCCTCAGCCACGCTGGGCAGCGGCTCGGACATTGGATACGGATGCGGGGTGGTGTGGACATCGTCCTGGGGCAAGGTGGGATGCGGGATAGTCACTGGCGGTTTGCCGCTGGCGCCCAGGCCAAATCCGGTCGCGCCGACCAGCACCGCCATGTTACCGTGCGGATGCTTGTTTTCGTACATTAGCTGATGGGCCACTGGAATTTCGTCATAGGTGAAGGCGCGTGACAGGCAGGGATCGAGCAACCCGCGCAGCGCCAATGCGTTCATCTGGTTGGATTGTTCGGTGTTGGCAAAATGCGAGCCTTGCAGGCGCTTTTGCCGCATCCACAGATAGCGTAGATCGACGGTGGCATTGTAGCCGGTGGTGCCCGCGCAGACGACCACCATGCCGCCCGTGTCGCAGACGAAGATCGAGGTCGGGATCGTCGTTTCGCCTGGATGCTCGAAGACAATATTCGGCGCTCGTTTCTCGCCGAGCACTTCCCAGATCTTCGCCCCAAACGCCCGCACCCCTTTCATCCACTTGGCATAGCCAACGTTGTCCTTCCAGTGCGGCAACATGCCCCAGTGGTCAAACTCATTGCGATTAATGCAACCCTTGGCGCCCAGCTTCATGCAATAGTCAAACTTGTCTTCACCCGACACCATGGCGATCGGCGTTGCGCCAGCGGCTTTGACAATCTGTAGCGCCATCGAGCCTAGCCCGCCCGCGCCGCCCCAGACCAGCACCACGTCACCTTTCTTGACGGCATGGGTATCCCAGCCGTGCAGCATCCGCCAGGCGGTGGCCGCTACCAGGGTATAGGCAGCTGCGCCTTCCCAGGTCATGTGCTTGGGCTTGGGCATGCACTGCTGGCCTTGTACTTTGGTGAATTGGGCAAAACTGCCCCAGTTGGTCTCATAGCCCCAGATGCGGAAGGTCGGCGAGTACATCGGGTCGCCGCCGCTCTTGACCCATGCGCAATTGCGGCTGTACTGGCCGCAATGCATCACCACTTCATCACCCACCTTAACGTTGGTCACGTCCTTGCCAACCTTGTAAACAATCCCCGAGGCGTCACTGCCGCCAATGTGGAAGTCTTCCGGTTCGCCGCCCTTGTTGCGGGCGCCGATCACGTTGACCGGAATCCCCAGCCCGGCCCAGACGTTGTTGTAGTTGATGCCCGCTGCCATCACATAAACCAGTACTTCATCGTCAGCAATCGGCGGTACATCGACCACTTCTTTCTGGAACGCTTCCATCGGCGTGCCGAAGCGCCCGGCACGGATCAGCCACGCGTGCATCTTCGGCGGCACGACACCCAGCGGCGGCATTTCACCAAGATTGTAGAGTTCTTTGGCCATGATCATATCCTTTTTGGTTTCAGTTTCAGGGTTTAGGTAGTTGTGATTTTGCATGCGGACGATATGGTTGGCGAAATACGTGAATCCGATGAAACGGATCTCAATCTGCCATGTAGCGTGACCGTACACCTGCTGCTGCCAGATCGATGGCCGGCTGGACCTCAGCGCTTTCCTTCATGGACGCTTGAAGATCCTGCAGGTAACCGTCCGCCAGACCGTAGATCCAGCCATGCAGCATCAACGGTTGCCCCCGCTGCCAGGCATCGCCCACGAGGGTGGTGCGGGCGACATTACGCACCTGTTCGATCACGTTCAATTCACACAAGGCGCGCCAGCAGGTTTCCTTGTCCGGTAGAGCGGCAAGAAAATCCGCATGCCGGTCGCGTACATCCTGGATATGACGCAGCCAGTTATCGATCAATCCCAGAGGTGGCCCTTCCAGAGCGGCCTTGACGCCGCCGCAGCCGTAGTGGCCGCAGACAATAATGTGCTGGACCTTGAGAGCTTCAATGGCGTATTGCATCACCGACAAGCAATTGAGATCGGTATGCACCACCACATTGGCTACGTTGCGGTGAACGAATACTTCACCCGGCTTCAGGCCCGTAATCTGATTGGCAGGGACACGGCTATCTGAACAGCCGATCCACAGGTAGGCAGGGCTTTGCAAGGTAGCCAGTTCAGTGAAAAAATGAGGATCGGCAGCCCGCATCTCTTCGGCCCAGCGGGCGTTAGCGGCAAAAAGTTCTGGCAGGTATTTCATTAAGTTACTCCCAAGCCGCGTGAAGCGGCCGGTCTTGGGTTCAGTGTAGAGATGGGGTGCCTGTGTTACCCAAACCCGCTGCGGGTGACGGACCATGACGATGGTCGTGCAGCTTCTCCAACTGACGTGCCACCAAGCGGCTGGCCCGGTCAGCCGCCCGGTCGATGGCGACATAGATATTGGTTTCTATATCCTCGATGATTACGTCCGGTGCTTGTGTGCTAGAGAAACTGATTTGAATCAGGCAGCGTTTGTTCTTACTTAGAATGTGGGGACTGCTCTGATTTGAAAGACGAACCAAGATCTGATCTAGGTGATCATCCGCCCAACCCAGTGCGAATCGCAAATGCCGTTTAGTGTGCTCGCGTAAGCTATCGGCTCGTTCAAAACCCCGGGCCTGGATGTTGATCTTCATGAAGCCACTCCTTGAAATTTGGGCCTTAATCGAATTGAAAACAATATGAAGTGTACGGGTTAATAAAATATCCAGCAATCCGAATAATATTGAATTAACATTCGATTTATTCGATGTATTGGATGTATTAGAGTCTTATGGTTAGCCTTAACTTCAAGCACTTACGGTATTTCTGGATGGTCGCCAAGGCAGGTAGCATTGCTGGCGCCAGCAAGCACCTGAACCTGACGCCGCAGTCTATTAGCGGTCAATTGAGCGAATTGGAGAACAGTCTCGGTATTAAGCTGTTTCGCCGCGCCGGACGGGGTCTGGAACTAACCGAGGTAGGGCGGCGCATTTTTAGCTACGCGGATGAAATCTTTGCGCTTGGTAACGAACTCTTAGAAATTGCTCTCGATCAGACAATGCGCAAGAGTCTGCCATTTCGGGTTGGTATTACTGATTCAGTGCCGAAATCAGTAGCTTATCGTGTAGTTGAACCGGCATTACATATTGATGAGCCCGTGCGGCTTATTTGCCGGGAAGGCCGGCTCGCGCCACTGTTGGCGGAGATGGCTGTCCATCGTCTTGATCTGGTGATCGCCGACCGGCCTATGCCTACGAATCTGAACGTTCGAGGCTACAGCCATTTCCTCGGGGAAAGTGATTTGACAGTGTTTGCTACACCCGGTCTGGCGCAGTCTCTAACAGGTGTATTTCCTGCTCTGCTCGATCGGGCGCCATTCCTCTTGCCAGGAGAAGATGTTGCAGTGAGACCTAAATTGATTCAATGGTTTGAAGCGCAACATTTTTACCCGCACATTGTGGGCGAATTCGATGACAGTGCCTTGCTGAAAGCCTTTGGTCAGGCTGGCGCTGGTTTGTTTGTAGCGCCTACAGCGACAGCTGATTACGTGTGCCGGCAATATGCTGTTCAAAGGGTTGGGCGTATTGACTCGGTGACTGAGCAACTCTACGCAATTACCACTGAACGCCGGTTGCTGCATCCTGCCATTATCGCCGTTGTGCAGGCTACGCAGCGTGAGTTTTCCGGGAAATTGGAGTAAATCGGGGTTTGTATATTGAAAAATAAAGATGATGATATAAGAGGGGTATTTAGTAATAGATCATACGCCCGCGTAACCTTGACAGCAGCCGGTTTGTAACCCTAAATCTGGAGATTGATAACACAAGCCAATCACATCTTAGGGGGCCATACGTATGGACTACCGGTTTTTAGGTGCTTCCGGCTTCAAAATCCCTGTCTTGACCTTAGGTACAGGCACTTTTGGTGGCCAAGGTGAATTCTTCAAAGCCTGGGGCAATACCGATGTCACCGAAGCCAAACGTCTAGTCGACATCTGCCTTGACGCCGGATTGAACATGTTTGACTCGGCGGACATCTACTCCGATGGTGCGGCTGAAGAAATTCTAGGCAAAGCCATCCAAGGCCGCCGCGACCAAGTACTCATCTCCACCAAGGCCACGTTCCGCAGCGGTCCCGGCGCTAATGACGTCGGTTCTTCGCGACACTATCTTATCCGCGCCGTCGAAGGTGCATTGCGCCGCCTGAGCACTGACTTCATCGATCTGTTTCAGCTTCACGGTTTTGATGCGGCGACGCCCGTGGAAGAGACACTGCGCACCCTCGATGACTTGGTCACCGCTGGCAAAATTCGCTATGCAGGTTGTTCGAATTTCTCAGGCTGGCACCTGATGAAATCATTGGCAGTCTCGGAACGGTACGGCTGGGCGCGCTACATCGCCCATCAAGCCTACTACTCTCTCGTGGGCCGGGATTATGAATGGGAACTCATGCCGCTCGCCCTCGATCAGAAAGTCGGTTGCGTTGTCTGGAGTCCCTTGGGGTGGGGGCGGCTCACCGGACGTATCCGCCGGGGCCAGCCGTTACCCTCCTCCAGCCGCCTGCAGAACCAAGCGGTCGCCGATTCGGGACCCCAGATGCCGGATGACTACCTCTTCAAAGTAGTGGACACCCTGGATGAGATCGCCACTGAAACCGGCAAGACCATCCCGCAGATTGCCGTTAATTGGCTGCTGCAGCGCCCTTCCGTTTCGACAGTCATTATCGGTGCGCGCAACGAGGAGCAACTGCGCGATAATTTAGGCGCTGTGGGCTGGAATCTCACAACCGGACAGGTTGCGAGGCTGGATCAAGCCAGCGCGACACCGAAAACCTATCCTTATTGGCATCAAACCGGTTTCAGGGAGCGTAATCCGTTTCCCGCGGACATCTGACCTGAGATTTCCATTCAAACCACGCGGACCGGAAAATTTTCTATGCAATGGTATACCGTATGGGTTTCCTCGGGATTGCTTTATGTGCTGAGCGCTGGTTGCACAGCGCAAACCGGACCGGCGCCGGTCAGCGCGGATGTCCCGGAAGCCCAAGGCTGGCGCACCGAAGTGGTCATTGAGGGTCTCAGCCACCCTTGGTCTATTGCCTGGCTGCCGGACGGCTCAGCATTGATCACTGAGCGCGCGGGCCGCCTGCGTCTCATCCGGAACGGTCAGCTTGATCCAGAACCGGTAGCCGGGCTGCCACCGGTTTTGGCTCACGGGCAAGGCGGATTGCTGGATATCGCATTGCATCCGGACTTTGCCAAAAATCAGTGGGTCTACCTAACGTTCGCCACGGGCAGCCCGGAAGCCAACCGCACAGCCCTAGCACGCGGACGCTTCGATGGGCGTGCTCTGCGCGATACCGAAGTGATTTTCAGGAATGCCGACCCGAAGCCCGGCGGGCAGCACTTTGGCTCCCGGATTGTCTGGCTGCCCGACAAGAGCCTATTGATGAGTATCGGCGATGGTGGTAATCCGCCCATCAGCTTCAATGGCGAAAACATCCGTAACCAGGCTCAAAATCGAGGCACTCACTTCGGTAAGATAGTGCGGCTCAAGGACGATGGCACACCGCATCCGGATAATCCATTCGCCAACCAGCCAGGCGCAAAACCGGAAATCTGGAGTCTCGGCCACCGCAATATTCAAGGTATGACCCAGGACCCGGTCAGCGGGCGCATCTGGGCCAACGAACACGGCTCACGAGGCGGTGATGAACTGAACATGATTGAGGGTGGCCACAACTATGGCTGGCCGGAGGTAACGTACAGCATTGAGTACTGGGGTCCGAAGATTTCAAATGAAACCAGCCACCCTGGCATCACGGATCCCCTATTGGTCTGGACCCCGTCGAAGGCCCCGAGCGGATTGACGTTTTATACGGGTGATATCTATCCGCAATGGAAAGGCGACTTGTTTAGCGGTGCGCTCAAATTTCACCAGATCCGTCATATTGATCTAGACGGAACCCGAGTGGCCGGGGAAGAGAAGCTCACGATTGGCCAGCGGGTGCGGGATGTGCGGCAAGGGCCAGATGGTTACTTATATGTGTTGACCGATGAGGATGATGGAGCGCTCTTGCGCATTCTGCCAGCAAAGAAATAGCCGCCGCCAAATGACCCATTCTATCCCTGGTACTTATTCGCTATAAAATCCTTGGCGGCTGGAGCTATGGCAAAAACGATCCCTGTCGCAAAATACAGTCTCTTTTTATGGATATTGCTCCTGGCTGCCTGCTCGGTGCTGGACGGTTTGGATGTCGGCCGCCGTGATCGCATTCCAACCGGCACACCGATCGATCTACACCAGAATTTAACCATTCCATCGGGGCAGGCCGGCGTATTCGTGCCAGGGACATCCATTGGCGGCCGTTACCGCTATGAGGCCATCTGCCGCTTAGAAGTCTATTCCATTGAGGAAAGGCCACGGACCGTGGTTGCTGATCGATTCACTATTGTGCGCTTTAGTCAGGAATGGGAACGCTTTTCCCAGCGGAAAACGGGTCTGCACTATGCCAGTTTGCAGGACTATGATGGCCCTGCGTTGCTACGGTTCACGACGAATCTCTATCTGCATTCGGACCGTCAACCCGATGTATTCCGGCTCGTGTGTAGCCATCTGCAAGATAGCGCGCAACAGCCGCGCTATTTAACCACGGCAGAAATCCGTACCGTTCTGGCGCCGGTTATGACGCTATATTGATCACACTGGTCAACACGCAGCAAGCGATCATTTCGTTACGGTAAGGCTTTCTGCAACTATTGCCCATCACGGCTTATTCTGTACCGGCGGCGGCGCGTTATCCGGGACAACGGTAATCACCTCCGTCGTGGCCGGGCGTTCGACCTGTCCAGAAAAGGTCCGGTTGACGTTCCGGCTCAATTCCCCGCCATGCGTATTGGCCGGACAAGGCGCAGCCTGGTAAAAAATGCGTCCACTGTCTTCAACGCACTTGTTGACGGCCAATGCCGGTGCGACCAGCACAACCAACAACATGATTCCGGCCCAGTTCCAATATTTCATGCTATTCCCTCATCCCGGATTTCCCAAAGCTGGTGATGAAACCCCAGTTCAAGCGGCATCCGGTCAGCGTTCTGGTTTGAAGTGCTGTTCGATCTCCGCCTTGGCCTGGCCATTATAAATGGAAGGAAGGCTGCTACAACGTGCCTGGACGATTTATCAGGAGGAATTGAAGTGATGACCCCTATGCTAGCCACAGGTCTGGCCATTCTGGTAATGGTGCTGGGGAGTGTGCTGCAAGCCGCGTCAGGCTTGGGCGCTGGATTGATCGTGGTGCCCTTGCTGTCACTGATCGCTCTGGACTGGGTGCCGGGTCCTTGCGTGGCGGCCAGTCTGCTCCTGTCTGGATTGATGGCCTACCGGGGCCGGGGGCATTGGCAACACCGGCATCTGGGTGCCATGCTGCTTGGCCTGCTAGCTGGCATTACGTTAGGAGGCGCATTGGTGGCTTTATTGCCACTGGCGGCTTTAGGTCTTCTGTTCGGCCTTCTGGTCCTGGGGGCCGTTGGACTCAGTGCCGCTGGACTGCATCTACCCTTCTCCGCTCCAGCAGCAGGTCTGGCAGGCATATTGGCAGGCTTTATGGGCACTACGGCCGGTATCGGTGCGCCTGTGCTGGCGCTGTTCTACCAACGCCTCGAAGGCGCCGCTTTGCGCGCCACTCTGGGCCTGCTGTACTGTGTGTCCAGCCTAGTCATGCTGACGGCGCTGCATCTGGCTGGACGCTTCGGCAAATCCGAAGCGATCCTCGCCTTACAGCTCACGCCGGGCGTGTTAGCCGGTTACTGGTTATCGCCTTATTTAGCCCGCTGGCTGGACCGGGGCTACACCCGCCATGCTGTTCTGGCATTATCCATCGTAAGCGCCTTGACCTTAATCGGTCAAAGCGTTGCAAGGCCGTTCTAAAAGAGCAAGCCAAAGATTCTCAAGCCATAACTGCTGGGCTCATCACAGGCATTGACGGGGGCAGCACCTCGGTGGCAAATCCTTCGCGCATATAACCAGCCAGACATTCTGCCACCGCCGAGACTGAACTGCCGCGATGCAGGGTGATACTGGCGGGCGGCAGCGGCGGAAATCCCTCTTCAGTGCGGAGCGCGCGCACCCCGCTGGGCAGGATACTGCGACCGAGCACGGTCACAGCCAGCCCCGCGGTCACGGCGGCCAGAATACCGCTGATGCTGGCACTGGTGTAGGCAATGCGATAGGGGCGGTTCAATCCGCTCAGACCGGTCAGAGCCCAATCGCGAAATGGACAACCCGGTTGAAACAGCGCCAGCGGTAATGGCTCGTCTTCGTGAGCTAGATGGCGCTCAGCAGTTGCCCACACAGTGGGTTCCCGGCGCAATACCTCACCGGTTTCCGCGCCAGGCGTACAGGTGATCAGCGCCAAATCCAGCCGGTCTGCGGCCAGCAACCCCCGTAGATTCACACTCGGCTCACAATGCACTTCGACCTGAACACGCGGAAAAGCACGGGCAAACCGCACCAAAATATCGGGCAGAAACCGCCCCACATAGTCATCTGGCGTACCGAGACGCAATAGGCCGGATAGATCGGGACGGGTCAGTACAGCGAGCGCTTCGTCGTGCAACTTCAACAAACGGCGTGCATAGCCAAGCAACGCCTCTCCATCTGGGGTGAGTTGCGCACCGCGGCCTTCCCGCTGGAACAATGCCCGGTCCAGTATGGCTTCCAGCCGCCGGACCTGCATGGAGACAGCGGATTGAGTACGATGCACCCGTTGTGCGGCAGAGGTGAAACCACCGGCATCAACGATAGCGATAAAGGTACGCAGGAGATCCGGATCGAGTTGAGCAGCCATGAAGCACTCCTGATTCATCATAGAAAATGATGAGTCATATAAAACCTATTCGTTGGATAAATCAATCAGCGTTCTTCATGATCCATCGTGACACTCTGAAATAGTGGAGGATCAAACCATGCGTCACGATGCGGCTTTATACCCGGAACATCCCATCAATCACCATTCAGGCATTGGCGCCATTCTTACCGGTGTGTTCGCCTGCTTGCGTAATTATTATGCAGTTTACTGCCAACGCCGAGACTTGCTCGCTCTCGATGATGCTATGTTGAAAGACATCGGGATCAGCCGCGTTGATGCGCTCCAAGAAGGCAATAAGCCATTTTGGCGCACTTGAAGATTGATCCGCATGCATTGCTTACCCCTCTAGGAGATTTTCATGTCCACTCTGACCCTGGTTATTGGCAATAAAACCTACTCATCTTGGTCCTTGCGCCCTTGGCTGCTACTGAAACATTTAGGCGTGGAATTTCATGAGATCTCTGTTCCCTTGCATGCACTGGATGCGACCGCTCAAATCACGCGCTATTCCCCTTCTGGCCGGGTTCCGGTCCTGCTGGATGGGGATCAAGTGATCTGGGAATCACTGGCGATCGGCGAGTACCTGGCTGAACGTTACCCAGCGGTCTGGCCGGCTGAAGCACATCGCCGGGCGTTGGCCCGGTCAGCCGCCAATGAGATGCACGCCGGTTTCACTGCATTGCGCGAGGAGCTGCCGTTCAATTGCCGTACCCGGCGTTTGGGCGTGATGCCTTCACAAGCGGCCCAGGCGGAAATTGGCCGGATAGCGGCCCTCTGGAAAACCTGCCGGCAGACAGTCCGCGGCGAGGAGGGTCCTTGGCTGTTTGGCCGCTTTACATGCGCCGATGCGATGTTCGCGCCGGTCGCCTTGCGCTTTCACACCTATGGTATCGCCTTGCCTGAAGAAGCCAAGACTTACGTTAGCACGGTTCGCCAAGATCATCATGTGCAAACCTGGATTCAGGCTGCATGCGCGGAAACTGCTGTCATTCCCGAAGAGGAGCGCGGCAAACCGGTTGGTGAAAATGATGCGGTGTGACGGCGCTAATTAAACCGCTGACAAGCCCGCGGCTAGCGGCGGGCCATCACCGTCACTCCGGTAATCACCAGGGCTGCGCCTGCCAATTGTGTCATACCCAGTTCCTCGCCGAGCAGGAACCATGCTAATAGCAGAGTGACCACCGGCCCCAGGCTTCCGGTCATGGCCACCGGCCCAGCACCGAGGCGGCGGATGGCTTCTGAGACCAGCCAGACCGGTAATACGGTCGAAAACAGCGCCATCACCAAAGCCAGCGCGTAAACCGGCCACGGCTGGACGAGAGCAGAGATTGGCCGCATCAATAGAAACTGACCAATAGCCAGTAAGCAGGCAACGATGGAGGCAAATGCCGTCACTCGCACAGCGCCAAGCCGGCCCACCACGACCCCATTGCCCAGCAGATAGAGCGCATAAGACAGAGCGCTGCCGAAGACCAAAGCGCTGCCGGTAAAGATATCCCGCGCCAAACCCGCCATGCGTAGATCATGCGCTACCGCCAAGGCGATGCCCGCATAGCATAGCGCCAGCGCGCCCAGCACCCGGCGCGTGACCGGCTGGCCGAAAAATAAGGCCGAGAGAATGACAACCAAGGTCGGATAAACAAACAGGATCAGCCGTTCCAATGCAGCGCTGATGTAGTGCAGGCCGAGAAAATCAAGATAACTCGCCAGATAGTAACCAAACAACCCCAATCCGCACAGCCATGCCCCATCGTAGAGTGTCAGCACTGTTGGTTCACGGCGCGCGCTCATCCAACCCATAACCATAAAGAACGGCAGGCTAAAGGTCATGCGCAAAGCCAATAGCGTTTCCGCATCGACTCCATACTGATAAGTAAGCTTGACCAGGATCGCCTTGAAAGAAAAACCAGCCGCCGCTAACACAGCGAATAACAGGCCAATCCGGTCTGGAACCCGAAGGATGCCGGGATCATCCAGGTGCGGAAATCCTTTAGCCTTTCTCATGACTTAAATCCAATTATTAGGGTACCGTGCAGGATGGAGAGCGCTTGCTACAATTTCAAGTAGCTCAATGAAGTTACCGGAGAGACACGGTATGGAGTTCCACTCCCCCGCCAGCACCCATTACTAGCTTATATATTGCCGCCACAGCTATTACGTGATTATCAGTGAGGCGTCTGATGGGTATCCGGTTAACGTGCGGCGAGAAAATCACATGAGAGGCTCTCGCCCGGATAAGCTATGGGCATCTATGACAAGCCAATCTAACCACTATGGCAAATTTAACGGAACATCGCTTTGTTGAAGGCGCGCAGATGCTCAATGCGCTGGCCGTCTCGACCACGGTAACCTTACGCCGGGCCGCTATGCGGCGAGGACAAGCCAGTCTAGTGGTACCGGGCGGCGCCAGTGCCCGGGCATTATTTTCGCGCTTGGCGAAAGCAGCTATTCCTTGGCCACTGGTGATCGCCACGCTCACGGACGAACGCTGGGTCACCATCACCGATGAGGAGAGCAATGAAAAAAGCGTCCGCGAGCATTTACTCACCGGTCCGGCCAAGGCACTTCGTTTTGTGGGTCTGAAATCAGCGGAACGGGAACCCGAAGCCGCCGAAAACACCTGTGAGCGCCGCCTCAAAGCTGTTCCCCGCCCGTTCGATCTGGTGATCCTTGGAATGGGGGTTGACGGCCATATTGCCTCGCTGTTCCCAGGCGCGCCGGGAATCCAAGACGCCCTGGCGTCTTCGAATCCGCGTGCTTACCAATTTATTCAACCGCCCAGCGCTCAACACTCTGTCCGTATGACGTTGACCTTGAATACACTGCTGGATAGCCGCCATCTCATATTACTCATCGCGGGCCATGAGAAATGGCAGACGTACCAGCATGCATGCACCCCTGGTTTAGCCACAGAAATGCCTGTCCGGGGAATACTGAACCAAGATCGCGTGCCTGTTGACGTATTTTGGGCTCCTAATCTTATCACCCATCAAAAATCTCCCTGATATTCGGACTGGCCTCGATATTTGGATTGGCCTCAAAGAGCTTCAATTTCTCTGTACTCAGCTCCA
>Ga0209607_1001433_pt1 | contig 20001 bp, 20 predicted proteins | sample AD_UKC117_MetaG_FD_184413 | JGI IMG/M metagenome (GOLD analysis project Ga0209607, IMG submission 184413) | Active sludge microbial communities of municipal wastewater-treating anaerobic digesters from Hong Kong - AD_UKC117_MetaG (SPAdes)... | ecosystem: Engineered > Bioreactor > Anaerobic >... | reverse complement strand
CGTGACAGCTAATGGCCGGTTGCCGAAGCTCGACAGATAATCTTATTTGGTATTCCGTCCTGCATATCTACTGCGTTGCAGTACTTCCGCTTCTTTTATACTTTCCACGGATTGGAGTTGTAAACCGGAACCCCAGAAAATTCCGTCGCCCGTCCCGACGATCAACCGGCAAGTTGCTTGATGCGCTCGGCAAGGCGTCCGAACGCTTCGTTCACGTACTCCAATGCCTTGGGTTCTGTGCCTTGCGTGCGTAGAGAGTTTTTGAAGCTATCCAGATCAGACAGCCATTGCCGATGCAGGCGGCTCAGCTCGTTGACTTGAGTCTGGAAGACTCGCAGGTCGCCGCCTCCACGAAACGCCTGGTAGCCGCGTTCAAGGGTTGCCGCCGTGACCAGCAGTTGAGCCGCCTCTTGCTTGTGCTCTTCGGAGAACTTGGCCATGCCGTCATAGGGCCGCGATACCTTGTTGCGATCAGCTTCGGATGCCTCCTCCATGATGAGGGCGTAGCGGTAGAACCCGGTGAATTCGTGGGACAGCGCCATGAGCTGCTGGTCGGAGGTGCCAACCCAAATCTTGTGCAGGTCGGGCACGTATCCCATCATGCGGTTGATGATGGCATGTGGTTCGCTGACGCCCTGGGCGGCAAGCTGTTGCATGTGCTGCTCGATCTTCGCCGCCAGTCGGCGAAATTCATTCATGCTCATGGCGTCCTGGTCAGGCGGTTGCGAGCGTCAGATGTCCGATCGGCTCAGCCGCCGGCCGCACCTTGATCTCGATGTCGTAGCCGAGGCGATTCAGGCAATCCATCAGCTTGCGCTCGGACAGGTTGGTGAAGTCGCCGCGCATCATGCCCGACACCTTCGGTTGCGGAATACCCATGCGCTTGGCCGCCGCCTGTTGCGTCAGCCCGAGAGCACGCATCGCCTTCCTGATCTCGACCACCAGCCCGGTCTTGATTTTGAGCTTGTCGGCGTCGGGCAGTCCAAGGTCGGCGAAGACGTTGCCCGAGCTGCGTTGAACCTCGACGCCTTCAATGATTCGCTTTTGCATTTCGTAGCTCCTCTGCCAGTGCCTCGGCCACCTTCAGCCGAGCGCGGATGATGTCCATATCTGCCTTCGGCGTGGCGATTCCGCTCTTGCTCTTCTTCTGGAAGCAGTGCAGGACGAACACCGCTTCCGCAAACTTGACCGTGTAGACCGCTCGATAGGTGCCGGCGGCATCGTCTTCGACGACCTCCAGCACGCCGGCACCGCCGAAGCCCTTGAGCACCTTCGCTGCATCGTCCTGGTCGCCCATCTGCGCCAGCGACAGCGCATAACCGAAACGCCGGCGCACGTCGGGCGGCAACGCCATCAGATCCTTGTAGCTGCTCGCGATCCATTCGAGCGGTTTTTCTTTTTCGGCCATGGCGGCAATTTATACCTGTTCAGGTAAAATCACAAGCGTGGCTGGTTCAAGGCAGGTGTCGCCAAACAAGTGTTTTGCGACATATCTGCAACAGTGATATGCACCAACCTCTGGGTAGCCACAAAATTGTGCGGAAAACCCTATCGCCACGCGCTACCATACGGAAACCTGTTCTTGATGGTTATCCGCCTATGTTGGTTGGCTACATGCGCGTGTCGTCGGACTCCGACCGGCAGAGCACGGACTTGCAGCGCGACGCGCTGCTCGCCGCCGGCGTCGATCCGCGTCACCTGTTCGAGGATTACGCCTCCGGCGCGAAGGACGACCGTGCCGGCTTGGTGCAGGCGCTCGAATTCGTCCGGCCCGGCGACGTACTGGTCGTGTGGAAGCTCGACCGACTCGGCCGCTCGCTGTCGCACCTGCTCACCATCGTGACCTCGCTCAAGGAAAAGCGGGTTGCGTTCCGCTCGCTGACGGAGAACCTGGACACCACGACGCCATCGGGCGAGTTCCTGTTCCAGGTGTTCGGCGCGCTCGCGCAGTATGAGCGTGCCTTGATCCAGGAGCGCGTCGTGGCCGGCCTGGCCGCCGCGCGCAAGCGCGGCCGGATCGGCGGGCGACCGCCGGCGATCACCGGCGAGAAGCTGGACGCCATCATCGCCGCGCTCGATGGCGGCATGTCCAAGGCGGCGGTGTGCCGCAACTTCAGCGTCAAGCGCACCACCTTGATCGAAACCCTGGCGCGGGTCGGCTGGCCCGCGTCATCGCACGCGGGAGCGTAGCGGTATGGTGGTCGGCAACGCGGAAGATCAGTGGCTGTTGACACAGGCCGAACGCGAGCTGGTGATGACCAAGAATCGCGCGAACCGGCTTGGGTTCGCCATCCTGCTGACCTTCTTCCGTGAGCGCGGCCGGTTCCCACGTGACGAGACCGAGGTCGAGGCGCAAGGCATCGCTGCGCTCAGCAAACAGCTCGACGTGCCCGCGCCGATTGACGGCGAAGCCTTCCTCACCGGCCGCACCGCCGAGCGCCTGCGCGCCGAAATCCGCGTGCGCTTCGGCTTCCGCGAGACGACGGTTGCCGATGCCGACAGCCTGACCATTTGGTTGCGCGATCATGTCGCTGGCGAGGTCGGCGGCGACATTGAGCCGATGATCGAGCGGCTGGAAGCACGTTGCCGCGAACTTGCCATCGAGCCGCCGACGCCAGATCGGATGGAGCGGCTCGCGCGTAGCGCGTTGCGTGCCCACGAAGACCGCTTCCACAACAGCGTCTTTGAACGGTTGTCGCCTGTTCTCCGTGAGCGTCTGGATGCCTTGCTGCGTCCCGAGAAAGCCGGCAACGAGGAGAGTGGCGCTGATGCTCAAGATGAGGCCGCAGGCAGCTCGCCGGCCGTTTTGCTGAAGCTGCGCGGCAGTCCTGGTCGTCCCAGCCTTGCAAGCATGCAGGACGAGTTGGAGAAGCTGGAACTGATTAGGGGAATCGACCTACCTGCCGATCTGTTCGACCGGGCTTCACCGCGCGACCTGGAGCGCTACCGCCAGCGCGTATCGGTCGAGGTTCCCCGCGATCTGCGCCGGCATCCCGATGCCGCGCGCCTCACCTGGCTGGCCGCTTTTGTCTACCTGCGTGCCCGCAGCCTGACCGACGACTTCGTGGATTTGCTGATTGAGACCATCCACCAGATCGGCGCGCGCGCCGAGCGCAAGGTCGAACGTGAGCTGCTGGAAGACCTCAAGCGCGTCTCCGGCAAGCAGAACCTGCTGTTCAATCTGGCCGACGCCACCCTGGCCCAGCCGGACGGCGTGGTGCGCGATGTGGTGTTCCCGGTGGTCGGCGAGCAGACGCTGCGCGATCTGGTCAAGGAGTGGAAGGCCACCGGCCCGACCTACCGTGTCACGCTGCGCACCGTGATCCGCAATTCCTACCAGGGCCACTACCGTCGCATGGTGCCGACCTTGCTGGCCGCCTTGGAATTCCGCTCCAACAACGACCGCCACCGTCCGGTGATGGACGCGCTCGACCTAGTGAAGCGCTTCGCCGGCACCAAGGTGCACACCTTCCCGGCCGACGAGGACGTGCCGCTCGACGGCGTGGTGCGCGGCCTGTGGCGCGAGGCCGTGATGGAGAAGGACGCTGCCGGCCGGGATCGGGTCAACCGCGTCACCTACGAAATCGGGGTGCTCGAAGCGCTGCGCGAACGCTTGCGCTGCAAGGAAATCTGGGTGGTCGGCGCGAACCGCTACCGCAACCCCGACGACGACCTGCCGACCGATTTCGACCAAAACCGCGAGGACTACTATCGGGCATTGAATCTGCCGCTCGATGCCGAGCGCTTCATCGCCGACTTGCAGGCCGAGATGCGCGGCGCGCTTTCCACCTTCGACGCTGGGCTGAAGAAGAACCCTTACGTCCGGCTGAGCAGCAAGGGCGGCGGCTGGATCACGGTGACGCCGCTCGATGCTCAGCCGGATCCGCCCAACCTGACGGCGCTCAAGGCTGAACTCAACGCCATCTGGCCGATGACCAGCCTGCTCGACATGGTCAAGGAAACCGACCTGCGGCTGGGCTTCACCGATGCCCTGAAAAGCCCGACCGCCTACGAGACAATGGATCGCGCGGTGTTGCAGCCGCGCCTGCTGCTGTGCCTGCATGGCCTGGGCACCAATGCCGGCTTGCAGCGCATGGCCGGGCTGGATTCCGGCACCACGGCGCGCGACCTGGCCTACGTGCGCCGACGCTACATCAGCGTCGATGCGATGCGCCGCGCGATTGCCATCGTCGCCGACGGCACGCTGCATGCCCGCAACCCGACGATTTGGGGCAGTGGCACCACTGCCTGTGCATCCGACTCCAAGCACTTCGGCGCATGGGACCAGAACCTCACCACGCAATGGCACGTGCGCTACGGCGGACGGGGCATCATGATCTACTGGCACGTCGAGCGCAGCTCGCTGTGCATCCACTCGCAGCTCAAGTCGCCGTCATCGTCGGAAGTGGCGTCGATGATCGAGGGCGTGATCCACCATTGCACCGAAATGGAGGTGGATCGGCAGTACGTCGATTCGCACGGCCAAAGTACGGTGGCGTTCGCCTTCTGTCGGCTGCTGGGCTTCCAGTTGCTGCCGAGGCTGAAGGCCATCCACTCGCAAAAGCTGTATCGGCCGGAGGCCGGCAAAGCGGATGCCTACGCCAACCTCCAACAGATTCTGACCAAGCCTATCGACTGGGACTCGGTGCGGCAGCAGTACGACCAGATGGTCAAGTACGCCACAGCGCTGCGCCTGCGCACGGCGGAAACCGAAGCCATCCTGCGGCGCTTCACCAAGAAGAACGTGCAGCACCCGACCTACAAGGCATTCGCCGAACTGGGCAAGGCGATCAAGACCATCTTCCTGTGCCGTTACCTGCACGAAGAAGCCCTGCGCCGGGAAATCAACGAGGGGCTGAATGTGGTCGAGCAGTGGAACGGCGCGACCGACTTCGTGTTCTTTGCCCGCCGTGGCGAGATGGCGAGCAACCGCCGCGAGGATCACGAGGTCAGCATGCTCGCGCTGCACCTGATCCAAAACTGCATGGTCTATATCAACACGCTGATGATCCAGAAGGTGCTGGCGCAGCCGCACTGGCAGGGCAGGTTCACACCGCGCGACTACGCTGCCCTGACGCCACTTATCTGGGAGCACGTCAATCCGTATGGGCGGTTCGACCTCGACATGAACACCAGGCTCGACCTGCCGTGATCGAAATGGCGGTTGGTGACACGACTGCTTGCTCTACCCCGAATCACCGGTCACACCCTTCTCGGAATGGGCGGTCACGATGGGTCGGAATACGCAGGGAGCCGGCAGACCACCACCGAAGTGCGAGGTGTATGCGCATGCAGCATTCAACATGCAGCATGCTGTATGCACATACTGCATGCTGCATGCGCATACACCCCTAGGTCTCGCGCACCTCCACGGTGTCAGCACTCGACTTGGCCGAGTTCGCCCGACGGGTTATGTAGGGCAGGAACGTCCGCGGCCGAATTTGAGGCCCGCTCTCCGGCCGGAGCCGGCGCCACTCTCCCTGGGCGAATGACACGAGCTTGCCGATCTGCCGCCGCATCAGCCGAAAACCCGGCGCGTGGTAAAGCTCATCCATAACCGACTCGATCTCGGCGTCGAAGTCCCCGCCAGCGTCCCGCCGAATCTGCCGGTGCTCGGGTGGGGCGGCGGCGATCTCGTGGATGCGCTCGCGCAGCGCTTCAACCCGTTTGCGGTTCATGCGCCAGGACCAACCGACGCCGTCGTGCACCAGTTCGTAGCGACCGATGAAGCTGCAGCGATCCGTCGAGTCGAAGCGCAGAAGTTTTTCGCGGGCATGCACGCGGCCCTTCCCATCACTCACCGCCATCAGCCAGCGGACCATTCTCGGCACCTGGTCCGGCGGCCCGGCGACGGCATACAAGAGCGTCACGGCTTCACCGCTCGAGCGGCGCTTGCTGCGGGTCGATTTCGGCAGGTTGCAGTCGTAGAGCTCGGTCAGCTTGATCTTGAGCGAAGGCCACTTCTCGAGTGAAAGCTCGCCGGTGACGTACCAGGGGTAGCCCAGGCGGGCGGCATCCTGCACGCGCTGCATGTAAGCCAGGCTGTCGGGTAAGATCGACATAGTTAGGAACCTAACAAAGATACCTCATTGCAATGGTGTAGATTCTAAGTCAAATTTAGGTGGTCCCAAAGGGACCACACAATATGAGGTTCCTACGAAACAGTTGCGAACGGGCTCCGGGCTTGAGATGATCACAGGGACGTCACGCAAATCAGGGGCTAGCCACCCCGCACACGCCCGGATGGGTCTGCTGCGGGGGACGCCAACCCCCGCACACGCAGACCGTCACACCGATCCTGGCGCCACCAGGATCGACACCGGCAGGAAAGCCGGCCTCAACCGTCGCAAGACGCAAGAGGGCATTGCCTGAAGTCGCGTGCGCGTAATTGCGCTGGCGCGACATACGAGTGGCGCTAGAGGGTGAGACTCCCTCTTTCGATCACTTCCAGCGTCAAAAAAGGGATTGATGTTGGGCGACACGGAAACGGGACTCTGGGCGACCAGAGCAACCCTGTATATTCCGAATGGGTGAAAATCCCACGAAAGGGCGGCCCGTGAGGGTCGGACTTTCGCCACGCAGGTGGGCTGCTGAGACGTCAGAAATGGCGTAGGGGTGCAAGGGGAAACCTGGCGCATCTGGTACTGCAGAGGGCAACCTCGGCAGATCGCTGTACAGCTCAAACCTGTAATCGCGCCCATAGCAGGGTGCGTCGGGGTAAGGCAGGGCAAGCCGCTGGACTCATCGGGTGGAACCGATGAGTTTGGTCAGGGCGTGAAGAAGCGCATGTTTAGTAAGTCAGGGACTTTGGAACCTCGCCCGACTGAAACCCATTTCCAATGGGGTAGGCCCACAGGGCTAGGGACATGTAGTGGAGCGCGGCGGCGTGCTATGTCGACGGAATGTACTAACGTGGGAAGCTCCTACCCATTAGCACCGCAACGGTTGGCACCGGGCGGATGGGAGGAGTGGGAGACTGGGCAAGTAGGGTTGATCTTGTTTGCAGACCTGACGGATGTGAACGAGGGACTTAAAGCCTGGGGTGGTGCTGTTGTGATGGGATGTGTGTGTGATGCGACGACAGGGCTTGGCCGCCCTGTCATTGATGCGACGACGTAAAACCATGCAAAGGAAGCGGCCCTGGCAGGCCTTCCGAGCAAAGCAACACGGGACCTTCATTCAAAGCGAAGGAAGGATTTGCAACGAGCAACAACCCGACTCGGCCGCGAAGCCGGGTCAGCCCGATCCTCTGCCCTGCTGCGTGCAGGGCTAGCCGGTTAACGACAAAGTGGTAGCGGCAAAATGAGGAGCTGGTGACGTAACGGGCTGGGACGCGACGAGAGACCACGCTCGAAGCATGCCCGACGGGAATCCTGGATCAGAACCCGCCGTGAGCAGATTGCTGAATCCTCGACCAGGAGGAACCAGCTGGCTGAAAAAGCCGATGCCGCGAAAACGGCAGCTCTTCGGAGCAGAACCTGGGGAAACCCAGCCAACAAAAGTAGCCTTCGAGGCAAACAACAGGCTCAAGTAGCCGACTCCCAAACCCCTGGCCATCGGCTAGGGGTTTTTCTTCGCCCCTCCCTCCCCCGAGTTTGACAGTTCCAAGGCACATTTCCGCCCCACCCCCAGCAACGGCGCGGGTTTCAGGGCGATGGGGCGCCAAAAACCTAGATACACGGGTTGTTGATTTTTCGCCCTTAATCCCGCTACCGTGCTGTGCATGTACTTGAGACAGAGCAAACAGAAGCGGGCCGATGGGCGGGAGATCACCTACCTGCAACTGGCCGAGAACGTGTGGGATGCGACGAAGGGGCGCTCGCAGGCGCAGATCGTGTTCAACTGCGGTCGTGCCGACGATCCGGAGGTCATCGAGCGGCTGCGCCGTCTGGCCAAGAGCATCCTGCGCCGCTGCTCGCCCGAGGCCATCGTGGCCGACGATCCGGGCTGGCGGCTGGTGTGCGCGTGGCCCTACGGCGATGTGCACGCACTTCAGGCGGTGTGGCAGCGGCTCGGGATCGATGTCATCGTGCGTGCGCAGGCGCACGGCCGGCGCTTTGGCTTCGAGATGGAGCGGGCGCTGTTCGCACTGGTGGCCAATCGCGCCTGCGCGCCTGCCTCCAAACTGTACTGTCATGAACAGTGGCTCAAGGAGGATGTGCACATCGAAGGCACGCAAGGCCTGGCGCTGCATCAGCTCTACCGCGCGATGGACTTTCTCGAGGCGAACAAGGCGGCGATCGAGCAGGCGATCTTCTTCCAGGTCGCCGACCTGCTGAGTCTGGACGTGGAGATCGTGTTCTACGACACCACCTCGCTGCACTTCGAGATCGACGACGAGGACAAAGGCGATGACGCCGGCCAGATGCGTGACAGCGATGCGGCCGGGGCCAGGCGCTACGTGGCGCCCAGAAAGCGCGGCTACAGCAAGAACGGCCGGGGCGATGCACCGCAGATCGTGGTCGGCCTGGCAGTCACCCGCGACGGCTTCCCGGTGCGCCACTGGGTGTTTCCGGGCAACACCGTCGATGTCACCACGGTGGCCCAGGTCAAGGAAGACCTCAAGGGCTGGCAACTCACCCGCTGTCTGTTCGTCGGGGACGCCGGCATGGTCTCGCAGGCCAACTTCCAGGCGCTCGCCAAGGGCGGCGGCAAGTATCTGATGGCGATGCCGATGCGCCGTGGCGACGAGGTGACCGAAGCGGTGCTCTCGCGCCCGGGTCGGTACCGTAAGATCGCCGACAACCTCGAGGTCAAGGAGGTCGTCGTCGGCGACGGCGAGCGCCGCCGCCGCTACGCGGTGTGCTTCAACCCGCACGAGGCCCGCCGCCAGCGCGCCCATCGCGACGAACGCATCCGCGAGCTCGAGGCCGAGCTTGCATGCCTGGCCGATCAGGACGAGGGCGGACACAGCAAGCGCGTGTGCGCGCTGCGCAGCAGTGCCCGCTACGGACGCTTCCTGAAGGAGACCAAGCGGGGCCTGGCCATCGACCGGCAGGCCATCGCCGAACTCGAACGCTTCGACGGCAAGTTCGTCGTCCACAGCAACGATGACACCCTCACCGCCGAGGATATGGCGCTCGGCTACAAGCAGCAGCAGCGCGTCGAAGAAGCTTGGCGCACGATGAAGGGCGGCCTGCGCATGCGTCCGGTGTTCCACTGGGCGCCCCACCGCATCCACGCCCACATCGCGATCACCGTGCTGTCGCTGCTACTGGAACGCGTGATCGAGCACGCCTGCCAGGATACTTGGCGCAACGTGCGCGACGACCTCAAGCGCATTCAGCTCGCGCAATTGTCCAGCCCCAACGGCGCCGTCTGGCAGGTCACCGAACCCACGGCGGAAGCGGCCAATCGACTGAAAGCATTGAAGATCAAGCCGCCGCCGGCCATCCTCCGGCTCGACTGAGCCCGACTCCCGCATAGATACACGGCTGTTTCCGGTGCCTCGCCGGACGCCTTGTGCTGCGCGCCTTGCGGCGGGACGTGTTACTTGGTGGTGTCAAACTCAGGCCTCCCCCTTCCCCCACCCATGCCAACGGCACCGTGGGCACTGTCGTTCCTAGCGCGCTTCCGGACTTATCCACCGCCTGCGGCCGTGGATAAGTCCCCGCTTGCTGCCTGCCTGCTGCGTGTGCTTCCCGCACGCGGGAAGCACACGCAGCAGGCAGGACCCGTTCACTGTTTTCTTTTGAAAACAGAAACCCTCAAAACCGACCCCCAACAGGCTGCAGCCCGCCTGGACACCCGGTTAAGCACCGACTGCGGCGAGCACACCTGCCTCCGGGAAATCGCGCGCACTCATGCCTTGAGCGTGCATAAGGCGGGCGCCGGCCCGCCCGCCCCATGCTAATCTGCCGCGCCAGAACAACCCCTTATCATGTGACATATGACTATTCGTGCGCGCTCTGGACTCACGATGAGAGACGCGGCTTTGATGGTCACCCTCCTCTGTGGTGTTGCGATCCCCTTCCCGCTCCAGGCGAAGGAGCTCGACCCAAACGAATGCGCCGCCTTGCGTGCAGAACTCCGGCAGATCACAGAAGCGCAGCGGGAACGCAGCACCCCCTATCTGCAGGAAGAGCGCAAGCGGGTGAAGGATCGGATGTGGACGCTGAAGTGCGAGGAAATGGAGCGCCGTAGGTGAAAAGGGTGAGATGGGCCGCTGCCGCGGTCCTCTTCGCGCTGGGAAGCCTGCAAACCAGTAGCGCTTACGAACTCACCGGCCGCATCGTCTCCATCGCAGATGGCGACACCGTCACCCTGCTCGATGCCAACCTGCGGCAGCACAAGATCCGCCTCTCCGGCATCGATGCCCCCGGAACGCCGGCAGCCGTTCGGCAACCGCTCACGGCTGCACCTGGGCGCACTCGTCTTCGGCAGGCAGGTGACGGCCGACTGCCCCAAAACCGACCGCTACAAGCGCGCGGTGTGCCGCCTCGAGGTCGACGGCATCGACGCCAACCTCGCCCAGCTCGAGGCCGGAATGGCCTGGCACTACAAGGAGTACGCGCGCGAGCAGCGGGCGCCGGACCGGCGCCGCTATGCGCAAGCGGAAGACGAGGCGCGGCAAAGCCGGCAGGGCCTGTGGGCCGACCGGGCGCCGGTGGCGCCCTGGGACTTCAGGAAGGCGAGGAAAAACACACCCCGCTGAACGCTCACGCGCCCGGCTTCGGCTCGGTCTTCCACTTTCTCAGGTCATCGACGAGCCGGTGCGAACGGGCGTCCGGCGCATAGGCGATGTGCAGCAGCAACTGAACCGGGCGCGGGATGTTGCGCTCGCTCTCGTAGCGGGACCCACCCGACTGGGTGACCCCGACCCGCCCCCAGAACTGTGACTGGTTCATGCCATGCTTGTGGCGGAACGCCTTGATCTCTTCGGACGTACCGAAGATGAGTTTCGGGGCAGCCATCGTGCTCACCATTTATTTTTAAACGCTTTCATCATACCCCTTGGGCATTTCCCGTGGACGCCATGGCGCGCACGACACCGAGGGTCGTCAGGCAGTCTCCAAGCGCACGGTGGGCGTTCGTGACGGTCACGCCCTGCTGCTGCGCCGCCGTCGAGAGCTTCTGCCAACGATACCGCCCTTTCTCCTCGCTCCACTCGCCGTGGAACTCGGCATAGGCCTGCATCGCGCAATGCACGGCGCTGTCATCGAGCGCCAGGTTGAAACCCTGCGGCGCCTGCAGGCCGTAGCGGCGCGCGGTCTGACTGATCACACGAGCGTCGAATTCCCGGCTGTAGATCACGACCTGGCGATCCTCGACCAGGTCACAGAATCGATCGTGGATCTCCGACCAGGTCGGCGCGTCGGCGAGCATGGCGTCGGTGATGCCGTGAATCGCGGCGGCCTCGGCCGGGACCGGCCCAGACGGGCGTACGAGGGTGTCGAGCAGCACGACGCCGGCGCAGTCGATCACGGCGAGCTCGACGACCTCGGCGTCGTCGCCGAGGCCCGTCGTTTCCGTGTCGAGGATCAGTGCATTGGCCTCGAGCCAGGCACGGGCCTGCCGGCTGATCGCCTCACGGACGGCCGGATCAGCCATTGCCGGCGACCTTGCCGCGCAAGGTTTCCATCAGCGCTTTGTTCTGCGCCTGGACGGCCTCGAGCTGGCCCGAAAGACGCGCGGCGGTCTCACGGGCGGCGGCCGCTTCCTTCGCGACCGCATCGTGCGACTTCTGCGCCGCAAGCAGTTTTTCGGCGCAGTGCTGCGCTTCCTTGGCCGCCTCCTTGCGCTGCTCCTGGTGCGCCTGCTCGGCGGCGTCCGCCTTCGCCTTCGTCGCGGCGAGTTCGTTTCGCAGGCCTTCGGCGTCGGCCGCCGTGCGCTGGGTCTCGGCACGCGCCTGGTCGACATCGGCATGCGCGCGGCTGAGCTCGGCACGCACCTGATCGACGTCGGCGTGCGCACGGTCGAGCTCCCCGCGCAGATCGGCGACACGGCGCTCGAGCTCGGCCGCAGCCGCCTCAGCGCGCTCGGCGCGGGTGGTCGCCGCACCCAGCTCGGCGCGCACCTGGGCGAGCTCGTCGCGCAGCTTCTGGAGTTCGGCCGCAGCGATCTTTGCCGTCTCGCGCGCCTCGCGCTCGAGCGCCTCGATGCTCGACTTCGCGAGCTCGAGCTCGGCGGCCTGAGCCTCGAAGGCATCCGAGAGCTCGACGCGCATCTGGTCGAGCTCGGCCCGCTCCGCATCCCAGGCCGACTGCGCCTCGCGCAAAGACTGGTTCGCCAGCTCCTGGGCCTGCGTCCAGAGCTGGGCGATCGCCTGCTCGTTGGCCTTGGCCACCACCTCCGGCACGGCGACGGCGATCGGCGTCGCCTGCGCGGTCTGCTGGCGGCGCCACTCGCGCATCGCCGCGGTCGCCGCGTGCATGTCGACCTTGGCCAGGCGGCGGACCTGATCGACGGTAGGCATCGCCTGCCGGCCGGATTCTTCGAAAATCTGGCTCGCCGCGGCGAAAACACGCTCGCGGGCGTCGAGGGAGAGGTTCGGGTTCATAACAGCACTCCAATCAGGACTAGATAATAATCATAATAATATGATTATTATGATTATGCAAGCGATTATTTGCCCGTTGCTCGAGGAGGGGGCCTTTTCCACGGACGCCGCCACGCCCGTTCAGGACGGCTCAGGCGCCCCGATCCTGGGTTCGCCCTCAGCCGCGCAGAGAACGCCGCTCAAACGGGGGTCGTCTCAGAAAACGGAAAATAAAGCACGCTAAGCCGGTTGCAGCGGCCGTAGCGGCCTGAACTTGCCCGCGCCGATCTTGGCGCTGCTGCGCCAGAGGTAATCGCCGGTCAGGTTGATGTGCTCCCAGCCGAGCGGCGACAGGTACTGCAACAGGCCGTCATCGACGGCTTGACCGTGGCCACGCAAGGCGTTCGCGGCCCGCTCCAGATAGACCGTGTTCCATAGCACGATGGCCGCCGTCACCAGGTTGAGGCCGCTGGCCCGGTAGCGCTGCTGCTCGAAGCTGCGGTCGCGGATTTCCCCCAGGCGGTTGAAGAACACGGCGCGGGCCAGCGCGTTGCGCGCCTCGCCTTTGTTCAGCCCGGCATGCACGCGGCGGCGCAGCTCGACGCTTTGCAGCCAGTCCAGGATGAACAGTGTGCGCTCGATGCGTCCCAGCTCACGCAGGGCGACGGCCAGGCCGTTCTGGCGCGGGTAGCTGCCAAGCTTCCTGAGCATCAGCGAGGCCGTCGCCGTGCCCTGCTTGATCGAGGTGGCCATCCGCAGGATTTCATCCCAATGGGCGCGGACGTGCTTGATGTTGAGCGTGCCGCCGATCATCGGTTTCAACGCCTCGTAGGTGGCATCGCCCTTCGGGATGTAGAGCTTGGTGTCGCCCAGGTCACGAATGCGCGGGGCGAAGCGGAAGCCCAGCAGGTGCATCAACGCGAAGACGTGGTCCGTGAACCCTGCCGTGTCGGTGTAGTGCTCCTCGATCCGCAGGTCGGATTCGTGATACAGCAGGCCGTCGAGCACGTAGGTCGAGTCGCGCACGCCGACGTTCACGACCTTGGTGTGGAACGGCGCGTACTGGTCGGAGATATGGGTGTAGAACGTCCGCCCTGGGCTGCTGCCGTATTTCGGATTGATGTGGCCGGTGCTCTCGGCCTTGCTGCCGGTGCGGAAGTTCTGGCCGTCCGACGATGACGTGGTGCCGTCGCCCCAATGCTCGGCGAAGGGATGTCGGAACTGCGCGTTGACCAGCTCGGCCAGTGCCGCCCCGTAGGTTTCGTCGCGGATGTGCCAGGCTTGCAGCCAGGCCAGCTTGGCGTAGGTCGTGCCGGGGCACGATTCCGCCATCTTGGTCAGGCCCAGGTTGATCGCGTCGGCGAGGATCGTGGTCAGCAACAGGTTTTTGTCCTTGGCCAGGTCGCCTGACTTCAGGTGGGCGAAGTGCCGGGTGAAGCCCGTCCATTCGTCTACCTCCAGCAGCAATTCGGTGATCTTGACGTGCGGTAGGATCATCGCCGTCTGGTCGATCAGGGCCTGTGCGGTATCGGGCACCGCCGCATCGAGCGGCGTGATCTTCAGGCCCGACTCCGTGATGATGGCGTCCGGCAGCTCGTTGGCCAGCGCCATGCGGTTGACGGTGGCGAGCTGCGTTTCCAGCAGCGTCAGCCGGTCATGCAGGTACTGGTCGCAATCGGTGGCCACGGCCAGCGGCAATTCGCTGGCCTGCTTGAGGCTGGCGAATTTCGCGGGCGGCACCAGGTAGTCCTCGAAGTCCTTGAACTGGCGCGAGCCTTGCACCCAGATGTCGCCGGAGCGCAGCGCGTTCTTCAGCTCCGACAGCGCGCACAGTTCGTAGTAGCGCCGGTCGATGCCGGTGTCGGTCATCACCAGCTTCTGCCAGCGCGGCTTGATGAACTCGGTCGGCGCGTCGGTGGGCACCTTGCGGGCGTTGTCGCTGTTCATGCTGCGCAGCACCTCGATGGCGTCGAGTACGTCCTTGGCGGCGGGCGCGGCCCGCAACTTGAGCACGTCGAGAAATTCCGGCGCGTAGCGGCGCAGCGTGGCGTAGCTCTCGCCGATGCGGTGCAGGAAATCGAAGTCCTCGGGTTGCGCGAGCCGCTGCGCTTCGGTGACGCTCTCGGCGAAAGCATCCCAGGACATGACGGCCTCGATGGCGGCGAACGGATCGCGGCCCGCTTGCTTGGCCTCGATCAGCGCCTGGCCGATGCGCCCGAACAGCCGCACCTTGGCATTGATCGCCTTGCCGGATGCCTGGAACTGCTGCTGATGCTTGTTCTTGGCGGCATTGAACAGCTTGCCCAGGATGCGGTCATGCAGGTCGATGATTTCGTCGGTGACGGTGGCCATGCCCTCGATGGCGAGCGCCACCAGGGTCGCGTAACGCCGCTGCGGCTCGAACTTCGCCAGGTCGGCGGGCGTCATCTGGCCGCCCTCGCGGGCGATCTTGAGCAGCCGGTTCTGGTGAACCAGCCGCTCGATGCCGGAGGGCAGGTCGAGCGCCTGCCACGCCTTGAGGCGTTCGATGTGTTCCAGCATGTGCCGCGAGTTCGGTTTGACCGGGGATTGCCGCAGCCAGGCCAGCCACGTCGTCTTGCCGTTGTCGCGGCGCTTGAGCAGATCGTCGAGGCGACGGCGATGCACGTCCGTCAGCGGCTCAGCCAAGGCGTCGTAGAGACGCCGGTTGGCGCGGGTAATCGCTTCGGCGCTCGCCCGCTCGACGGCGTTGAGGGCGGGCACAATGACCGACTGCCGCCGCAGGTGCTCGATCAAGGCTCTGGCCAGCAGCACGATGCCCTTGTCGGTTTGCATGGCCAGCTCGGTCAGCAACTGGACAGCCTGCCGGTAGTGGCCAATCGTGAACGGCTGGAAGCCGAACACCGTTTGCAGCTCGACCAGGTGCTCGCGTCGGGTCTGCTCACGCTGCCCGTACTCGTCCCAGCTTTCGATGCCGACCTTGAGCTGGTTGGCGACCAGTCTCAGCAATGGCGGGAACGGTGGCTCATCAGCGCCAAGGATGACGCCGGGAAAGCGCAGGTAGCAGAGCTGCACCGCGAAGCCCAGCCGATTGGCCGGGCCGCGCCGCTGCCGGATGATGGAGAGGTCGCTTTCGCTGAACGTGTAGTGACGGATCAACTCATCCTTGGTGTCCGGCAACGCCAGCAGGCTTTCGCGCTCGGCGGCGGAGAGGATCGAACGGCGGGGCATGCGGTTTCCTTCTTCTTGAAAACGTAGGTTTGTGACAAGCCCGCCAAGGCAACCGGCGCGGCACGGGAATCAAGGCATTGCGATTCTCGAAAATAGTTCTTGAAATTCTATTCTTGATTGCATATCATCTCAACGAGTTTCGATAAGAAAGGATGCCCATGCGACCGTCTGTTGTGCTTGACATGAAGCGAAGCGCAGTGCGTGAAGCGGTAGGCCGCTTTCGCGCCGCGAACCCGCGCGTCTTCGGCTCGGTGCTGCATGGCACCGACCGGGATGGCAGCGACCTCGACCTGTTGGTCGATGCGCTGCCCGGTGCCACGTTGTTGGACTTGGGCGATTTGGAAGAAGAACTGAAATCGCTGCTCGGCGTTGACGTCGATCTGCTGACTCCCGGCGACCTGCCGCCGAAGTTCCGGGCCAAGGTGCTCGCGGAGGCGCAACCGATATGAGCGAGAACCGCCTGCCCGATTACCTCGACCACATTCAGCAGGCCGCAACCGATGCGCGCAGCTTCGTGGAAGGGATGGCCAAGGACGACTTCTTGGCCGACAAGCGCACCCAGCAGGCCGTCATCATGAGCCTGATCGTCATCGGCGAGGCGGCCACAAAGGTGATGGATGGCTACGTCGAGTTCACCCAGGCGCATGCCGACGTGCCGTGGCGCAGCATGCGCAATATGCGTAATCGCATGGCTCACGGCTATTTCGACATCAACCTCGATGTGGTGTGGGAGACGGTACAGGAATGGCTGCCGGCGTTGCTCCAGCAATTGCCCGCCGTGCGTCAGGATGCCGACGATGAAGACCGTAACGACAAAGGCATGGAGCCATGACCAATCAAGCCGCCGATGTTCGGCCCCTCTGGCGTGTTCGATCCCGCGACCTATGAGCCGCGCTCGGGCAAGACCTTCTGGATGGCCGCAACGGACGTGAGTTCGCTGGTGGGCAAGGAGGCAGCAGCCGACACGCTCATCGGCAACTGCACGACCGCACGACCAGCCTCCCGTTCAAATTCGAGTTAGAACTCATATCCAGCCTGTCTGGGGGCACTGTGAAAGAGGGATCTCCGATGACTGTTGAATCGAGAATATTTTCTGTAGCCGAGTATGTTCAGCCGTCCGAAGGCGAGCCTATTCGTTCCGTTGTGCTTGAAACCCGAGACTCAATTATCGTGGTTTGGCATGTCCATCCCGGGCAGGAAATTGCGGCTCACATTCATCCTCACGGCCAAGACACGTGGACTGTTTTGTCGGGAATGGCTGATTACTTTCAGGGCAATGGGATTGTTCGTGCCCTCAGGGAAGGTGAGATAGCCGTGGCAAGACCGGGCCAAGTGCACGGGGCGCGAAATACAGGTACCGAGCCATTTGTGTTCGTCTCGGTTGTGGCATCAGCCAATGCCGGTTTCGTATTGGCTGAGCGATAGAGCCCAATCTCTGGAGTTGGTCCAATGAGCGGTCGGGGAGATAGGTAACAGACATGCAGCGGACACGGCTGCTAAACCAGGTCGCAAACCTCCTTGCGTCGCAGCGTGCCGCAAGCGACGCGATCAATCGAATGGGGTCGGCATGAGACTGAACACCATCCAGTTCCCGACCGCGTAGCCGCCTGTCCTGCCGATCAGGTCTTGACCATCGACGCCTGGGATCAGTCCTGAATGTTCTTGGAGACCACTACGTTATGAGCCGCAGCCGCCGCAAAACACCCATCGTCGGGCACACGACCTGCGGCAGCGAGCGCGAGGACAAGAAGCTCTGGCATCAGCGCTGGCGCACCCGTGAGCGCACGGCGCTGACCAGCGCGTCGCCCGAAGCCCTGAGCGCCCATCTGCCCCTGCTGGAAAACCAGGCCAGCAGCGTCTGGTCGATGGGCAAGGATGGCCGCTCCTACTGGCCCGTCAAGCGCCAGGCCGCCACGGCGGATCGCATCGCCAATCACAAGGGACGCAACCCGCAAGAACGCGCCTCCCTGAAAAAGCGCCTGCTGCGCAAGTGGATGAGCAAATGAAGCTCTCCTTCCATCAGCACATTGCGCTGTTCTGGATGATCGGTGCTCCGGGCGTCTTCGCGCCCGTGATCGAGAACGCCAAGCGGCCCGATGCCGGCGCCGTCATGGCGTGGGGTGTCGCGATCGTGGCGGTGATGATCCTCTTCACCCCTTTGCTGCTGCGCTGTCCACCATTCCGGCGCTGGTATGGCCGGACGGATGCGCTGTCGGAGCGGCAGCGCCAGGCGCTTGCCGAGCGCGGCCTGCGCCGCTACTACCAGACCGCTTTCGATGACGGCTACGTGCCCCGCGTGATGCCCTACGTGTGGCGCATCATCTGGACGGTCGGCGGGTTGATGGCTGTGACCGCCGTACTGCCTACCAACACCGGACGGCCAGCCTTCGATGCCTTGGTGGTCTTCTCGACCTGGTATCCGATAGGCGTGATGCTGCTGGTTTTCGCGTCGAGGCCCCTTGGCCGGTTGATTCGCCAAAGAGCACAGGAGCGGCGGAAATGAGCACGTCAACCATCGAGGCGCTGGCCAGCGCCTGGGCAAGGATTGCCGAGGAAGCGGAATTCCCCGCTGACTACGAGGGGACTGCCACACCACAAGCGCATCGGGCTAGCGAAGCTATTCAGGAGCAGATTCGGGAGCGCATCGTCGCCACCAACGACATGCGGCTGTTCAGCCTGCTGCACCTGCTGGGTCAGGCGTCGCTGCGCATGGAGCAAGCGCTGTGGCCGGAGGATTACGAGCGGATGACGCGCGAGGTTGAGGAAGCCCTGCGGCAAGCCACCGACGCCAACGCCAGATCGTACACCCACGAAGAAGTGATGCAGGCGATGCAGGAACGCATCGACCGGGCGCGAGACAAGCCATGTTGATTGGCTATGCGCGCGTCTCGACGCAGGATCAGAACCTGGAGCTGCAACGCGAAGCCTTGAGCAAGGCCGGATGTAAAAAGGTCTTCGAGGACAAGGTGAGTGGCACGCGGGCAGACCGGCCTGGCTTGGCCAAGACGCTCGAAATGCTGCGCGAAGGCGATACTTTGGTCGTCTGGAAGCTCGACCGGCTGGGCCGGTCGGTCAAGCAACTGGTCGATCTGGTCGGCGATCTGCACAAGCACGGTGTCCAGTTCAGGAGCCTCACCGACTCCATCGACACCGGCACACCATCCGGGCGGTTCTTCTTCCACGTCATGGCGAGCCTTGCCGAAATGGAGCGCGAGCTGACCGTCGAGCGCACCCGCGCCGGGCTGGAAGTCGCCAAGCAGCTCGGCCGCAAAGGCGGCCGCAAGCCGAAGATGACCGACAGCAAGATCGAGTCGGCCAAGAAGCTGCTGGCCAGCGGGGTGCCGCCCAAGGACGTGGCCAAGAACCTCGGCGTGTCCATTCCGACGCTGTACCGCTGGGTGCCAGCCTCCACGCACGCTTAGCGTGCTTTATTTTCCGTTTTCTGAGACGACCCCAAACGGGCTGTATCAGCGCCGGCGCGTCGTTGCGGACGCTGCCCACCGCGCTCGAAACCGGATACGCCGCAAGCGCCGCCTCCGGGCACGGGCGCAAGAGCGCCTGCACCTGGTCGGCGGCGGTCGCCCCGTTGAGCCACGCCCACCAATCCCCCGGCGCCAGGATCACCGGCATCCGGTCGTGCAGCGGGCGCATCGCCGCGTTGGCCTCGGTGGTGACGATCGTGAAGGTGTCGATCTCCTCGCCGTCGGCCGGCCGCGTCCAGCGCTCCCACAGCCCGGCGAGCGCGAAGAACTCGCCCCCGACCGGGTGGATGTAGAACGGCTGCTTGCCGCCGCCCTGCCGGTCACCGAGCGGCTGCCACTCATAAAACCCGTTCGCCGGCACGATGCAGCGCCGGCGGCGGAACGCCGCCCGAAACGATGGCTTTTCAGAAACCGACTCGCCACGCGCGTTGATCAGCCTGGTGGCGATCGTCTCGTCCTTCGCCCACGACGGCACGAGGCCCCAGCGCAGCCGGTGAATCAGCCGCTCGCCAGTGGGCCGCTGGCGCACCACCGGCAGCCACTGCATCGGCGCCGCGTTCCAGCGCGGCTCGAAGTCGAACCCTTCGGGCACCGCGTCGAAGGTCTCGCGCAGGCGCGAGACCGGACCGTAGAGCGCATAGCGTCCGCACATTGGCGTTGGCCTCCAGAGCGGGCGGTCGGCCGCCGCCCCAAACCGACCGCGTTGGGTGAAAATAGACTGTATTTTTTTACAGTCACAGCATGCACGTAAGAGTCGTCGAATTGATGGTGGCCGGGGTGCGCCGACCGCGCGAAGCGTGCCTGGCCGACCCCGGCATCACCGGCACCCTG
>Ga0209607_1001427_pt1 | contig 20028 bp, 27 predicted proteins | sample AD_UKC117_MetaG_FD_184413 | JGI IMG/M metagenome (GOLD analysis project Ga0209607, IMG submission 184413) | Active sludge microbial communities of municipal wastewater-treating anaerobic digesters from Hong Kong - AD_UKC117_MetaG (SPAdes)... | ecosystem: Engineered > Bioreactor > Anaerobic >... | reverse complement strand
TAATATGAAAAAAGTAAGACAAAATTTAATAGATTTAGGATTAGCATCTTTTAAATTTTATCCATGTTCTGAAGATGTTTTTAGTGGAGTATCTATAGATGGCGGAATAACTATTACGCATATAAAACAAGGAAATCATAATATAAATTATTATGTAAATAACGATTATAAAGGGGAATATAAAATTACAGATATTATTTTTCCAGGTAGTTATATGGAAGAAGCATATAATAAAGTATTTAATAATATTAAAACTAATATGATGAAATATATTATTGGTGAACCTGGTAAATATGGAACCGGTGGTGGATATAATAAATCGTTACATAACAATATTTTAAAAGATTCATCAAATAATATGAAAAATCCTATTAAAATTTGGGCTTCAAAGGGATTTGGAAAAGGAGAATCTAGATTTAAGTGGTATTATATTGAAAAAGAAGAGCTTATAGATCCACCTGATATTTTTAATACTCGAAAGGTCATGGTAGACTCGAAAGGTCATTCTATTGCTCATGGTAAAGGTAATGTAATCAATAATTTACCTCAAATTTGCGATAAAAATGTATCTGGTAATGCTGTATTTTTTATTATACCTAAAAATGACAGAGAAAGAGAGTTACAGCTTATTAAATCTTTATTTATGACTAAAACTGCTCGTTATCTTATGTGTATAACTATGAATAGCTTACACGTTCGTGGATTTGAAAACATACCTGATTATCTAGAGCTCACTAAGTTATTACCAGAAGATGAGTTATTTACAGATGAGTGGTTTTATAAGACATTTGATTTTAGTGAAGAGTTAATCAGCGAGATTGAGACTAGAGTTAGTCCAAAAGTAGATAAGAAAGGAAATTAGAATATGAAATTTTCATACGCAATTGGAAATCCACCGTATCAAGAAAATAAGTCAAGTACTGTTTATATTGATATATGGCCAGATTTTGTAAAAGAATCTACTAAGATTGCAAATAAAACTTGTATGATTCATCCTGGTAGATGGATAAATCCGAAAAAGAATATGAAGAAAACTACTCAAGCGTTAAAAGATGCTCATTTAAAAACATTTAATTTATTTCCTGAAGGAAAAGATGTTTTTGCTGATACGAATATTGCTGGTGGAATTTCTATTACTTATTTTGACTCATCTTATGATGATGAAATAAGTGGATATGTAGAAAATGAGTATGTTGGTATATATGATATTACTAAGTTATTCTGCACTAAATACGAGAGTGAAGCTTATAATAAAGTATTTGCTAATATAAATAAAGACGATAATATGCTTCAATATATGATTGGTAATATTGGTGCATTAGGCACTTGTGAGAGTGGATATATAAAAGGCACAAATACAAATAAAATAAAAGATACTTCTGATGGGATGAAAGAACCTATTCATATTAGATGTGCTAAAACATTTGGTGTAGGTGGCGCAACTAAATATAGCTGGAATTATATAGAAAAATCAGATCTCATTAACCCTATGGATGGTATGTTTGTAAGAAAAGTACTGGTAAATAAAGTAGGTCCAACTAAAACATATATAAATTGGGGAGTAACTGGGTGTCGTATTTTAGATGCAGACGAAATTGAAGACAAATCTCTTTACTGTATTCCTAAGAACCAGAGAGAGCGTGAGTTATTATTAATTAAATCTTTATTTGATACTAGAACAGCTAGATATTTAATGACTATAAAACAAAAATCAATATGCTGTATGGGATTCGAATGTATTCCAGATTATTTAGAACTCGCTAAGTTATTACCAGAAGACCAGTTATTTACCGATGAGTGGTTTTATAAGACATTTGATTTTAGTAAAGAGTTAATCAACGAGATTGAGACTAGAGTTAGTCCAAAAGTAGAGAAGTGAGGAAATTAGTATGATAGTGAAAAATAGCGTAATAAGACCAACTATCTACTGTTACACTACTCCTAATGATAAAGAGCATGAAGGATGGTGTAAGATAGGCTATACAGATAGAGATACTGCAGAGCACTGTGTCTATAAGCAAACTAGACGTTCTGATACTCAAGCAAAATTAGCGTGGGAAAGTCAAGCAGTATTTGAGAATGGTTCATATCAAACTTTTATGGACCATGATTTTCATAAGTATCTGATTGCTTGTGGAATAGAAAGAAAAGAATCTGTATATGAGGGAAAGAAAGCTCCAGAGTATTTTAAGATTACGCCTGAAAAAGCTAGAGAGTTATTATTTCAGTTCAAATCTTTAGTAGAACCAGCAAAGGCAATTAGTAAAGGTTATGTCCTTAGAGAAGAACAAGATAGAGCCGTAAATCTGACTATGGATGTGATGTCAAAAGAAGGTAGACATGAGGTTCTTTTGAATGCTAAACCAAGATTTGGTAAGACTTTGACTGTTTATAATTATTGTCAGAGAGAAAACTTTAAGAAAATCTTGATTGTCACAAATAGACCAGTAATTGCTACTTCTTGGTATAATGATTATGTTAAGTTCTTAAATACAGATAAGTACAGATTTGTAAGTAATTGTGCTGAAGTTAAAGATAGACAGTATTGTATTTCTAGAGAAGAGTGGGAAAAGACTAACCAAGCAAATTATAATCTTATAGAGTTTATTTCTCTGCAGGATCTAAAAGGTTCAAAGTATTTTGGTGGTCAGTTCAATAAGTTAAAGGAAATCTCTGATATAGACTGGGATATTCTTATTATTGACGAGTCGCATGAAGGCGTAGAAACATTTAAGTCAGAAATTGCTTTTAAACATATTAAGAGAGACAGAACTATCTATCTTTCAGGTACACCATTTAAACAGGTCGCTGGAGATAAGTTTGAGAAAGGTTCTATTTTCAACTGGACCTATGCTGATGAACAAGAAAAGAAACATAGTTGGGATTATGACATTGACGATGTTAATCCTTATGAAGAGCTTCCTCAGATGAACTTGTTTACTTATAGACTTACTGACATGTTCAAAAAGCCTACTGATATGGATGCCGCTGATGTCGATAAGTATTTTGATTTGAATGAGTTCTTTGAATGTAGTGGCAGCTCTTTTACAAATAATGCAGATATTGATATTTTCTTAGATAAACTTGCAAATGATCCTCATTATCCTTTTGCTAATAAAGAGTTTGATGGTCTTATCAATCATTCACTTTGGTTATTGGATAGAGTCAATTCTGCAAAGGCTCTAGCAAGAAAATTAAAAGAACATCCTGTATTTAGCCAATATAAGATAGTAATTGCTGCTGGAGACGGTAAGATCGATGATGCAGAAAAAGTAGATAAGTCCTTCAATAAGGTTGTAGAGGCAATCGCTAAATATGAGAAAACTATCACTTTATCGGTTGGTCAGCTAACTACTGGTGTTACAATTCCAGAATGGTCTGCAGTATTTATGTTATGTAATGTAAAGAGCACGTCTTTATATATACAGGCAACATTTAGAGCTCAGAATCCGTGTAAGACAAGATTAGGTGATGGTTCTTATGTACAGAAAGACAACTCCTATGTATTTGATTTTGATCCTGCTAGAACTCTTGATGTAATGGACCAGTATGCAAATAACTTATACACAGACACGGCTGATGGTAAAGGTACAGAAGCCCAAAGACTAGAGAATATTGAACGTTTAATTAATTATTTTCCTATCTATGGTGAAAGTGAAACTGGAGAAGTTGTTGCTTATAGTGCTACTGACGTTGTTACAATTCCTTCTAAGATTAAGGCAGTTGAGATTGTTAAGCATGGATTTATGTCAAATCTCTTATTCCAGAATATTGGTAGACTATTCAATGATAGTCATGCGTTAGAGATTTTAGGTAATGTTAAGTCTCAAGCTCAATATAGACTTACTACTCAGCCTAAATATAATGAAGATGGTAGTACTGAAATGGAAGATGAGGACAAAATTGAGGAGCAGGCTGAAACTTTATTAGAAGAAGTAAAAGATGATAGCCTTCAAAGTAACCAGAATGAATTTCAAGAAACTACAAATAAACAGATTATAGATTTTATGGCTACGGTAAAAGCTGACTCCAGAGAAGAATCTGAAAAACGAGAGAAAGCTCACAGCGCCTATATTGAAGAAAGAGTTGATAACGCTAAGAAAGTAGTTACTACCGCCTTAGATAAGTCGGGTTCTACTATTTATAATAAGGCAAAGATAGAAAGAGACGTAACTGACGGCCTCAAAGAAAAACTTACTGAATCGCAAATCAATTATGATATTGAATGTGCTAAACGTAAAGAAGACTATGATAAAGCTATAAGTCAAGCTACCTCTAAAGAAGAAATGAAAGAACTAACTACAAAACAGGCTCAAGCTGATGCTGATGCTGAACTTGAGCATATGTTTGAAATGAAGTTAATTGAGAATAACTTCAATAAATCAATCATTTCTGACACTATCAAGGAATCAAAAGAAACTCTACAGGCTAAAGAAAATAAGAAAGCTGAAAATGAGTTTGGATATCCTAAACTTAGAGCATTCTCAAGAGCAATTCCTTCTTTCTTAATGGCTTATGGCGATGAGACTACTACTTGTAAAACATTAGCTAGAGTTATAAATAGTGAAATGTTTAAAGAAATGACTGGCATTGATTTAGCTGATTATATTTACTTTATAGACAAGGAATATTTCAATGAAGCTATTTTCAATTCATCAATTCAAGAGTTCTTAAGTCTTAAAGATAAACTTAGTAACTATTTTGAGGACAGTGAAGACGACATTTTCGATTACATTCCGCCTCAGAAAACTAATCAGATCTTCACACCTAAGAAAACTGTTAAGATGATGGTTGACTTCTTAGAACAAAATGATCCAGGTTGCTTTGACAATCCAGACTTTACTTTCTTGGATCCATATATGAAGAGTGGATTATTTGTAACAGAAGTAGTTAAACGTCTTTATAGAAGCCCTAAAATCAAAGAAGCTTTTCCAGATGATACTGAACGACTTAAACACATTTTCCAAGAACAGGTTTATGGTTTAGCTCCTACAGAAATCATCTATAAAATTGCAACTAACTTCATATTTGGTTTTGATAAAGATAGTAAGTATGATAGAAGTCACTTTGTTCAATTAGATGCTAACCAGTATATTGGTGGTAAGCTAGAAGAAAAACTTACTGAGTTATTTGGCTAAATTTAAGGCTTCTGGTTAAGCTAGAAGCCTTAATTATTTTATTCAGGAGGTTATTCTATATACAAGTGACACTACACTCAGCTAAAGACTAAGCACTTTTCTGGCTCGGAAAATTATAAAGGGCTATTTAATAATAATAATGGATGCGAATAATGACTAATCTAGTAATAGGTTAGTCACTTTTTTGAAAGGATTAAAATGTGAAGAAGCCTTAGGCTGGGCAAGGGCGCTTAATGCAAAAGTAGAGGAGGAAGAAAATGACTCAATTCAAAGAAATAGGAAGTAAAGCAGAAGAAGCGTTTAGAAAAGATGAGATTTTCGAATTTCTGACTGGAAGAAACGGGTATGAGTTGAGGGTTATTGATGCGCCAGTGAATGTTCCTACAGATTGGCCTAGAATAATTAATAATGGCATTTATGCGTTATACAGTGAATTACATGTTGAAAAAGTAATAGTTTCGTATGAAGAGGCAATAAAGAAACTCATATCAGGAAATTCAGAGGATCTGTGGAGCGCTGTTAATATCTTATATTTCCAATGTGATCACGAAATGATGAAAAAAGCACCGTTTTCGATAAATAAAGAAGTATTTGCTGATTTGAAGATGAAGATTATAAATTCGAGAAAAGCATTAGAAGAACAGTTTCCATATGGAAAAGGTGGTTGGAATATGTATGAAGATATTTTAAGGTTGAATAGTAATTATATCAGGGACTGGGGATATAGTTTTTTAGATTAGAATAGGGAGATTCAATATGAGCGATTTTGACAGTTCAAAATTTGATGATGGTGAAAAATTTCTTCAAAACTTGGGTTTTCAAGTTTTAAAAAGAGTGGATAGCCAATTTACCTTATATCACTTCAATTATTGCAGTAATTATAATTCCGATAAACAAAAATTTACAGAAGATAAAGAGGTATATTGATGGATGCAGAACTTATAAGCGTAGAAGTGGAAGTGATGAATATTCCGGATTTGTTGAAGTTCTACCTTGGGAAGATACAATTATGGCTATGAATGAGTTGGGAGCATTGATTGATGATCTTAAGAAACAGGGCGACTATGCAATAGAGAAGTGGTCAAAATAATAAAGATTAAATGTTGCCGGTATTATTTATACCGGCAATATTATTTGGTAGGAGAAAATAATGGTTAACAATAAATATATAGATGTAGTAAAAAAAGCATATGAGCTAGGAGAAATGGGAGAATTGTATGGATGTAAGGAGTCATATTCTTTAGATGAAAATGGAAAATATTATTTAAATCAAGATGTCAGATTGACTGGCGTAGCGCCAGAAAACTCTGATCCGATAAATATGGAGGCGATAATAAGTGCAACCGAGATGTTTTATTGTTCCTTAGATAGAAAAAGTGGACAAAAGAAGAGATTTTTAACTGAATTTACAAATACACTAATGAGTCTCATTGAATCAAGTGAGGTGGCTGATTTGTATTTTGCTGTAGAGATCTATTTTATTTTAGGAAATAGAGAAAACAAAGATGTATTTTATCCTCTAAAAGGAGTCTATACACAACTTAAGAAAAAGATAGAGCAATGTACTGCTCAAAAGTGTAGTGAGCTAAAATCTGAAAAGAAATATGCAGGAAGTAATCAAGTTGATGGCATGTGGTCTGTTATAAGTAATACAAATGCTATGGCAGCGAGCGAAGTGAGAATAATGGGGGTAGAATAAAATGTTAGATGGAAATGCTTTTTATTTTAATTCATCAGATTATCAAGAATAATACGAAAGGAGTAATCAAAAAATGCAAAAACAAACTAGAATTGTTGGTCCAGATATATTAAGAGATCATTCTTTAGATTTTGAAGATGATGGTACTAGATTTGAAGGTTATATGTATAAAAGCTGTATTCCTATTACTAGAGCTGTAGGTACTGGAATGGATGAATGTTTTATATCAATTAGATGTGATTATACTTCAGAAATTCCTAATTCTGAATGGAAAATTTGTGATTATTTTAATAGTGTAAATAGAGATAAATATGATAGAAAAGTTTTAGTAGCTATTTGTGAATATTTATATCAAAAATATTTTGAGAAAAATCCTAATCCAGATATTAATGATTTACCTAATGTATAAAGAAGGAAGTGATTTTTATGGCAGCACCAGATGAATATGGAGATAGTAAAATAAGTTTAAACTGTACAGTGAAGAACTATTTAGTTTTAATAATGGATGAGAAAAATACTTAGCGTAGAAATATGTTAAGTATTTGTCACAATATTTTAAAGAGGTGATTAAAATGACATGGAATGAAATTAAAAACAATATTATATCTGATCCAGAAGTAGCTAAAATATTATATAATTTAGATGAATGCTATTTTGAAGAAAATGTTATGATGGATCAAATAGATGGATATAGTGAATCTGAAAAACAAGAGATTATAGATGAATATACTCCTATAGGATGTATTATTAAAAATAATAATATATATTTTCCAGCTAAATTACCTTTTAAATTAGAAATTGGATCAAAAGTAGATCCAACTGCTTTTTACATTTCTAGAAAAGGTGTATCCATGGGAATATTTTATCCAGATGAATTAGAAGTAAATATTGAAACAACTGAAAATGGTAAAAAAATTATAGAATTATCAAAAGCACTTTATACTACAGTTTCAAATGCTTATGATATTGTAAAGATCACTGAAAACATATTTAAAGTAACTATTCTGAAAGATAAATAGGAAGTAAGAGGTATTCTAGAGAAGCTATTCAAAACAAGAGCGATTAGAAAAAAGAATCGTTGTATATGATTAACAAAAAATTTATTTACAACTGACTTGTTTTTAGATACAATATTTATATATTTATACCATTCTTCTTGTTCAAGAAAGTTCATTAATAAGTGAAGGAGTCGTGCTAATGAAATTATGTGAAGCTATGCTCGGCTAAAGACCGACCATCTTCTGGTTGGTGAAGCTGTTGCTTTACCAGACTAAGCCTAGAGAAATCTTAGCTACGTTAGTTAGGTCATGACACCTTTGGTTGTCGCCTTAGACCATCGCAACTGTCGTCTGTGATTAAGTTGGGAGGATAGCATTGAGTCCCTGTGTTGCAGACTTAACAAGCCTAATTAACATTGTCGAAAGGAAGTCGGATTCTTATTATAGTAACAGTAATAAGATACGCATTACCTGCTTTTTAGCAGAGTTTTTACATCGCCAGGATAATAGCCATTCATGGTCCAAGCTAAAGACTTGCACCTTTTCTGGCGATGTATTTATAAAATATAAAAGTTCTATAACTCCTAATGCTGGAATGTCGCATAAAGAAAAAGATTTAGTAGATTATATTAAGTTATTTTATACTGGACAAGTGTTAGAAAATAGACCGTAAGATTATATATCCAAATGAATTAGATATATTTTTACCTGATTTAAAGCTAGCTATGGAATTTAATGGAAATTATTGGCATTCTATAGAAAATGGATGTAGTAAAGATTATCATCTTAAAAAATCATTATTATGCAAAGATAAAGGAATACGTCTAATACATATATATGAATTTGAAGATATTGAATATCAAAAGTTATTATTAAAATCGTTAATTTTAGGAAAAGACATATATTCTAAATTAGACTTTAATAAGAATAATTTTATTATGCCTATTCCAAAATTATATAAAAACAAAACTAATAAAGGAACCGTATATTCCATTGGACCTATAATAAAGGAGGAAAATTAAAAAATGAGTACGATCAAGTGGTCCCCAACAACTGCTCAAAGGGTAAATAGTGCGCCAGGGTGCGACTCGTTTTTAGCTTAAATACACAAAGGCTAAACACATACTAATGTATGGAGAACTGATGTATTCGAAATGTGGAATGATAGAGTAACGACTTGAAACACATTCTTTGATATCCGACTAGCACTGTAAAAGGAAACTTTAAGTGTTAGAAGCTCGGTAAAGTCGGCAGAATATGCCGGAAGTCTATAAAATACTCATGGTGAGAATGATTATATCTGACGAACCTATGAATTATACAGATAATTTAGTGTAGTAAAGTAAAATGCTTGGCTATGAAATACTATGATGTACGAATGAATTATTAGGCGGGTGCATCCAAGCTAAATTAGTCTAAAGTAGGCACCTAAAAGTATATGTACAGATAGAATACATTGGAACGAGGAAAGGTATTAGTCGTATAGATTGTAGACGAAGAATAATAAGCTACTTAACTAATGCTGAAAAGTAGTGTTCGAAGTGTTGATAATTCTTATAATGAGAATTGGAGCAATGGGCACAAGTCAATAATTTGATTATAGCTCGAGAACAATCAAATTATGATGGAACGCCGTGTGCGATGAAAGTCGCATGCACGGTGTGGATCGGGGGAAAAGCTGGAGATAACTTCAAAGGCTTACCTATCGATATTACTATAGTAGTCGGCGCTCCGGGTTCAGGTAAGACTTTCTTCTTACTTAATATTGCTGCTAATTGCTTAGGAATGGGACAAAGAATTATTGCTATTGATCCTAAGAATGATTTTAAAAATTTGAAGAACGTAAATAGAGATATTGAAATTATTGATATTAGTCACATTAGACCCGGTGCTCTTAATCCATTAGAGTTCTTGAAATCAATAGATGATACTGGAGAAATTCAGTTTATTGATACGGCTACTTTAATGACAATAATTGAAATTATGACCGGTAAGTTAGATCAGGGAGCTATTATTGATATTACTCCTATTGTATCTGACTTTGTTACTAGAGCTAAGAATAAAGGTGAATATGTAGATATGCTAGACGTTGCTAACTATTTATTTATGAATCCTTCTGAAAATGCTCAGAAAGTTGGAACACAACTTAAGATGTTTGAAGATAATAAGTATGGTAAGCTTATGTTTACGAATGATGTAGATGTTAAGCCTCTTGTGTTATCTCCAACAAGCTCAATGGTCATTACTTTACATGGTCTTGATCTACCTGATTATTCTAAGAAAGTAGATGACTATTCTCCATCTGAGAGATTTGCTTCTGCTATTCTTTTTGTATTAACTAAGAAGTTACTTGAAATTCTCAGTAGAGATAGTAAGATTCCTACTACTTTTATCTGTGACGAGTCTCACTTACTTTTCGGTAATAAAGAGATGTCAGCTATTATTGATAGATTCTTAGTTCTTGGACGTTCACTTAATGTTGCTACAGTTCTGGCCTCTCAAGGTATTTCGCATTTCCCACCTGGAATTGCTAACTATATAACTTCTAAGTTTATGTTTAAATCTTCTAAAGACGAAGCAGAGGCTTTCTTAAATACATTTGATACGTCTAAACTAGATCCTACAAATGCTATTAATACTCAGTCTCTATTATCAGCGGCAACTAAATTCCCAACTGGGGTCTGCTTCTTTATTGATAGATTAAGTAGAAATGGAATAATTGAGATTGTATCTAATTATGATGCTAAGTTACTTACTTCTAACCCATTCGAAAAAGATAGAGAAATTAATAAAGAAGAATAAAGGAGAATTTATGCATTTATCAGAAGAATTTTGGATCTTTGTATCGAAGCATATTAATGAACATCCTTGTGCTTATTACAAATACAGTACAGAGAAGGAAGATGCCGTAGCAGCTAGAGGCAAGACTTGGTTTGGATACTGGGAAAGATTTAAGATTGATTATGTAGGTAGTCATTCTATAATGCGAGTACTTAGTACACTTCGAACTATTAAAGATGAGGTGGCTGAAAACTACGCTCTTAATATTGAAAAAGCTATAAATGAGTTAGCTGTCAATATTGAGGATGTTAAAATGAACTAATCCCAGCCTAAAGGCTGGAATCTTCATGTTTCGTAGTTTTAGGTTGCTCTTTTTCTATCGGTGTAAGCTATGAACTCGCTGTAAAAACGCATCTATGTTTGATTTCAGTTATGATCCAACTATCTATACCGACAGGCATCTTACATTAGTTACTTATAAATATACACATTCAAATGGTAGACTTGTTATAGTTGCTAGAGAACTTGGGAGACCTACTACTGAAGAAATAAAATTGGAGGAAAATTAAATGAATAATACACTAAAACTTGGAAGTTACACTTATCAAATTACTAATCAAGAAATTACTAAAGAAGAAGAAGCAGATGGAATCCTTTATTCTATTGACGTAACTGCTTATTGTCCTAATTCTATTTGCGAGTTAGAAGAAGTAAGTTTTAGCTGTATTTTTAAGATCAAAAACTACAATGTCGTAACTGAGCCACTTGACTCTACTATCTTTGCTGTTGAGTTTATTAAGGCTAACTATAGTTCAATAGAAGTATATGATGATGGAAGTATTTATTGGCACGGAACAGTAGATGTTAGTTGGAATGATGAATTTGGAAAAGATGTAGAATTTGATCTATCACTAAATAATGTATAAGGAGGAAACTTATGGCAGCGGGAAAAGCTATTGGTGATCAAAAGATTGCTAATGAGCATAATGATGAGCAAGTGTTACATGGAGTGCAACCAAGACATCAATTTATGTTCAAAATATTTAAGTATTGTCGATTTTTAGGAATATTTGCTATAGTACTAGCAGTTCTTGCTTTTGTTATTACGTTTCTAAAATCTCCTGAACTATTAGTAAATATTACTTCTAGCTCCATTTATAGAAAATTTATTGTAGGAGGTTTTGCTGTTCTTGGAGTATTCTTCTTATTAATGATGTTTCTTATTCTAAAAACTTTCTTAAGAAAAGCTCCATTTGATGAGTGGGTATTTGAGATTGCTGAGAAAACCTTAGGTACATCAATTATCTTCTATGACAGTAAGTATATTTATATCAACTACGATAGACATGGTAAAGAAGTAGAAAAGAAAGACTTTGTTACAGAAATGTCAGATAAGTCAGTTAATTATTCTTACTTTTTTGTAAAAACAGACATTGATGCCGGTTATATTGTAGTAGAGTGTAAGAGAAGACAACCTATTCCAAAGAGAGCTACTTTTGAATCATCTAATGACGTTCACTGGAATATTATCTTATTAGGAGATACCATCCATCCAATAAGACAAACAATTGCTCCTATTGGTTGGTATTTGAATGACACTGAAGAAGACGAAAAATTACTTAAAACAATTCCATCTACCTCTATTCTTATAGCGGGAGGTACTGGATGCTTTGGTAAAGATACTCCTATTCCAATGTCTGATACATTAGTACGCTAGTTAAAGGAAGTACTATTTAATTATAATAAAAAAAATAAAACCTATAAAGGAGCAAATTATTATGATTAAATGTAAATATTGTGACACTAAATGTAAAAATATAAGTGGTCTCAGTAAACATAATAAATTAGCGCATAATATAGATTTGGCACAATTTAAAATTAAATATTCAGAATTATTTCCTAAAAAAGAAATAACTGATGATATGATTCAGTGTAAAATTTGTAGTGAATATGTACTACCATTAGGTATGCCGAGTCATTTGTCTAGAAAACATAATTTAGGGAGTAAAGAATATTATGACAAATACGTAAAAACGGAAATAGAAGGTATTTGTAAAATGTGCAATAAACCTACAACTTTTAGAGGTATAAGATATGGTTATTCTAAATACTGTAGTAGTAAATGTGCAAATTTAGACCCTGAAGTACAGGCAAAATTAAAACTAACTGATGAACAAAAGTTAGCTATTGCTAAAAAACGTGAACAAACGTGTTTAGAAAAATATGGCGTCACTAGTACTCTAAAATTAGATTATGTACGTAAAAAAACCATGGAATCGATTAAGTCTAAAGAAGTAATTGAAAAAAGAAAAAAGACTAATCAAGAGAAATATGGAGTAGATACGCCATCTCAATCTAAAGAAATTCAAGATAAGATTAAAAAGACTAATTTAGAAAAATATGGAGCTGAAAATATTTATGCTTCAGACTATGGCAAGCAAAAAATCAAAGAAACGAATTTAAAACGTTATGGCTGTGAAAATGGTGGAGCATCCAAACAAGCTCAACAAAAAATAAAAGAAACAAAAAATAAAAAAACTATACAATTTTGCGAAGAAAATAATTGTATTCCATTAACTGAATTGGACGTAGATTATAGCGTGAAAGATTCTATTTTTCATAGTAAATTATTATTATTTAATGATAGATATTACGTAAAAAATGAAAATATTAATGAAATTATTAGTCATACGCCTAAAAACAATAATCAATCAGTAATAGAAAATTCTATTGCCAGTTTTATTGAGTCAATATATGATGGAGAGATAATTAGAAATACTAGATCAATTATTAATCCTAAAGAACTTGATATTTATATTCCAGATAAAAAACTTGCAATTGAGGTAGATGGAATATGGTTTCATAGTACTAATAATTTCACTCCAAAAGATTATCATTTATCTAAAACATTAGCTTGTGATAGTTTAGGTATACGTCTTATTCATATTAATGATTGGGAATGGGAAAATAGACCAGATATATGTAAATCTATAATTTCTTCTGCTTTAAATGTTTATGATACTAAAATATATGCTCGTCAATGTGAAGTAAAAGAAGTTACTCAAAATGATACAGATAATTTTTTAAATACAAATCATATACAAGGAAAAATTAAAGCAACTTATCGATTAGGTTTATACTATAAAAATGAATTAGTTCAATTAATATGTTTAGGAAAATCTAGATTTAAAAAAGATGAGATAGAATTACTTAGAATGTGTACTAAGTTAAATATTCAAGTAATTGGCGGATTTTCTAAGTTAATTAAACACCAACCATATGATACATTTATTTCGTATGTAGATAGATCAAAATTCGATGGTCATGGTTATAGTGAAATAGGATTCACTGTCATTTCTAATACCGGTCCATCATATAAATATTATAAATGTGGCATTGAATTAAATAGAATTGCTACTCAAAAACATAAATTATCTAAACTTTTAGGAGATAAATTTAATCCTAACGAAACAGAAACACAAAACATGATAAGATGTGGTTGGTTACATGTATGCGATTGTGGTAATTTAAAGGTTATTTATAAAAGATACTCCTATTCCAATGTCTGATACCTTATTGTGAAAATTGTTTACCGCATTTTTCTAATGGTATATAATATAAATATATAAGATTAAGAAAGATAGGTAAACCGCATGCTAGGAGCAATTATTGGAGATATTGTTGGTAGTAGATTCGAACAACAGAATCGTAAAAGTAAGACGTTTGAATTGTTTACTAGTAATTGTCATATCACTGATGATACTATTATGACCTTGGCTGTAGCAGAAGCTTGTGATAATATTATTAATTTTGATTTAACTGATCTAGCAGCTAAACATGAGTTTAGAGATATTATGGTTAAGTGGGGAAAGGATCATCCTTCGTATGGATATGGCAAAGGATTTTTAGCATGGTTTGACAATCCAGTACCTTATTGTAGCTTCGGTAATGGAGCCATTATGAGAGTATCTCCAATTGCTTGGAAATTTGATAATTTAGATAAAGTAGAAAAATATGCTCAGCTTTCGGCAGAAGTATCTCACAATCATCCTTCTGCTATTGCTGGAGCTGTTGCTATTGCTGGAGCAATTTGGACAGCTAGAAAAACTAAAGATAAGAAACAGGTTAAAGATTATATTGAATCTTTTGGATATGATATTCCGAAGATCGATATAATTAGACCTACTTATGAATTTGATTGTTCATGTGATGGAACAATTCCAGTAGCAGTAGCAGCTTATCTTGAAAGTAAGAATTTTGAAGATGCAATTAGAAACGCTATTTCAGTTGGAGGTGATAGCGATACAATTGCTGCAGTAACTGGAGCCTTAGCTGAAGCAGAATATGGAATTCCAGAAGAGTTCAAAAAGAAAGCTAGACATTACGTCGGATCTAATCTTTATCGAATAGAGTAAAATCTGTTTATTTATCTTTCTTTTTGAATTATAATAATATAAAATATAGAAAGGAAGTACAAAATGGGTAAGATAAGCAAAGTATTAGCTATTATAATTACGATAGTTAGTCTATTTGTTTTAGGATATTCTTCTTATGTTCTATATTCCTATTTTCATGAGATTAATGAAGCAGAAGATAGTTTTGGCGAAGTAAAAGAACTTATTATAGATGAGCCAGTAGTTTATATTGATGATAGCGGAAATTTAGTAGAACCTGAAGAAATACTTAATGTTGATACTAGTCAAGTTAATGCTTATATTGAATTAGCAGAAGCAAATCCTGATTTTGTAGGATGGATAACTATTCCAGGTACTAATATAGATTATCCAGTAGTACAGACTCCAGATAATGAACAGTACTATATATATAGAGATTTTTACGGAGACTATAGTTCATCCGGTTGTCTGTTTTGTAGTGCCAATTCAGATGTAGTTACTCCGTCTATGAATATAGTAATTTACGGTCACCACATGATAGCAGGAACAATGTTTGCTCAATTAGATGATTATAGAAATGAAGACTTTTACTCAACGCATAAATACATTCAATTTAATACATTGAATAGGTATACTACTTATGAAGTAATAGCTGCATTTGAAACAGACTTGCATGCTACTACATATAAATACTATGAATTTGTAAATGGAACAGAAGAAGAATTTAATGAATTTATAGAAAACACAAAAGGAAGAACTTCGTATACTACGGCTGATGTCGATTATGGAGATGAGTTTATTACTTTATCAACCTGCAGCTACCATACCTCTAATGGAAGATTTGTAGTAGTTGCTAAGAGAATAATATGAGGATGACGTATGAATAAGCGACTCGAGTCAAAACTTAATAATCTTTTCATAAAAGATGATACAATCGATTTCTTTGATTTAAGAGACTATTTGTTTACTAATAAAGATTATAGAACAAATGGCCAATTATCTATGGCTATAGATTTTCTAAGTGATAAGGGAGTGGATATAATCAATGTTCCTAATGGAGATTTGGTTAACGCTAGACGCAAAAAAGCAGAAATTAAGAAAAATGAAAATGAGGATATTATAGATCTAGAGAGTGATGATATTGATCTATCATCTGATTTAGATTTGTTTATGAGTAATGAGATAGAAGAAGAGGAAACAGAAACTATTGATGAAGCTAGTAAAAATAGACATTTTGGCGCTAATGCAGGAGCCTTTTCTTTGTATCTAAAAGATATTAATAATCAAGACAGACAAATTCTTTCAAGTGAGCAAGAAATTGAGCTATTTACTAAGTTACGCCAAGGAGACGATTCAGTTAAGGATTTTCTTATTGAAAGCAATCTGAAGCTGGTAGTAAGTATTACTAAACATTATTTAAGAACAAATAGTACTATGGATCTTGAAGACATTATTCAAGAAGGAAATATAGGATTAATGAAAGCAATTGATAAGTTTGATCCTAGTCTTGGATATAAGTTTAGTACTTATGCTATATGGTGGATTAAACAATTTATTTCTAGAGCTCTTTCTAACCAAGGAAGAACGATTAGACTTCCAGTTCACTTAGTAGAGCAAGCTTTAGTACTTAATAAGGTACATGATATTCTATTTTATCAAAGCAATGGAAAAGAGCCTACTTATGAAGAAATAGCTAAGTACGCTAATGAAAATGGATATAATAGAAAATCTAAGAATTCTGACGGAGTTAGACTACCACTAACAACTCAAGATGTAGAGCTTTGCATGAATAATTACAATAGTTCTCCAGTTTCTATCAATATGCCGATTGGAGAATACGAAGACAGTTGCTTAGGAGATTTTATAGAAGATACTATTTCAGAATCTCCATGGCATCTTACAGAGAAAAATGTTTTACAAGATAGCTTAGTTAGAGCTATGCGTAAAGTATTAACAGAAAGAGAAATAGAAGTAATCATTCTTCGTTTTGGCTTATATAGAGGTGAGCCTAGAACTCTTCAAGAAGTAGGAGACATTATAGGAGTTACTAGAGAGCGTATTCGTCAAATTGAAATAAAAGCTACTAGAAAGCTAAGAAGAGTACAAGAATTACAAGGAGTACTTTAAGGAGATAATATGGAGTATAAGATAAGTTTTTCAGATAAGAGTTATATGTTTGTGGATGACTCTTATGTGATGCATTTATACCGAAAAATAAATGGTAAACCATTTAAAGTAGGCGTAAAAGCTTACCTAAAGTTTTGGGAAACTTTTATCCGAAACTTTTTCTTTATTGATTGTCCAGAGGGTATTTATAAAGTTCCTTTGTCATTTAGTATTATTAGCTCTGATGAGAGAAAAGACGTTCCTCTTAATATGAGAGTAAAAGATTCTCAAGATATCAATATTGGAGATTTTGTAGCTGGTCCTAATGGTCCTGCTTTAGTCTCCGATTTACATACTGGAGAAGAAAATCTTTTTGAAATTAAAATTGGAGATAATACTTATACAGTAAATGAAGGACATATTCTTCATTTAGTAGATAAAGAAGATGAATCAAATGTTTTAGATATTCAAGTTGGAGTCTATATGCAAATGGACGATAGTTTTAAATCTAAGTGGCATATGGAGAGAATAGTGAAGCTGTGACCAGCTAAAGACTGATCACTTTTCTGGATCGGAAAATTATAAATACATTTTTTGAATTTTTTCCTAATGAAAAATATGAAAAAAATGTTTGAAGACTTCGAATAGTATTTACCGTTTTAGAATATATATTTATAATTGTTTTATATTCTAAAAGAAGTCTTTAGAAAGTTAAAAACGAGGTACTCAGAATTGTAAAAACATAAAAACTATAAAAGGAGTGATGCTTATGTGGGAATATGTAAATAATCCCGTAGAAGATGGAAAGTATTTTGTTGCTGTAAATAATGGTGGCGGTCAAGTTAGTTATGAAATCGGTTATTGGGCTAATGATTTAAGTAAACTTGATCCTAGATCATTTAAGAAGGACACTCTTGGATGGTATTGCATTAAGGCATATAATATTATTATTTATGAAGTCATTGCTTGGATGAAGATTCCTCAAGTAGAGCTTACAGCTGAGCAAAAAGAAAGATTAAGAAATCAAGAGTATACCTTTGATTGCTAATTATATTTTGAAAGGAAATTAATGAAATGAAGAAGCTAGTAATTATTCTTACGCTAGTAACATTATTTGGTTCTTTTAAGAGTGTCTATGAAGGCGGATATAAGGGTCATGAAGATCGAGATTATATTATTCCTAGACCAGGAGAACGACTTGAGGCCTCAGAAGGATATGTTGCTGGAAAGGGAGATTTTATAAGAATTAGAGGAGATTGATATGAGACTAGAAGAAAGTCAGATACAATCTATAGTTAAACAACTAAATATTGAAGAAATAAAACGAGAAATAGAATTTAAGAAGAACTCGGATAAGAAATATCCTTCTTATATTCATGGAGTCATTGATACTCTCAAGGCTCTTGAATATGATGAGGATTGTTTTAGAATTAGAAGCATGTTAGAGTATTCTTCTTTCACTAGAAGTAATCGTGAAGTGTGAAATTATTTTGACAGAAACTAGAACAACTACTTTTATTGTGGAAACAATCCAGAAGATATAGAAATATATTTATTACAAAAGTTAGAATTAAAAAGATGGAAATTTAAGGAGAGTAAATTATGAGTGACACCGTAGAAAAGCTTAGTGGTACTTGGCGAGGCAAACCTTTTAGTATTAAGAAAGTTTGGGGAAAGAATGCTAGATGGGAAGGCCATACTTTTACTGACGAAGAGTTTCAAAAATTTTGTAGTGATGAGATTGTAGAATTTGAAGCTATTTCAGGTAAAACAGGAAATACTTATACTGCTAAGCTAAAGATAGATAATCAGACTTTTACTAATGAAGAAACAGGTGAAACTGGTAATTATATTGGTCTTGGTCTTATTATGGAAAATAAAGAAAAATACACTGGAACTTGGAATGGTAAAGAAGCACGTTTTAATAAAGTATTTGGAGAACATAATATTACTCAAGAAGAAGCAGATAAGCTTTTTGCCGGAGAAACTGTAACGTTTGAAACTACTTTTAAAGGTGTAACTAAGCAATCTAGCGTTAAGTTAGATGAAAAAGAATTATATGGACAGATGAGAGTTTGCCTTACATTTGCTTAATTAAGACTCCTTGGCTATTTTTAGCTAAGGAGTTTTTTATTAGAAAAAAGTATACATTATGTAACACCAACATCAGATCCACATCCTGAGTGGAAACGATAACAATTAACTAAAAATAAACTTATTAGAAGAGATCTTAAAAGGTCTCTTCTTTTTTTTAGAGTCTATTTAACTATATAAATTATAGAAAGAAAGGACTTTATGGAAATATTGTATCGACAACGCCAGTTAGAAAAACGATTTATTCTATTTGGCGAATGGAAAATGAAGGAGATTAGTATGAGTAAGGATAATTCAGAATACTTAACTGAAGCAAAGAAAATGTACGACAGACTTCATAAAATATATGAATCTGAAAAAGATAATCTGTCTACATTAGAACTAGGAAAGCTGTTAGTAAAAACAGTAGATCCTTCTGCTAAATATGGAGGAAGAAAGACGTCAGAAAAATACACTCAATTTGATGGATGGATTCCTCTAAATAATGGACACAGTTTCACATTTTATAAAGGAATTCTTGAGTCATCTAAAGATGGAGACTTTAATACTTTCATAGAAGATCTAACTATGGGATATTATCGTAAGATTTATTCTCCAGAAATTCCAATAATTAAAACTCAAGAATTAATACGAGAGATAAAATCATTATAAAGGGAGGTAACTTATGACAAAAGAACTAGTAAATTTTTCTATTAGGCCTTTAAATCGTTCAGGACCTTTTTATGGCTTTGAGCTTTATAAAGATCCTCTACACTTAATGCCAGATGGAACAGTCTTCCATAACTCGGGTAAATAATTTTGCTCATTTCTATTGAACC
>Ga0209607_1001425_pt1 | contig 20037 bp, 15 predicted proteins | sample AD_UKC117_MetaG_FD_184413 | JGI IMG/M metagenome (GOLD analysis project Ga0209607, IMG submission 184413) | Active sludge microbial communities of municipal wastewater-treating anaerobic digesters from Hong Kong - AD_UKC117_MetaG (SPAdes)... | ecosystem: Engineered > Bioreactor > Anaerobic >... | reverse complement strand
CGTCAGCAACCTGATCAGCTTCTACGGCGGCAGCGACCTGAACGGCACGCGCACGGAAAGCCTGATCGGGGCGACGCAGCCGCCCTGGGAAGCGTTTGAAGCCTACTGGCAGCAGTCGCCGATGAAAGCCATCGGCAATGCCCGCACGCCGACGCTGGTGATCCACAGCGAACAAGACAAACGCTGCCCGCCGGAGCAGGGCGAGCAGGTGTTTGTGGCGCTGAAGCTGTTGGGCGTGGAAACGGAACTGATTTTATTCCCGGAGGAGGGGCATGAACTGAGCCGAAACGGCCGTACCGATCGCCGCATTGCCCGCCTGAACCATATCCTGCGCTGGTTCGACACCTACTTAAAGTAGGCGGCGCTTGTTTCCTTCCTTTTTATGGTCTCCATCATGAGTCATGCAGACACCGCCCCCGCCGGTCCTAACGTCTTGATCGTCGACGACAGTCCGGTGAATTTGCGCCTGCTGGCGCAAATCCTGAACAACATGGGCTATCTGGTGCGGCCGGCGAAAAACGGCCGTATCGCCCTCGCCTCCGCCCGGTCAGCCCCGCCCGACCTCATCCTGCTGGACATCATGATGCCGGAAATGAACGGCTTCGAGGTTCTGGCCCACCTCAAGAGCGATCCCGTTCTACACGACATCCCGGTGCTCATCATCTCCGCCCTGGACGACATGGACAGCATCGTGAAGGGCATCAAAATGGGGGCCGAGGATTACCTGCCCAAACCGTTTGAGCGCGTGCTGCTGCAGGCGCGCATTGAAACCTGCCTGGAAAAAAAGCAGCTGCGTGACCGGGAAAAGCTGTATTTGCAGCAGATTGAGGCCGAAAAACGCCGGGCCGACGAGCTGCTGCACGTCATTCTGCCCAACGCCATTGTCGCCGAATTGAAAGCCACCGACCGGGTACAGCCAAGACTTTATCCCAACGTCACGGTTTTGTTTGCCGACGTGGTGGGCTTTACGCCTTACTGCGAAACCCATACGCCAGAAGACGTGCTGATGAATTTGCAGGCGCTGGTCGAGACCTACGAAAGAATCACACTGGCCTATGACCTGCAAAAAATCAAGACAGTGGGCGACGCTTTTATGGCCACCGCCGGATTACTCAACCAACTGGACAATCCGGTAGCCCATTGTGTGCGCTCTGGCCTGAAGATGATTGCCGCCGCGCCTAAACTGCCGGCGGGCTGGCAGGTGCGTGTGGGCATCCACACCGGGCCGGTGATTGCCGGGATTGTAGGGCACCGGCAGTATTCGTTTGATTTGTGGGGGGATACGGTGAACACGGCGCAGCGCATCGAAAGCCAGGGCTTGCCCGGAACCATCAGCCTGAGCCGGGTGGCTTATGAGCAGGTGGCCGATTACTGGAAGGCGGAAGCGCGCGGCTGTATCCCGGTGAAGGGCAAGGGCGAGCTGGAGATTTTCCAGATTGTGACGGCGTAGGATAGGCGGAAAACGATGATCCGGTGGCCGTAACTCCTACCGCTTTTCCACCACAAAGGTCGGCACAGTGGAGCCGCCGCCCGCCGAAACATTCAGCAGAGGATCCGTCGACAGCCGCGTCAGGCAGCCATCGACGTAATTGCCGTAAAAAATGAAGGGCGCCGTATCCAGCATCCGGTCGTAGATTTTCAGCTCGTCGTTGACGAAGCTGGGGTATGGTTCCTCAGGAATGACCACCCGCTCCTGCACGATGTGGGGCGTTTCCAGCGCTTCTTGCACCGCTTTTTCCCAGCCGCTTTTGTTGGTTTGCCAGCCCAGCACAATGCCGCGCCCGCCGTAATCGTCGTTGGGCTTTAGCACCAACTGCTCCTGGTATTTGTGGATGAAGGGAATCAAGTCGACGGGCAAGCCGCCGTAGGTGGTGCGCCGCTCTTCCACGCGCCGGGTCCAGGGAATGTGGGCCTTGATGGCTTGCTGCTCATCACCGCTGAACATGTCGGCGTTTTCTTCGTCGCTCAGGACGGCCAGGCTGAGCTTTTTGTAGAGCATTTTGCAGCGGAAGGGGTTGACCATGCAGACGGCCCCATCGCGCACCGCCTGCACGATGGGCGAGGCGGTACCGCAGCGCTCGATCAGTTCGGTGATGAGGACGCGCTTGTAGATGATGTTGATGTGGTAGTCGCCAGCCAGGAGACGGCCGTTTTTATATTCCGTCTCGCGGGGGTCAATAATCCGGCTTTCATATCCCTGGCTGCCAAAATATTGGGTAAACAGCTCAAACTCGCTGCGCGTGGGCACGTCGGTCCAGTCCAAAATGGCGATGCGCGGGCGATCCTGGCCGCCCCATTCCTTGTACATATCTAGCAGCACGTGCATGACGCTGTGACGGGTGGGCAACGGCCGTACCACATACTCCTTCATAAACGCGCCCATCACCGGCAGGCCATAAAACACCTCGTTGAGCACGTCGTTATAGGCCGAGGCGGCCGGCACTTCGGCGTTGTACTCGGTAAAGCGCAGTTCGTTGTTTTCGGTCACGTAAAAGGCGTCCAGGCGGGTGAGCGGGGTGTGGCTGCTGTAGCCGGGATCCACCTGCACCAGCTCTTCCTCCCAATCGTACAGACCAAACTGCTGCCGGAACGCGGCCTCGGTGACGGCGCGTTGGGAGATTTTGTCGAAGGCCCGCAGCAACGGCCGTATGGAGCGGCGCAGGTAGGTAAACTGGTCCGGGGTTAGAAAACGCGGGCGCAAGACGGTGCATAACGGCCGTGTGCCAAAAAACAGCCCGCGCCGCTGCAACTGATCATCCAACTGCCCCTGCGTTTCCGCCGCCAAATCATCGGTGAGTAAATCATGGTACGTTTTGATTGCTTCTGTCAGCGCCATGCCTCTTATCCTCCAACCTGTCCGCTAAAACAAATGACGCCAGCGCATCTCCGCCAACTGCGGGCGGGGATTTTGCGCCAGGTCAATGACCATGTCGGCCATGTGGGTCACGCACCAGGAAAAATAATGCTGCGTCAGCGAGTTGATGTCCATGTCCGGCGCCGGATTCATAAAATCGATGGCATAGGGTACGCCGTCCTTAATGGCAAACTCCACCGTGTTCATGTCGTAACCGAGGGCGCGCACCAGCTTTAGCGCGTCGCCCACCACCCGCGCCCCCAACTCCGGCGACAGGTGGGCGTGTTCCACGTGGTAGCGACGCGCCTTGGGGTCATATTTCATCGGCAGGACATGCTCCTGGCCCAGGCACATGCAGCGCACGTAATGGTCCCACTCGATAAACTCCTGCAATACCATCGTCAGCAGCCCGGATTGGTTGTAGGCATACCACAACTCTTCCAGGGTGCGGCAAATGTAGACTTCTTTCCAGCCGCCGCCGTGGGCATCCTTCAGCACGCAGGGCAGGCCCACGTAGTCGACCAGCGCCTCCCAATCCAGCGGGAAAACGAGGTTGCGCAAACTTTCATCGTGGATAATGCCGGGCACGTAATCTTTATTGGGCAGCACGACGGTTTTGGGGCTGGCCACGCCCAGCCGGGTGGCCAGGGCGGCTTCGAAAAATTTATCGTCGGCCGTCCACATGAAGGGGTTGTTGATCACGGCCGTGCCCGCCAACACTGCCGCCTTCAGATAAGATCGGTAGTACGGTACTTCGTGGGAAATCCGGTCGACAATCACAGCGTACTCGCCCGGATCATCCATGCGCGTCCCGCCCAACTTCACATATTCCGCGACGACGCCGGCGGAACGGCCGTTCACTTCGTCAATAAACGCCGGCGGAAACGACCATTCCCGCCCCACCAACAAACCAACCTTCAACGTCATCTTGTCACCTCTCCTTAATCATGTCCGCCAATGTACAAACGCAGCATCTGCTTCCAATACGGCCAGTCATGCGACCAGCCGTCCCATACCCGCAAGGCGTTGCCAATATCCTTTTGCCACAGCAACCCCGAAAAATAGGTGTTGTTGCCATACAAACTATCGCCGTTGCCCACCGCCAGGATAATATCCACCTGCTTCAGCGCCTGAATGCGCCCCGGATCCGATTCGTTGGCAATATACTCCACCGGGTTTTGGAAATACACGTTCTCGTCGTGGTAGCCATCCAGCCAGCGCGAAATGTCATATATCCCGCTCATGCCGATGGTTCGCCCCACCAGGTGCGGATAGCGCAGGGCAAAATTAACCGCATGGTAAGCGCCAAAACTCGCGCCTACCGTCATCAGGAAAGGATTATGATTCTTTTGGTTGCTCAGCGGCAGCACTTCGCGCAGCAAATATTGCTCATACTGAACATGCCGCCAAACCCGCGAACCGGGATGTTTCCACCGGGCATACCAGCTTTCCTCGTCCACGCTGTCCACGCAGTACATTTGCAGCCAGCCATTATCCAGCTGCTCCCGCAGGGCATCCATCATGCCCCGGTCTTCCCATTCATAAAAACGCCCCATCGACGTAGGGAACACCAACACCCGCGCCCCGGCATGCCCAAAAATCAATAATTCCATATCCCGTTCTAGCGAGGGACTATACCAACGATGATACTCACGATTCATACGCGTTTGTTTTCTCCATCTTGTGTTAGGGGGCCAGAAATTTCGGCTATTTTATCATAATTCCTCTGATGCGAAGCTTATTGCCTGGGAATGGGTTACAATAAAAAGAAAAAAAGTGATCAGGAGAAGAAAGATGGGTAACAAAGCAAAAGTCGCTATTGTCGTGGACAGCACGGCCTACGTTCCAGAGGCATTGATCAAACAATACAACCTGCACGTCATTCCCCTGCACGTCAATTGGGCGGGGAAGAGCCTGCGTGATAACGTCGATATCAAGCCGGATGAGTTTTACAAAAAACTGGTGGAGGCCAAAGAAATGCCCACAACCTCCCAACCGTCAGCCGGCGAGTTTTATGACTTTTACACCGAATTGGCCAAAACGGCCGATCAGATCATCTCCCTGCACATCTCCTCCGAACTCAGCGGCACGATTGCCTCGGCCCATGCCGCCGCCAAATTGATGGAAGATTTCCCCATTGAGATCGTGGACTCTTATTCCACGTCGATGGGGCTGGGATTCATGGCGGTGGCCGCGGCCCGCGCTCTGGAGCAGGGGGCAGATTATCAGGCGGCGGCCAACGCGGCCCGCGCCATTATCCCTAATATGAACGTGGTGTTTGCCGTGGATACGCTGGAATTTCTGCATCGCGGCGGCCGCATCGGCGGGGCGCAGCGCTTTTTTGGCTCGATGTTGTCGATTAAACCGCTGCTGCAATTGGAAGACGGCCGTATCGAAGCCCTGGAGAAAGTACGCACCAAACGCAAAGCCGTGCAGCGCCTGTTGGAAATCGGCGCGGAAAACGCTGCCAAAGCCAGCAAGGTCTATGCGGCCGTCGCCCACGCCGCCAGCCCCGCCGAAGCCGAGTCCCTGGCCGCCCAGGTCAAGGACCAACTCAATCCGGCCGAACTATACGTCGTTGAACTGAGCCCGGTCATCGGCACCCACACGGGTCCCGGCGCCTTGGGCCTCGCCTGGTATACCGAACCTTAAACCAATCTGAAAAACCGGCCGGTTTGGAGCCGCCGGCCGGGTCCCATCCCTCGCCTTTCTTGACCAACGCCAGCGACCTACTTACAATCCACTTTCACAAGATGGAAAAAGAGGTTTGTTCGTTTGAAAGTTTGTTAGCTGGTTAGTTTGTATGTTTTCTCTAGCCAACCAGCCTGTCCAACAAACCAACCCATCCAACACAGCACCACAGGATAAAACCGTTTTATGCTAGATAAAATTGCCAAAGTCGTCGCTCGCTACGACGAAATCGAAATGCAAATGGCCGATCCGGCCATCATTTCCGACTACAACCGCCTGAACGATCTGGCTCAAGAGCGCTCTGAGCTGCAGCCGTTAGTGGAAGCTTACCGGGAACACCAGGCCAAAAGCGAAGAACTGGCCGGCGCGCGCGAGCTTTTGGAGCTAGAAGAAGACCCGGAGATGCAGGCTCTGGCCGAAACTGAAATCGAAAACCTGCTGGCGGCGCAAGAAGACCTGGAAAACAAGATGCGCCGCCTGCTTGTGCCCAAAGACCCCCGCGACGACAAAAACGTCTTCATCGAGATTCGCGCCGGCACGGGCGGCGACGAGGCCGGCATTTTTGCCGGCGATTTGCTGCGTATGTATACCCGCTACGCCGAAGCGCGCGGCTGGAAAACACAAATACTAGATGAAAACAGCACCGGCGTCGGCGGCTACAAAGAAGTGGTCCTGGGCGTCAAGGGCAAGGGCGCGTATTCTCGGCTGAAATTTGAGAGCGGCGTCCACCGCGTCCAGCGCGTGCCGGTGACGGAATCACAGGGGCGCATCCATACCAGCGCGGCCACCGTGGCCGTCATGCCGGAGGTGGAAGACGTGGAAATCACCCTGGACGAGCGCGATCTGGAAATCACCTCTACTTTTTCGTCCGGGCCGGGCGGCCAACATATGCAGAAAAACGCCACGGCCGCGCGTATCGTTCACAAACCGACCGGTATTGCCGTCAAGATCCAATCGGAGCGCAGCCTGATGCAAAACAAGCGGCTGGGCATGGCCATCATCCAGGCCCGGCTGCAAGAGATTGCCGAGGAGAAACAAAACGCCTCGGTGGCCGCTGACCGCAAATCACAAGTTGGCTCCGGCGACCGCAGCGAAAAAATCCGCACCTACAACTATCCGCAAAGCCGGGTAACAGACCATCGCATTGGCTATTCCAGTTATAATCTAACGGCCGTTATGGACGGCGACCTCGACCCCTTCATCGACAGACTCACCGTGGCCGACGAAGCCGAAAAACTGGCCGCGGCGGAGTGAGTTAAGTGCACAAGTGCTCAGGTTTTCAAGTGATCAAGTGCGCAAGGTTGCAAGCTGCCTAAACACCTGATCATCGAAACACCTGAACACCCACTTCCCTTTCGGAGAAACCATGACCGAACCTATCTACCAGCCTCGTGGCCATTATTTTGAAGAGTTTAAGATCGGCCAGACCATGCGCACGGTGGGGCGCACCATCACCGAAGCCGATATTGTGAATTTTGCCGGTCTCTCTGGCGACTATAACCGCATCCATACAGATGCGGTTTATGCTGCCCAAGATACGTTTGGGCAGCGGGTGGCGCATGGGCTGTTGGTGCAGTCGATAGCTACCGGCCTGGCGGTGCAGTCGGGCATCATTGAAGGCACGGTATTGGCCTTTCGGGAGCTGTCTTGCAAGTTTAGTCTGCCGGTTTTTATTGGCGACACGGTGCATGTCCAGATCGAGATCACCGACGCCAAAGCGTTTCGCCGCCTGGGGGGCGGGAACATTACCATGAAATACAACGTTATAAATCAGGATAACAAAGTTGTCCAACGTGGTGACTGGGTAATGTTAATTAAGAGTAGAGGATAATGGCGAACGACGAAAACGAAAAAGATACTGCGGCCTCACGGCCGTCTGAACCCACCGACCAAACATCAAACCAACCAACCCGCGACGAAGATCATATCGAAACCATCTCGCTCCTTGACTTGATGGCCGAGATGGCTGAAGAAAACGAACGGCCCCACGAGGAGGAGCCGCCGCCGCTGCCGGACGAAGCGCCGACGCAAACCATTTTTCCCCCGCAGGTTGCGCTTCCCACCACCGCTGACGATGACGAGGATACCCTGACAGGCGCACCGGCGCCGACGCAGCCGGCGCGCCGCCAACCGGTTCCCCTGCCGCTGTCGCCGGAGGAAATTCCACCGCAGGAACGGCCGTTAGAACGCGACCCCGACGCCACCAACGTCAGCCCCCGGGTGGCTATTCCCGGCAATCGCATCCCCGATGAGGAAGCGCCCACGCGCATGTACCGACCGGTCAGACGGCCGTCGACCGACCAGCCCGCCCCGACCCCGGCCAACCCACCTGGACAGGCAGCAACGACACGGCCGTCTAACAAGCCCCAACGCGCCGCGCCAACCCCGCCCCGGCGCACCCCGCCGCCGCCCGCCAGAGTCGCCGTGCCCACGCCCGGCCGTCAGGCGGCCCCACCCAAGCCGCGCCGCCGCCGCGATTGGCACGGCTGCCTGGTGCGGCTGGCCATTTTTGGCTTCGTCGGCTTTATTTTACTCAGCATTATTGGCGTCCTGGCGGCGGCCGTAGGCTACACCAGCATCGCCCGCGACTTGCCGTCGGTCAGCGAGCTAGAACAACGCGTCAGCAGCTTTGAAACCGCCCGCATCTATGACCGCTACGGCAGCGAAATTTACGCCCTGGCTGATCCCAACACCGGCAACCGCACCCGCGTCTCTCTGGACGAAATCTCTCCTTACCTCATCCAGGCTACCATCGCCACCGAAGATTCCCGCTTCTACGAAAACCCCGGCTTCGATCCCATCGGCCTTACCCGGGCCATCTTCCAGGCCGTGCGCGAAGGCGAACAAATCGCCGGCACCAGCACCATCACCCAACAGCTTGTGCGCGCCGTGCTGCTGGACGAAGATGAGCGCACCGAACGCACCGCCCGGCGCAAAGTCCGTGAAATCATCCTGGCCGCCGAACTGGCCCGCACCTACGACAAAAACACCATCCTGGAGCTGTACCTCAACGAAATTTATTACGGCAATCTGGCCTATGGCATTGAAGCCGCCGCCCAAACCTATTTCGACAAACCGGCCAAAGATCTAACCCTGGCCGAAGCCTCCCTGCTGGCCGGCCTGCCGCAAGCGCCGGCCGCCTGGGACCCGTACACCGCGCCAGAACTAGCCGTGGGGCGGCAGTGGGAAGTGCTAAACCGCATGATCGCCGAAGGCTACGTGACCACGGAGGAAGCGCAGGCGGCTCTAAACGAGATGAACGTGCGCATTTACGAGATGCGGCCCAAAGAACGGTCGGTGGAATATCCCCACTTTACCTTCACGGTTTTGCAGCAGGCGGAGGAGCTGCTGGGCGCGCAATCCATCTACCGCGGCGGGCTGCGCATTTACACCACGTTGGACCCGGCCGCCCAGGACCTGGCGTTGCAAACGTTGGCCGCGAATCGTGGCAGTATTCAGGCCGGCGGGGCCAACAACGCCGCCCTGGTAGCCATCAAACCGGACACCGGCGAAGTGCTGGCCCTGGTGGGCAGCGTCGATTTTTACGATGAGGCCATCGACGGTCAGGTGAATATGGCCCTGGCTCCGCGGCAGCCCGGCTCCAGCATCAAGCCGTTTGTGTATCTATCGGCTTTGGAGCGGGGATGGACGCCGGCCACGCTGATTTGGGATGTGCAAACGCAGTTTGCCGATGGGGCCAACCCGCCCTACGTGCCCAAAAATTACGACGACACGTTTCATGGCCCCCTGCGGCTGCGTCCAGCGCTGGGCAACTCCTACAACATCCCGGCGGTTAAGGCGCTGGAATTCGTCGGCGTATGTAACTTTATCAACAACGTGCAGAAGATTGGCCTGACCGCTTTGCAGGACAGCGGCTGCGGCGAGGGCGGCCAACCGCGCGAACACGGATTATCGCTGGCTCTGGGCGGCGGTGAAATTCCGCCGCTGCAAATGGCCGGCGCGTTTGCTGCTCTGGCCAACCAGGGACGCTATCTCACGCCGCACACCATCACCCGCATTGAGGACCGGCAGAATAACATTCTATATGAGCAGGCCGCGCCGCCGGCCGACCAGACGCAGGTGGTGCGCGCGGAACATGCTTACCTGCTCAGCAATATGTTGTCGGATAATAATGCCCGGCTGGAGGAGTTTGGGCAGAACAACCGCCTGCTGATTCCCGGCCACCGGGTGGCGGCCAAAACCGGCACCTCCGGCTCCAGCGCCAACGATGTGCGCGACGCCTGGACGATTGGGTATTCGCCGTATGTGGTCACGGCCGTTTGGGTGGGCAACACCGACAACCAGCCCATTGCACCCGGACAGTCGGGCTATCTGCTGGCCTCGCCCATCTGGAACAGCTTCATGACTCAGTATCACGCCGACAAACAGCCGCTCGATTTTGTGCGCCCGCCGGGCATCATCGAGGCCGAAATCTGCGCCGATTCCGGCACGCGCCCCGGCCCAGACTGCGCCAACCGCACCATTGAGGTGTTTGCCGGCGACCAGCCGCCGCTGGACAGCAGCCAGGATTTCAGCCAGGTTGTGCCCATCGACCTGTGGACGAACCTGCGCGCCAACGATTTTTGCGCTGAGTCAGTGTATGAAAGCACCTTTTTCACCATCCTGGTCAGCGGCAACGCCGACGTGATCGAGCGGGAACGTCTGCTGGCGCAAAACTGGTTGGAACAAACGGCCGTTGGCCAAAACTGGGCCGCGCAGCGCAACATCGCCGTGCCGCTCAAACTGCCGCCCGAGCAGGCCTGCGACGCCAATACGCCGCGCCCGGAATTAACCATCACCCAGCCGGCCGCGAATGCCGAAATTAGTGGGAAGCTAGAAATTCGCGGCACGGTCAAAGGGCCCAATTTCGCCGGCTATCAGGTCGAGTGGGGCATCAGCCATGATCCGGGCGGCTGGGGCGTCATCCAAGAACGCCGCTCCGAGCAGATAGACAACGGCCTGCTGGCCGCCTGGAACCTGGACGAGGTCGACGCCAGCGGCCCGGTTACCATCCGCGTGCTCATCTACGGCCCAGACAATCCATACACGCCCGAAGCCGATCCGGTTACACTGGAAAGCCGCGTGCTGTTGACCCTGCTGGCGCCCACCCCTACGCCAACCGGCACCCCCACCGAAACACCCACACCGACGTTGACGCCGACGGCCACCGGCACTCCCACGGAAACGCCCACGCCCGAAAGTACCGCCACACTCCCCGCGGCCAGCCCTACACCCACCGCCACGCCAGAGGAAGATGTGATCACCCCCACGCCAACGCCGATCCTTACCGGGACGGCAACGCCCAGCCCATAACAGCAACGTGAGCGCTATGTCTAGGCTGCCAGGCATCATCCGCCATCTCTGCGGCATGATGCCCGGCAGTCTACCTCATGCTCTAAACCCAACCGTTTAAAACACAGGTCATTCCGAGAAGCCTTCCGCCCTGAGCGCAGTCGAATGGGGAAATCCCAACAGATTGCGTGTTTCAGGTGAACGGGATACTTCGCATGACTGAAACCGCCGATTTAGGGTAATCCACCGCAGCCGGCGCGAAAAAACCGTGAATTTTAGTAAAAATCGCGCCTGTTTAACGTCTCATGTATAGACGATGGTTCTTCTGCCACTTAAAATGCTCGTAATTATTCAATGTGTGCGGCGCTAACGCCTCCCCAAACTCCAGTTTTGTGCTGGAAGGACATTGCAGGATACATCGGAGAATGAGACAAAAACAATTTAAGTGTGTTTTTTTTGATTGGGACCTGACACTTGTACGCGTTTTAGGGGATGTTTCACCAGAAGAACGGCTGGCCGCGCTTTTCCAGAAAGAAGGTCTGCCCTACACCCTGCGCGAAATACAAAATGCAATCCGGCTTTATCAAGATGACCGGCGAAGCGGCAAAATCAAACGGCCGCAAAGCCCACAAACCCAGCGAGACATTGCCCGCTATTACCAGGACATTTTAGAACGGCTCAACCACAGCGACCGCGACTGGGAGCATGTGACGTATCTATACAACGCCTACGCCTATCTCCCCCAACTTCCTTACCGGGAAACTATCCCCGTGCTGCAAGCGCTGCAAGCGAAAGGCCTCAAGTTGGGCATCATTTCCAATCATTCGCGCTTAATTCGGCCGGTGGTTGAAGAAATCCTCCACGACGTTGTGCCCCCGGACCTGATCATCATCAGCCAGGAAGTGGGTGTCCATAAACCGGCGAAAACGATCTACCGGGCAGCCTGCGCGCGGGCGCAGGTGGACGCCGCTGACTGCGTATTTGTGGGCAACCACCTGTTTGTAGATGCGGTTGGCGCGGTCGAAGAAGGGGAGTTTGGCCTGGGTCTGTGGCTGGATCGGGGTGAAGGCAGCCATGCGCCATCGGATTTGCCGCCGGGTATGGTACGTATCACGTCGCTTTGGGACGTTTTGGACTACGTTTGAATGGTTGCGACCATCCTATAAACCAGCCACGAAGCGCTTAATCTTCCTCTGCCAGCGCCAGGAATTCTGATTCAATGTAGGCCAGAGATTGATGCCGGAAATAGGTGTTGTACAGTTCGGCGTAGTGGCCGCTTTGGAGCATCAGGCTGTCGTGGGTGCCTTCTTCGATGATACGGCCGTTCGCCATCACCACAATCCGGTCCGCATTTTTCACCGTTGACAGCCGGTGGGCAATCACCACGGCCGTGCGCTGCGCCATGATCATATCCAGCCCTTCCTGAATCTGCGCTTCCGTAAACGGGTCCACGCTAGCCGTGGCCTCATCCAGGATGAAAATAGCCGGGTCTTTAAGGATGACGCGCGCCAGGGCCACCAACTGCCGCTGCCCCATCGACAGGCTGCTGCCCCGTTCGCCCACGTCGGTGTCCAGGCCGTAGGGCAGCGCCTTGAGCCAGGCGCCGTTGTCGATCTGGGCAGCGGCCCAGGCGACGCGCTCGTCGCTGGCCTGGGGCAAGCCGTAGCGGATGTTGTCGCGCACCGTGCCATCGAAGAGGAACGGTTCCTGGGGCACCAACCCGATTTGCTGGCGGTATTGGCCCAGGTCCAGGGTGCGGATGTCACGGCCGTCTACCAGAATCTCGCCGCCCTGGAACTCGTAGAAGCGGGTGATGAGCTTGGCGATGCTGCTTTTGCCCGCGCCGGTATGGCCCACCAGGGCGATGGTTTCCCCGGCGGCGATATCCAGCGAAAAATCGGGCAGCACCAGTTCTTTGTCGGTGTAGCTGAAGCGGATGTGGTTGAACTGCAAACGGCCGTTTAAGCGGGGGACAGGGGTAACGGCCGTTTGCACCACCTTCGCCTCCGCGTCAATCAGAGCAAACGTGCGCTCCGCCGCCGACAGGCCATCCTGGAACTGGCTCCAAAACGAGGCCACGTTCATCATCGGCCACCAGAAATAACCCACCGCCTGCATAAACAGATACCACTCGCCGGACGAAATGCCGCCGGTAAACCCGGCCAGCGCCGAATCCGACCGCGTCGCCAGACCGCCTGCATAAATCAACATCGCCGTGCCCAGGCCCGAGGCCAGCCCCATGATGGGAAAAATCGAGACCAGCGTCAGGCCGCGCTGCACGCCTGTCTTGTAGCCCAGCTTGTTATTCTCGTCGAAGGTGTCGTAAATCGCCAGCTCCTGGCGGAAGCTTTTAGCAACCGTGATGCCGCTGACCGATTCCTGAATCTGGGCGTTGATGGTGGCCGTCACGCGGCGGGCATTCTGCGTCACCGTGCGGGCAATTTTGCGGAAGCTGAGGGCGATGGCCACGGCTACCGGCGACATCCCGATCAGCAGCAGCGTCAACCAGACGTTGATGCTGAACAGCCAGGTCGTCATCACCAGGATGAGCAAAACCTGGCTGAGCAAGCTCATCGTCAGGGTGACGGTGGCGGCGAAGTCTTGGGTGTCGGAGGTGATGCGGCTGACGATTTTGCCCGAGGGATGTTCGTCGAAGAAAGACATGTCGTGCTGGATGGTGGCCGCGAACACGTCGCGGCGCAGCTGCAGCACCACTTCGCCGACCACTTTGGCCGAGAAATACTGCTGGATGAAGTTAAAAAACCAGGCCGACGCGCCCAACAGCAGCACGCCGCCGGCCAGCAGCAGCATCACCTGCGTGCTGGAATTGGTTCCCAGGATGTCTATTCCCTTGGCGATGAGGATGGGGCCGCCTGTGCCCGCCAGGGAATTGAGCGAAATCATCGCCGCCACCAATGCCATTTGCCGGGTGTATGGCTTGAAGTAGCTGACAATGCGCTGCAAAAGTTCCCGGTCGCTGTACTGCCGGTCGTAATCTTCTGTATCAAGTCCGTCTAAGATAAAGCCCATAGTGATTTATGATTTGGGATTTACGATTTACGATTTGGAATTGACGATTGTCGATTGGCGATTGTTCTTCAGGGAATCGTCAATCGACAATCGTCAATCGTTAATCGTAAATCATAAAAATGCGCTGGTAGGCCGGGCTGCGGGCGAGGAGGTCTTCGTGCGTGCCCTGGTCGACCAGACGGCCGTTATTCAGCACCAAAATGTGGTCCGCCCAGCGTATCTGGCTGAGCCGGTGGGTAATCAGAAAGGTAGTGCGCTGGCTGCTGATGCGCTTCATCGCCCGCTGAATCTGGTCTTCGGTGGCGCTGTCGATGGCGCTGGTTGAATCGTCGAGGATGAGGATGCGCGGATCGGTGAGGAAGGCGCGGGCGATGGCAATGCGCTGCCGCTGCCCGCCGGAGAGCATCACGCCGCGTTCGCCCACTTCCGTATCGTAGCCTTCGTTGAAGCCGGTGATGAAGTCGTGGGCCTGCGCTTCGCGGGCGGCGCGTTCGATGTCGGTCTGGGTGGCGTCCGGGCAGCCAAAGGCGATGTTGTCGGCCAGCGTGCGGGAGAAAAGGAAAACGTCCTGCTCGATGGTGGAAATCTGGCCGCGCAGGGATTCCAGATTCCAATCGCGCACATCCACGCCATCGACGAGGACACGGCCGTTATCCGCATCAAAAATCCGGTTAATCAGGCGCGTCATCGTCGTCTTGCCGGAACCGGTCTGGCCCACAATCGCCACCGTTTGCCCCGCTTTGGCTGTAAAACTCACCTTTTCCAGCACCGGGCTGCCGTTATAGGCAAAGCTGACATCTTCAAACACCACGTCGCCGCGAATGGGCTGTTTCAAGCCGCTTTCGTTTTCGTCCAGGTCAGTTTCCGTATTCAGAATTTCCAGAATGCGGCGGGCGCTGGCCACGCCCAACTGCACCAGGTTGAACGAAAAGATAGAGACAAACGTCGGAAAACGCAGCACGCCAAACAGGCCCATAAACGTTACCACCTGGCCCAGGGTCAGCGTGCCCAGCCGCCACAACCACATGGCGTGCAAAAAACCAAACGCCAGGCAGATGCTCAAAATGAGCAGCGGCAAATACCAGGCCTGGATGATGCCCTGCTTAACGAAATAATCTTTGTACAGGGCCGCGCTGCTGGTGAATTTGCGCAGCTCTTCCACCTCCTGGGCGTTGCCCTTCACCACTTCGATGCCATTGATCGACTCGGCCAGTTCGGCATTCATCACGCCAAACTGGTCGCGCATGGCCTGGCTGACGGGGTTCAGCCGCCGGGCGTAGTCGGAGACGGTGATGGCGAACAGGAGGAGATAGATGACGGGCATGGCCAGAAGCTGCGGCTCCAGCCGGCCGATCAAGATGATGGGCGCGACGATGCCCATGAAGCCATCGACGATGAGCATGACGCCGGGGCTGAACATGATGTTGAGCGTGCGCACGTCGTTGGTGGCCCGGGCCATGATGTCGCCGATGCGCTGACGGCCGTGAAACGTCTGATCCTTGCCCAACAGGCTGACATACAGCTCGTCGCGGGTGTCGCGCTCCATGCGCTGGGCGATGATCTCGTTGGCGTAATTGCGCCCCAGCCCAAAGAGACCCTGCGTGGCGGCTGTCAGAAAAGCCGTGCCGGCGATGATCGCCAGTTGGCGCACCTGCCAACCGGGCGACGTGATCAGATCGAAGCCCTGGCCGATAATGACCTGGATATAGCTGTAGGCGAAGTTATTGAGAACGGCCGTGCCCAACACCGCCAGCGGCAGCCAGGGATAGCGCCACAAATGCGCGTTGATCCAGCGCACCGGCCCTTTGCGGTTGTACTGATATTCGTTTTCCAGGCGGAATTCACGTTTCGTCATAAATCTGGTAGTTGATCAGTCGCCTCTTATGGATTTGATCATCGCGTTCGATGATTATCTAACGAACGGGAATTATACCTCACAATCCCAAATTATTTTGCCGGGTTTGCCGCCGCGCAGTTCTGGCCCATTTTCTTTTGCCTGCGGGCGGTCTATAATCCGCCACTGTGCCTTTCGGGCAACACACCCGCAGCGACGAGGCGCAGATTCAGACAAAGGTAAACGACAAAGCACCCCTATGACACACTTGAAACCCCTGTTTTTGCTCGACCCAGAGGTCATTTTCTTAAATCACGGCTCTTTTGGGGCCACGCCGCGGCCGGTTTTTGCAGCATACCAGGAATGGCAGCGGCGGCTGGAGCGCCAGCCGGTCTATTTTCTGGTGGAAGAGCTCACCGGGCATCTGGCGGCAGCGCGGCAGGCGCTCGGCGCTTATCTCCACGCCGACGCCGACGACCTGGTTTACGTGCCCAATGCCACGTTTGCCCTGAACATCGTCGCCCGCTCGCTGGACCTGCGCGCCGGCGATGAAGTCCTGACGACCGACCACGAATACGGCGCCTGTGACAACACCTGGCGCTTCCTGAGCCAGAAACGGGGCTTTGCTTACGTGGCCCAGCCCGTTCCGCTGCCGGTGGTTTCGGCCACGGCCGTTGCCGACCAGTTCTGGCAAGGCATCACCCCACGCACCAAAGTCATCTTCCTCAGCCACATCACCTCGTCGACCGCGCTCACTTTCCCGGTGGCCGACATCTGCCGCCGGGCGCGCGCCGCCGGCATCCTCACCGTCATCGACGGCGCGCACGCGCCGGGCCAGATTCCTCTGGACATGGCCGCCATCGGCGCCGATTTTTATTTTGGCAACGCCCATAAATGGTTATGCAGCCCCAAAGGCGCGGCTTTCTTGTATGCCCGGCGGGACAAGCAGCCGCTGCTGGAGCCGCTTGTGGTGGGCTGGGGCTGGGGCGAAAACCGGCCGTGGACCTATGGTTCAAACTTTTTGGATGATCAACAATGGCTGGGAACCAACGATCTCTCCGCCTATCTGGCCGTCCCGGCGGCGATTGCCTTTCAGGCAGAGCATAATTGGACGGCCGTACGCCAGCAGTGCCATCTTCTCCTTCAAGAAACTGGCCGGCGCATCGGCGCACTGACCGGCTTGCCGCCGATCTACCCCGACGAAGCCGGGTTCTATCACCAGATGGCGTCCATCCCCCTGCCGCCGCTGAGCGACGCCAAAGCGTTCAAGACGCATCTTTACCAGACTTATCACCTGGAAGTGCCTATCGTGGAATGGAACGGCCGTCCCTTCATCCGCGTCTCTATCCAGGGATACAACACCCCCGCCGACGCCGACGCCTTGCTGGCGACCCTGGCCGAGGCGCTGCCGAAGTTTGTGGCTGGTTGAGGGGACTGGGGACTGGAGATTGGAAGACTGGAGATCGGAGACTTTGTCAGTCTCCAGTCTCCCTAAAGCTGTTCGGCCAGAAATGCTTGAATCGCTTCCAGGTATTCCGGGTAGCCTGAGAGGTCGTTGTGGCCGGCGCCGGGGATGACGTGCATAGTTTTGGGCGCGTTGAGGGCGTCGTAGAGGCGACGGCCGTGCGCCAACGGCACCAGGGTGTCGGCCTGGCCGTGGAGGAAGAGGGTGGGGCAGGTAACGGCCGTTATCCGCTTTTCCGACTCATACAATTCTGGGAACATGGCGTCCGGCAGCCAGGGCGTCACCGTCATGGCAATTTCGCGCATCGAGGCGAAGGCACTGTCCAGGATGAGCGCCGCCGGGGGCGACTGAATGGCAGCGTGGATAGCGACGGCCGTCCCCAACGATTTGCCCAAAATCACCGCCGGCAGCCCATCCGCCTGAGCCCGTTGGCGCACCCAGGCCCAGGCCGCTTCGCCATCCAGATAGAGGCCTTCTTCAGACGGCCGTCCTTCGCTCTGCCCATAACCCCGATAATCAAACAGCAGCACGCTGCACCCCATTTCCAGGAACGGTGGCATGGCCTGCACCCAATCGCGGATGTCGCCGGCATTGCCGTGGCCGTAAAGCAGCACACAGTGCGGCTGTGCTGCCGGCAAGTACCAGGCCCACAACGCCAGCTTATCGGCGGTTTTCAGGGTAACCGGTTCATAGGCCAACCCCAAAACCTTCGGTGTGAAATCCGGCTGGGCAAACGTCGCCTCGGGGCGATAGACAAATTGGTTGATGAGTCTAAGCATTTGAATTGTGAAAGGTTGGTTGGTTAACGGAACGCAAACAACAAACCATCTACCCAGCCAACCAACAAACTATTTCCTAGCCAACCAGCAAACTAATCCCCAACACCACCAACACCACTAAAACGATTTGCCGGAAACGCTCCGGATTGAGGAATTTGTCCACCCGGAAGCCAACAAACAAGGCCAGCAAGGTAGCCGGCAGGGCTATCAGGAAGTTTTGCCATACGGCAGGCGAAAAATTGCCGCTTAAGGCGTGGCTGGCAATGATGGTGTAGCTGCTGACGACAAAAAACCCTTGCAGGTTACTTTTGAATTCGGCCGGGGGCCATTGGCGGCAGTTGCCGTAAATGATCACCGGCGGGCCGCTGATGTTGTACGCGCCGCCCAATACCCCGGCGACGAAACCAAAGCCATAGCTCCAGAAGCGATGGGCCAACTGCGGCAGGCGCAGACCAAACAGTGCGTATACAGCATAGGCAATGATGATGATCCCGAGAACGGCCGTAATCACATCCGCCTCCACCTGCCGCAGCAGCAGCATACCCATCGGAATGCCCACCAGCGAGGCCACAATCAGCCGCAAGACCGCCCGGATGTTCAAATCGGCGCGGTAATGGAGCAGGAGCAGCAGCTCGGCCACCCCGGCAATCAGCGCGACCAGTGGGCTGGCAACCTGGATGTCTAACACCAGCACCAACAGCGGCATAGACACCAGCGCCAGCCCAAACCCGGTCACGGCCTGGGTAAAGATCGCGATGAAGACAATGAGGAAAACGAGCATCGCGCCAACGCTACTCGCTACCGGCTCAGGGCAAATTCACCGGAATTTCCGGCGACAAGGTATGCCACGTGCCGCTGCCGCCGCGGCAGGCGTCTTTGCCATCAAAGCAAATGACCAGGCGCAGGGTATAACTGCCGGCTTCCGGTAACTCGATGTGGTCTTCCCAGCGCAGACCGCCGGGTTTGATCTTGTCATCGTTGCCGCCCCAACTATTATGGTACCAATCCAACCGATCGGCGCCGTTTTTGCGGGGCATCACGCCTAACTGGGAAAACGGCACATCGCCGCCGGTGGAATTGTCGACGGTAAATTCAAACCAGATTTTGCCGTTGACGCGAATGTCGGCGCGGGGCTGCAAGTTGAAGCGGGAAGAACTCAGGCCATTGATGGTCACTGGCTGTGGGCCGGCCGGTGTGGGCACCGGCGTGTTGGTCGGCGGGACCGGCGTGTTGGTCGGCGGAATGATGACCGGCACGGGCGTGTTGGTGGGCGGCGGGGTGTCGGTGGGCACGGGGGTATCGGTCGCCACGGGGGTATCGGTGGGGGTGACGGTGGGCGGCGGGGTGGCCGAAGGCAGTAAGACGACCAGGGTGGGCTGGGCGGTGGCCGTGGGCAGGGTGTCTACGGCCGTTGTCGCCGTCGGCAGCGCTGCAATCGTCGTGGCCGTTGGCAGAGGCACGGCCGGTTCCGTGGTGGCTGTCAACCCGCGGAATACCAGCCACATCCCGCCCATCAACAAAACAATGGCCAGCACCGCAATGCCGACCAGTAATATATTCGAGGTCCGTTTGTCCATAAAGCTCCAATCTCCATAAGTTTTGGCGTTACGCACGTGCCGGGCCGGGAGACGGCCAGCGCAGCGGCGTAAGCCCTGAATTTAAAAACCTTAACGCAAAGACGCAAAGTTGCAAAGTAACAAAAGTACAAAATTCACCTTTGCGCGCTTTGCCCATTTGCGTTCTTTGCGTTGTTAAGTCGCTCAATCTCAGTTTTTGGCTACCTGCTGCCATTGGCGCACGCCCATCGGCGTCAGGACGTAGTTTTGCACGTTGGGCTTCACCAGGACGGCCGACAGGCTGTGAGTGGTGAAGACCACCGGCGCTTCGTCCACAATCAGTCGTTCGATCTCGGCGTATTGTTGTAAACGGCCGTTACCATCCGGTTCCACACGCGCAGCTTCCAGAAGAGCGTCAATGGCGGGGCTGCTAAAGCCGCCCACGTTTTGCGACGACTGGCTGTGATACAACACATCTAAAAAGTTCTGCGGGTCCGGGTAGTCGGCGCACCAGCCGCTGTCATACAGATTGCCCA